>Ga0325410_1001797_pt1 | contig 23772 bp, 13 predicted proteins | sample PopdelMetagenome_16_FD_206182 | JGI IMG/M metagenome (GOLD analysis project Ga0325410, IMG submission 206182) | Populus deltoides microbial communities from Bellville, Georgia, United States - Xylem-PdIQD-R3 | ecosystem: Host-associated > Plants > Phyllosphere > Stem > Wood/Secondary xylem...
AAGATGCCTAAATACATGGCAAATGCCTCCTTTTATAGGCCAAAATTCGGAACTATTGATTTGTTGACTAATTGATGAGTGGGTGGCCACATCTTGACTTGGTGACAATTCTTATCTTCTTGTCTGCCAAAAACGTCATTGATGACGTCATAATTTGAACAAACTTCAATCATGAAAGTTCTAGATAATTGTCTCATCTTTCCAGGGTAAAAAGTTGAGATCATTTGGACTTCTAGAACTCGAGATATGGGCTGAACACTGAACAGTATCTGGGCTGCAGGACAGATTCGGACCTCTTTGTTGTTGCTGCAATTTGGACTTGAAAACGGCCTTTTTAAATCTTGGGCTTCACATGAAAGTTGTAGGCCTATGTCTTATCTTTCCATCCATATAAAATGGACCTAAATCCAAGATCTATAGCTCCAGATATGACCCAATTACCGAACAGTGTTCTAGTTTGGACTGCACCAGCATCTCTTTTCTAAGTTTGGCCATCTCTTTGTCCTTTCAATTTCAGTACTTCAACTCATCAATCAATTCTTTCATTTATGTGATAGGCCTGCATTTAAGATGAACATTTACCATAAATTAAAGGTATCTTATATTATTAGATATGTTATTATAAAACATGCTTTAGTTAAGGAGTTATTGATACTTCAAGTGCAAAATGATGATATAAAACCTTGATAAAAATGCACTTTTAAGTACTAATCAGATAGTAACAGTCCAAGTGTTTGTTAATGAGTGATTTTGGCTATCTTAGAGGCAGAACTAGGTTCTTCTCAAAACATAGAACTTGTAGCCTCATGTCTTACCTTTCCAACGCCATAAATTTCGCTTGAATCGGAGTCCTATAACTCCAGATATAGTTAAAAAATTAAGGAGAGGTCAGACAGTAATAGTTCAAAAACGAGACAGCAACAGTTGAACAGTGATAGTCCAAATATAAAGAAAAGAATGATAACTATGATTGGACAAAGAACGACAGTAATAATGAGTGAAATGAGAAAAACATAAAGTACTAAGAAATGACTAAAAGAAAGACTTATTGGTTGTTGATATGGTTATTATAAAACATATCCTTGAGTGAGGAAAATTTATGAGATAAACCTGTGATTTGCAGGAGGGATCACAGACGTGATGCAACAGCAGCAGCAGGGGAGCACGAGTAGAGCTTCTATTGCAGGTAGGTGATTCACACCTATGCTTTCTAGTTAATTTCCATGATTGAATATTTTTTTTATGTGAAATGTGAATTACCGAATGTATGTGTATTCAAGGTGAAAAGTTGTTATGTGAATTGCCAAGTGATGAAATTATCACTGACAAAGGAAATATGAGAAGTGAGATTTGAGGCATAAACTAGCATACATTGAGTATATGTTAGGATCCCGGGTAAGGGGATCACCATGTATTGTCTAGCATACATTGAGTGTATGTTAAGATCCCGGGTAAGGGGATCGTCACGAATGAACTAGCATACATTTAGTGTATGTTAGGATCCCGGGTAAGGGGATCACCCTGTATTGACTAGCATACATTGAGTGTATGTTAGGATCCCGGGTAAGGGGATCACCATGTATTGTCTAGCATACATTGAGTGTATGTTAGGATCCCGGGTAGGGATCGTCACGAATGGACTAGCATACATTTAGTGTATGTTAGGATCCCGGGTAAGGGGATCACCCTGTATTGGCTAGCATACATTTAGTGTATGTTAGGATCCCCGGTAAGGGGATCGTCACGAATGGACTAGTATACATTTAGTGTATGTTAGGATCTCGGGTAAGGGGATCACCCTGTATTGACTAGCATACATTGAGTGTATGTTAGGATCCCGGGTAAAGGGATCACCATGTATTGTCTAGCATACATTGAGTGTATGTTAGGATCCCGGGTAGGGATCGTCACGAATGGACTAGCATACATTTAGTGTATGTTAGGATCCCGGGTAAGGGGATCACCCTGTATTAGCTAGCATACATTTAGTGTATGTTAGGATCCCCGGTAAGGGGATCGTCACGAATGGACTAGCATACATTTAGTGTATGTTAGGATCTCGGGTAAGGGGATCTCCACGTATTGGCTAACATACATTTAGTGTATGTTAGGATCTCGGGTAAGGGGATCACCATGTATTGGCCAACATACATTTAGTGTATGTTAGGATCCCGGGTAAAGGGATCGCCTTATATCGACTCCTATGACGATACCAGTGAAATTGGTATCCGTAATGTGATAAGCATAAGTAATCACGTTAATTTTATAAGGTCTGGAATGAAGGTTGATAGTGGCAAAGGGAATGGTTATTAATAGTTTGAATAAGGAAGATATTTTAATTAAAAAAAAAAACTAGAAGGGAGAAGTAAATGAAATATGAATGCATGTTACCCTGTTGAAATTATTATATATTCATATTGTTATATTTATTGTGATATTCACCTTGCAATAATATGTATTTTGTTTCAGGATCATCGCATGCACGATAGGAGTAGATCCTAGCTTATGTTCCCTTTTTGAAATCTAGGTTCTAGGGAGTATACCTTTGTATTTTGTAAACATGAAAATGTTTGTATAACTTAATTTGTATAATAAATGTTTAAACTTGATTGGATGAATTTAACATTGTAGTTTATATATCCATATTTCATGTCTATGTATCTATATTTATTTAAATTATCCATCCATAATGATATTTTTGTTACATAATGCATATCATAAATATTATGGTTGATAGGTTTGAGTATAATTGTGGAATTGAAACCCAGGATGATTGGGTCAAGAATTAAGTTATGAGATGCGAATTGTTAGAAGTGTAGACAGGTTACATATCGGTAACTTGGGACCTTCCAGTATAGGGGGGACTTCTTCGAAATTCCTGTAGATGTTAATACGAAGACCATGAATACGTATATACAAAAAAAAAATTTACTACTCTGTTTTTTTTTATTGACATTAGATTGTTGTTTTATCCCATAAATGAGGGATGTTACATAAAAGATGTGAAAAAAAGGTGGGGAGAAATTTGAAACGAGACAATATACATCTGGAATTGATCAAATTCATTCTACAGATTGTAATTTACAATATGCAAGGATTTCAAAAAATCTCTCCCAAAGTACTCACTCTTTGAACTAAAAATAACCAAAAATAAATAAAATTTCAAGAAATCAAACCAAAAACTCATTCTTGAAGAAATCAGATCAATAAATTAGAAAGTAATCAAAACCCATCTACTAGTAGTAAACCAAGATGGCAGACCAAACTAAAAAAAAAAAACCCATTCTCACACAACTAGACCAATAAGGAGAACTCAAACCATAAAACTTCCTTTCCCTTTTCTCTGCTACAATCCTTATCCTCCATCTGAATCACTTGAGCTCAAGCTTGAGCTGGAACTAGCGCTTGAACTATGAGATTTTTCCTTCCAGCCTTTGGTATCCAATATGCTCGAACTTGAATTTCAAGATGCTTCATCAAATCCATGCTCGGGTTCATGAGGAGCAATTGCTCTGGTTTCTCCAACACCAAATTCAGTGGTGCTCGGTTCACTCTCCTTGATGGAGGCCACTTAAGTTACTTGTACAGAGCTTGATTCCACAGCCTTGGTGGAATTCACTCCATTTACTTCTACAGTACTTGATTCAATATCCTCAGTGGTTTCCTCTTCATTTATCTGTGAATCCCTAGAATCAATCTCCTCGATAGAAGCCACTTCATGTCCTGGTTTATCATTCGGACCCAACAACATTGGCAGCTCCTCAGTATTTCCCTCTGAAACCAGCTTCATGGCGATATGAATATCCTTCAAAGATCTTGCTTCAACAACTGGCAAGACTGGACAGGTTTGCCCAAGATCTTTGGTATCATCCACCACTAGTTGCTGCTCAATTGCACTGAGAAGGATGACCTCCTCAACTTCTACTCCTTCATGAAGTTGCCTGAAATCCAAGTCAATGTCTTCAATCGTTTTAGCTTCAAGGACCAGGATCTCCTTGGTAGATGCCAAGTCATTTACTTCTGCTGTTGCATCCCTTGAATCCACCAGTTCCTCAAAATTCTCTTCTGAGACTAGCTTCATTGCAATATGAATATCTTCTAAGGATTTTGCTTCAACAACTCGCAAATCTGAATTAGTTTGAAGTTTAGGTTCATCCTCAGCTAACTGCTCCTCAACCATACTTGGAAGGATGACTTCCTCAACATTTACTCCTTCATGAAGTTGCTTGAAAGCCAAGTCAATATCTTCAACTGATCTAACTTCAAGGACCGGAAGCTCTGGCTTGACCTCCGTCTGGCTTGAATTTTTTGGCAAGAAACTAAATTCAGGACTAACACTAGTATTTTCAGGTACTTGTTCGTCAGGGAGTGACTCGCCAACAACTTCTTTTACACTTAAGTCTCCAACTGTATCCAATTCTGACAACAATTCTTCATCAATCTCCTTCATCTCATCTTCCTCTTCGTTCACATTATCCTCATAAATGGGGGGCCCATATGTTTCTCCTGGGTAATTATAGCGTTCTAAGACTTGATCCTGCTCAAGCCCAAGACTTTTTTCAGTAACAAGTCCATGGTCCTTGACAGGTTTAGCCTCTGAAGCAGATAATTCAGTGTCTGCTGAAACCTGCTCAACTACCAGTGGAGGATAATCTTTTTCCAGTACAGGCAAATTGCACTCTTCGGAAGTCATCTTATAACTAGAATAGGCAGAATCCAACTGCTTATTCCCATCAACAATGATTTCTGTAACAAGACTCAATGAGTGCAGTTGATCCTGTTTGTGATGAGAGCTTTCTTCCTTATAGGCTACAACCTCCTCTGCTGATCCATCGTCTGACAAAGATGCAGGAGAATCAACAGAAACATTCTCAACAGCTGATTCAGGCTTCATGACCCCATTTTGACCGTAAAAATTTGAATCCACTCCAGACAGCCCAAACTCTGTAATCTCATCCCCAGTATTTTCTACAACTCCTGATCTTATTTCACTTTCATCTGGTGATTGTTCTTGTGAAGAGCCTTCAAGCATCTCTTTGTAACCAGACGCACCCTTCTCCAAGCTCTCAACATGTGCTTCAGATTCTTTATCTTCAACCATTGCCAGAGGTGAACCCATTTCTGATCTGTGTGTGTCAGAAGAAAGAGAGGAAAAAGAGAGAAAAGTCTCAATTGATGGGGGGCTTGAATCATAAACAGTATCACTATGTTGACCGTCATCCACCACTGCAGTTGTCAAACGGAAATCTGAATTATGAGAAGTCTGTGATGAAATGCCAGATTCCACAATATGATGACCTCTTGGCTCCAAAACATGTTCTTGATTGTCATCTGCCAGTCCACTCATTACACATAAATCAAACTCTGGTGAACTTTCCTTCAAAATACCAGAATCCACAATTTGATAGCCTGTTGACTCCAAAGCAGGCTCCCTATGTGAACTTTCATCCATCATCCGACTAGTAAAATGAAAATCTGAATCAAGAGAAGATTGTGTTGAGATGTCACATTTGTCAATATGATCATTTCTGGACTCCAAAATAGGCTCCCTGTGTTCATTATCATCTGCCAACCCACTCACAAAATGAAAATCAGAATCAAGTGAAGTTTGGGTTGAAATGTGAGAACCCTCAATCTGAAAGTTTGCTGGCTCAAGACACATTGATCCTCTTTTCACATCAGATATTTTTTCATCTATCTCTGACAATGAGGATAGGCTTGATCTACCGCTGTAATCCTCCTCACCAGGTCCCATACACAGAAGAATTTCACTTGGGTTAAGCTCCTTAGGAGTTGCCCCTTCTGATTCAGACAAGCCAGAATCTACTTCATGATGGTTTTCAAAGATCCCTGGTGTGATTTCAGCCCCATCAAGGTGAAAATCACCCTCCTCAACCTGTTCATCATCCACAGAATCAACCTCTTCAGATGATAAAATTCCTGGTTCAACAAGGAGAGAGGCATGGTCAACATTGGAAATCATTTCTGTTTCATGAGAAACATCTACTTCATTGATCCTCTTGTCCTCCTCCTCCAGAGCTGAACTAACAGACTCACTATCTGGAACTGAGCTCACCTTTGAGTCACTAGCCTCACTTAATTGCTGCTGGAAAGTGTGATAACTAGTTGCTTCAATAGTAAATCGTTCAGGAACAAAATAAGGCTTCCATTGAAGGTCTTGCCTCTCTTGCCAGGGACCCCCCAAAGTTGATGGCCCGACACTGAAACTTTCAGGCCTTCGAAAAAATGATTCCCTATGCTGAGTTGTTAAGAATCCCTGTTGAAAACTATCCCCCTTAAGATCAGGCTTTTCCTCATGTGAGTTGTAGGGAAGGTCAAAAGGATTTTGTCTTGGCAACAATACAGATGGAGTGGACCCAGGAACATCATCGTAAGGAAAATCAAACGGGTTCCGCCTAGCTGTTGAAATGGATGGAACATTAATGGGAAGATCAGCAGCATCCAAGTCTATAAGATTCTTCTCAGCCATCAATCTCAAGTTTCTGCAAGCCCTTCTCCTTGCAATAAGACTCTCCAAACACAGGTTTCTTTCGAGTTCTAAAGTCCCCAAATCCATGAGATTTTTCTGGTCATCCTCTGTCCATTTGATAGCAGATTTACTTTCATCCTCTTTACTTCCCTGTGCTTCTTCTTCGTTATCATTATCATCATCGCCATCTTCGTCCTCATCTGTCTGGTTTACCACATCCTCCTCTGACTCAATACTGCTCTCATCACTCTTATGAGACCCCTCTGAACCAGCATCAGATCCATCATGAGATATATGAGCTGGTCGAGGAGCTTCCTCATCTAAAAGTAGGTGGAGCTCATCAAGCATTGGAAGAATGTCTGCCATTGAAGCATCTGGAGAGGAATTTTCCGCCCCGTCAGATCCAAAATCAGAAGCCTCATCATCTTCTTCTTCATCATCATCATTTGCATGTTTCCAAGATGATTCCTGAGAAAATTCTAAGTAACCATTTTGAGTTTCAATAAACTCCACCACTTAATTATCTTCAAGGTTCTCATCTCTAAAGTTTTGGAGCAAAGAATATTGATCCTGAGTGCCCTCCTCTTGACTTGTCCCTTCCATGATCTCAAGATTCTCCTCTTGAATTTCCCTCTTCTTTCCTGACTCTAAATTATCAAAATCACTCTTCACTTTAACTTGCTTCTCAAATTGAACTTCCCACAAAGTTTCATCAATCAGTGGCACATAATCTCCTAAATAACCATGACCCTCAATCATTTTATTGTTGCTCTCTACCAAGCTCTCTTCTTCAATGTCTATGTTCCCTACATATCTATCTAATCTAAAGCTCTCATCTTTCTGAACAACAAAAGTGGCATCCTCTACAACCCCTTCCTTTTTCAAAGACGAAATCTCATGGCTAACTTCTTCTTCTTCCTTTTCCGTTTCAATATCAGGAGCATTTGGCTCCCCAAAACACAAAAGGGACCCAAGCAAAATTGCAGTACAAATCAAAACAGGGGATGCAGAGACTAAAAGGGAAAACAAGACAGGAAATGAACTATACAACAATAACAAGTAACAAACCATGCCCACATGAAAAGGGTGTTTACAAACTGATCTGTAACATAATCTAAATAAAATCACCGAAAATTTCCTAATTTGAACTCTAATTTTCATTGCATCAATACCCATTCTCGCTCTCTCTCTCTCTCTTCCTGTCCTTCTCCTATCACAACCATCTTTTTAGCAAAAAACTTAAATAGAAATTAACTAAAATGCACTAGATGCATGAAACTCAATTACTAAACATGACATAAGAAAACCTACAAAAGGAGCTGACAATTGGCAATATAAGCAAAAACCCACCTTAAAAATCCAATCAAATGAAATACAGAGCCATCAGATGAGATCAAATTCAACAACTGAAATCCAATAAAATAATTCACAAAATCTAAGTGACGGCTTTCGGTCAGAGCTCAGAAAAGAGACAAGAAAGATAGAGAAGCAAATCAATCAAGTTGAAAATCAGACCAATCAAATTATGATCAACTTAGTGATAACAGCAATACCTGAGAAGCAGAGCACAATAGAAAGGCAAAAGATTGATGTCAAAGTTTGAAACTCATAGAAGGAACAGATAGAAATGAAATGAATGACTTGCCAGATTGACATACAGATCAGAGGATTAAAAAAAAAAACAGGAAAGGAAATGGAATCCTCTGCTTTTGCTCTTTTCTTTTCTTTTCTGTCTGTATCTTTCTTTTAACAAAGATTTTTTTTTCTTTTTGGGTCAGCTACAGACATGGAGAGGGAGCTTTCTTTCTTTTTGGAAGAGTGTTCTTCAATTTGAAATATAATTTTTTTATTTGAAAGAGATGATCAAAAGGGAAGGTGGCTTCGTAATTGCACTAAAAGCAGAGAAAGAGAAGCTTGAACGTGCAAGGAAAAGAATACTTTTTACAAAAAAAAAAAAAAAAGTTGATGCCGTCAAACTATTTTTATTTTTCATGGAGTTATTTATGTTTCAGTTTACAGTCATGCAATAGGTATCAATCATTTTCTTACTATTGAATTAGGTATTAGTAAAGTTGATTAGCATAAGTATCGTTTAACTGTTAATGACAGCATTAGAACACCATAAGCCCACGCTCCATAGAATCAACTAGATGCATATCGTGCAATGTCGCGGGCTTGTAATGTATTTGCACGTTGTTGTGAATATATAAAAATAATTTTAAAAAATTTATATAAAAAAAATATTACAATTTATAATATTTTTTTAAAAAATCTACAAAACTAAATTTTTAACTAGATTAATATTTAAAAAACAAAATAAACAAAGAAAATTTTGAAAAAAAATCATAAAAAAAAAACAAAAGAAAAAAAACCCAATGCAGGAAAACATTGTAGCAATCTATAGTGTTTCATGAGAAAATCTACAGTTATAATTCTCAAACAGCTCAATATTAAAAATAATAAAATCGATAAAGATAATTTTGAAAAAAATCATAACAAAAAAAATCATGTGGGAGAACACTATAGCAATACACAGTGTTTTAAAGAAAAAAAACTACGAAGATAAATTCTCAATCAGTTCAATATGAAAAAAAAATCGACAAAGTCAATTATGGAAAAAAAATCATAAAAAAAACCATGTAGGGAAACACTGTAGCAATCCACAATATTTTTAAGAAAAAAACTACAAAACTAAATTTTCAACCAGCTCCATATTAAAAACATAAAATCAACAAAAACAATTCTGAAAAAAGCACAAAAAATTAAAAAAAAAAAAAGAAGACAATTTTGGAAAAAAAAAGCAAAATCAAATGGAAAAAATGGAAAAAAACATGTGGAGGAAGTTAAAGCTGACTTCTCAACTAGCTAAATATTAAAAAAAAATCAAAAAAGATAATTTTGAAAAAAACATGTGGGGAAACACTGTAGTAAAACAAAAATCATGTAGGGAAACATTATAACAATTCACAGTGTTTTTTTTTAAAAAAAACTACGAAGTAAAATCAATAAAGACCATTTTGGAAAAAAAAACAATTTATAAAATAAAAAGAAAAAAAGCCATGCAGGGAAATATTATAGTAATCCATAATGTTTTAAATAAAAAAACTACATAACTAAATTTTCAACCAATTCAATATTAAAAAAAAATCAACAAAGATAATTTTGAAAAAAAACACAAAAACAAAAAAGAAGAAGATAATCATGGGGAAAAAAGAAAAAAAAATATGTAGAGCCCAAAAAAAAGAAAAAAAATATAGGAAAAAAACAAAATATAAAACAAAAAAAACCGAACAAACAGAACAAAAAAACATGAAAAAACAAAAAAAAAAGCATGTGGCGTGGGGAAAGCTACAGTACTTTCCCTATGCCTTTTAGAGTATTAGTTAACTAGACTGGTGACAGTTTTATACTGTTGATCCACACTATTTTTTTAGTAAAATATTTAAATATTATAAGTGTATTTTTTAAAAAAAAATGCAAATACTCAAGTTATATATATAAAGGTAATCTTGATAACATGTAAAAAAAACTTTACACATGAGAAAAAAACTAATATTGTTTAACTTTTAGCTAATTAAACATGGAATGACAAAATAAGATAAAAAAGAAAAAGAAAAAAAAATAGGTGTAATCCAATTGGATTCAACAAAGTAAACTAGCAAAGTAAACTTGTAATTTGGACATTAAAAAGCAAGCTAGTCTGAATTATCTTGACAAACTTGTATTCTAGGTCATGAATTCAGAATAATTCGATATAAAAAGAAATTGAAAATAACCACAAAACCATTTTAAAAAATCAAACGATGATATTGGAAAAGAAAATAATAAAAAAGATTTCAATCCCTATTAATATTTAAAACATGTGACCTGGATCATAAAACCAGAAGTACTATACATTAAAAAATTTAAAAGCCCAATCCATAGGAAATGAAACGTTAAAGGATGATTTGAAAAGAACAAAATCCTAAAAAAATAGCAATTAAAATAATAAGGATTAAAATTGAAAGCAAAAATAAATTAAAGGCCAATAACAAATTTTCATTTCGAAAGTTAAATTGAAAATAATAAAAACATTAACACAAAAAATTAAAAGAACAAGGACAAAAAAAAATACACAATTAACTTGGATTGAAGGGTCAAGGAAAAAAATAAGTAATGAAAAGAAAATGGATCAAATTGAAAACATCATTACATGATAAAAGAATTGAACATGTAGAATTTTTCAACATGTATTTTTACAAAAAAATCTTAAATGTAAATTAAAAAACTTATGCACACATTTAATTAAATCATTCACAAAATTCACAAACTATTTTGTAAATGAATAAAAAAAATTCATCAACAATAAATAAAAAACATAATTAAGAAAACCAAGAAACAAATGTAAATCAAGATATTTAATATCGCAACACAGGTAATTTACCTGATTATATTTAAACCAATTTATTTATTAAAATCAATTTGTAATGGAAATCAACACAAACATAAAATTTATTAATAAAAATAAAAAAAACATTTGTTATAATAAGGTTGCACATATTAAAAATATTATAAAAAATAAATGTAATTTTATAGATGAATCATACTAACCTAAAAAAAAATTAAAAATGCCCACTATAATTAAAAAATAGTCTTTATTTAAAGAAAAGCTAAATAAGCCAAACAAAATCATGGAAAAGGGGTACTAATCAAAATTGTAAACCTCTAGTCAAAAATAGATAAATATGGATTAAATAAGGTGATTGTTAATTGAAAAATGATAAATTAGAAAGAAAATCATATGAATTGGGACAAATATTTTTAGGAGATCAATTTAAAATTTAGAGAAGCTAAAGTATAAAATAGTATACGAAATATTAGTTAATGATAAATCATGAAAATTCCCTAACTAGGTAAAAATAATAATTTGAAGGAGAAAATTTTGTAAATTGGGTGATGTTTTGTGTAAAATAAATGGAAATGTCAAATAAATCAATGTATAACCCTTTGCGCGAGAGATGTCGAATTTCATTATAATCCCCACATACAATCGCACTATTGGGACTAAAAATGGCAAAAAACTCAGAAAAAAATATAATAATTATGAATAGAAATCTCCAAAGAATTAGTCTAAGACCCAAGATGATTTAAGTAAATTATATGCTATGCGAAATTCAGATTTTTGGCATGAAATTTTCAACCGTCTAGTTTTACAATAGTGAAGATATCTCTCAATCCAACTTTTGGATCGAGCTGAAATTTTACGTGAGGTCATAAGACATAATTTTTTACCTTGGGTTAAATGTTGAGGTCGATCGGAGTTTGGGAAGGTCCTGAAAATAAAGACACAGTATCAGGTCAGTGCAATAAACCGAAATTTGGGGGAAATAAGTTGGGGTATAATAGTAATTGACCCATAAAACCTAATGTCACTGTGCTTGATGCTACTATTCACATGGAACAGTAGCTAAAAAGAGACAAAGAGGCTTCTTTCTTGCCTCTCTTCAAAAACCACCACTTGAGAAATCTTTTCAAATTGTGAGATTGAAGCTTGCAAATAGGTTTGTGATAAGAGAAATAGTTTTAGGCTGAAATTAAAAAGCTTGGTTGGGGGAGAGGAACTTGAGGGACAAGTATGGGTGATGAAAAGGAAGAAAAAATTGGTAAGAACTCTTCAATTTGAACTTGAAATTGTTGATAAAAGTGTTTTTCCTTAGTTTTCCTTCTTGATTTCATAGTTAGTAAATGATAATTGAAAAACCTTCAATGTTTTAATTCTAGGGTTCTTGAATATGTGTAGGAAATGAGAGTTTCTTTAAACATGGATTAATGATAATGCATGTTATGATGCATGAAAACACTTAGTGTGATTGTCAAATTTATCTTTCATGTAATTAAAATTCTAACAGTTTTACTAGCCAACTTCTAGTTAAATTTACAACTTGAAAATAATGTAATTTGAAGTTGGTGTCTTTATAAACTATATAGTTATGGATATTATCTTTTATATGAAACTAGTCTCGACTTAGTTGGAGTTGTATAACTCCAAATATGAGAAAAACACTGAGTAAGGGTTTAGACTAACATAGTATTGGATAGATTTCTTATGCTTTTATAATAAGTGAGTTTACACATGTGGATGGCAAATCTGGGTGTTGTGTCCTTCATAATAGTTGTAGCCTTATGTATTAGGCTTTCTATAAAGACAAACAATGCTCTAAAAAGAGTTTTGAAACTTTAGTTATGATTAAAACACCAAACAATGCTCGGGGTTGGGTGGACTAAACCAGCCAGGACTAATCAAGCTCTAATATTTACTTAGAATTTGTTGTTGATTAAAGGTTCTAACACTTGGAACGATATAGTAAAAAATTGATGAAATGAACACTTAATGTTAATACCCATGTTTCGGCCTATAAAAATTTAGATGGGATAATCCTTGAGAATGTACATGTTGAACTTGATTGTGTACTACTTGGCAACATTGTGATGAGCATGATAAGGTTATGGAAAATAATATGATCCTTGAACATATTAGTAGTCCTTCGTAATTGGAATGCGTAGAACACCTTATGCCACGCGATAATAAATGAGAATTTGATGTTGCCACATAAAGAACACAAAAATATGTTTGTTAGGGGAATGACATAGGTTGCAAGCACCTTAAGAGAGGATAGCAAAAAAAGACCTTTGCAATGTTTGATGGTTCCTCTTTAATAATGTTTGATGAATGTGTGATATTGTCATGGAATAGAAACATTACATGTTTCCTTTACTTCATAAACTTTGAAAGTGAATTTGGTTGTGGTTTATGTCCAAAACTAGGTTGAAGTATGGTCTTTAGGAGGAAAACTTGGTATTGACCATATCCATGAATTTAGGGAAAAGAAATGTCAAAATAGCTTAGTTTTCATTAACGATTGTTAATGTCAAAATGATTTAGTTTTTTCATTGATGATTTTCAGTGTCAAAATGAATTAGTTTTTTGTTGATGATTTTCAGTGTTAGAATGACTTAGTTTTCATTGACAATTTTCAGTGTCAACATGACTTAGTTTTTTGTTGATGATTTTCAGTGTCGGCATGACTTAGTTTTTTGTTAATGATTTTCAATGTCAGAATGACTTAGTTTTTACTAAAGATTTTTAATGTCAAAATGACTCAGTTTTGTTGATAATTTTAGTGTTATGATGATGTAATTTCTATAGAAGACCTTCATTAAAATTAGAGATGAATGTCTTGTTACAATATTATTATTGTACAGTTATACAAATATGAGAGATGTTTGAATGAATGTATATGTGTTCTGGTATATGTGTGAAAATGGTCTTTGACATTACCTAAATAAAATATACTGAGTAATGGTCATTTTGTGTAGCAGGAGACCCGATCAGGATCTGATCTTCGACCGGGTGAGGACACACTACAAGAGGGGTAGGTGAGTGGTTTCCACCTTTAACTAATTATTATTAAATCCTTGAAGTATTTATACATAATGTTGCTACCTGATTCCAATCAATTAAAATTACTCATGAAAAATAATGAATAATGATGTGATTAGCTTCAGCTAATGGTATTCATATTGGATAATCAAGGTTAATTTATGAGAATAACTTTGGCTAATGATATCCATATTGGATAACCGAGATTGGCTAATGGTATCCATATTAGATAACCGAGATTAAATAATGTGATTAGCTATGGCTAATGGTATCCATTAAATAATGTGATTAGCTATGGCTAATGGTATCCATATTAGATAACCGAGATCAAATAATGTGATTAGCTTCCGCTAATGGTATCCATGTTAGATAGCCATGATTAAATTATAAGATTAGCTTTGGTTAATGGTATCCATGTTGGAAAGCCGAGAATGAATGACGAGGTTAGCTTTGGCTAATGGTATCCATGTTGGGTAACTAGAAATGAATAATAAAATTCGCTTTGGCTAATGACATCCATGTTGGATAGCTAGGAATAAGCATTGAAGATTAGCTTCGGCTAATGATATCCATGTTGGATAGCTGGTAATAAAGGATAAGGTTAACTTTGATTAATTGGGTCCATACTAAGATTACCTAGTAAGGAGTGTTGTGAACCATCTCATTTGAAAACGTTTACTAATACGATGAAATGAAGAATATGATGTGTTATTTGCAATAAAAATTAATGTTTAAAAAACCATATACAAAATTGATCATAGCTAGGAATAAATAGTTATGCATAGAAGAATCCTATATTTACAAGGATTCCTAGACCATAATACATGTCATCAATTGTTTGTTGAACATAGCTCAAATAAAATAATACGGTATAAGGTTATATGAAGATGTTGTGTAAAATATTAAAGATAGTTCGGTAGGAAGATATTAATAGCTGAATTTGTTGGCAATCAAATAAGTTTGCTAGAATCATTGTCATCTGCAAGGGGATGATTGGATTATACTTAGTGGCCATAGTATCGACGACTAAGGATGAGATATGAATGATACTTAGTGGTCGCTGACACGATCAAAGAGTTGATGTCTTATCCCAAGTGCAGGAGTGTCGAAGTAATAAATAACCCTGCAAGACCGGGGTCGAACCACAGGGAGGTGAACTATATAGAATTATAAATAAAAGAAAAGATTTGAAGAGAGTTTTGAGATGTGATAATGATGTAAGGATTTAAACAAAGATAAAACAATTGTCAAGGTTAGAGGATCCACTAATGTTATTTTAAATAAGTATAATATAAACTCTTTTTATTACTTGACTAGAAATCACACACAAAGGAGGTTCCACTCGGATTATAAATTGTTAACATGATTACATTAATTATCTTATTCGAGTAATGCCAATACTTGTAAATATTATCAGGTATTCATGGTGATAACTTATGTTAACAATAAATCAAGTTCATTTCATAGCACAGGTGTCAGTTATACCATACAGTTGGGCTATGAAAGTGCTAAGTATTTGTTGTACCAAGGGTTGTTCAATACAAATCTAGATTAACCATTTAACAAGCAAGGTATTAAGAGTGAGTAAGATAATAAATATAAAACATGCTAGTATCAAACATTAAAGTCCATGTTGAGTTTATACTATACTTATTCTTATACCATTAGTGTAACCTTTTCACCTTGACATAATAAACTTAGTTGAACATTATGAATAAGAGAAACATAGATAAACAAGAGGAGAACATGATTATATAAGTATAATAAAGGAAATGAAAAGCATAAACAAGAAATTGATGAAAGCAAAACATAAGCATTACAAAAATATAAAGAGAGAGAGCAAGAACATGATCTTGATCTGAAAACTAAGATGCCTAAATGTATGGAATATGCCTCCTTTTATAGGCCAATATTCAGAACTATTGATTTGATGACTAATTGTTGAGCGGGTGGCCACCTCTTGACTTGGTAACAATCATTATCTTCTTATCTGCAGAGAACGTCATTGTTAATATCAGAATTTGAGCAAACAGTATTCATGAAAGTTCTGGGAAATTATCTCAGCTTTCCAACAAAATAAGAATAGGTGTATTTGGACTTCTAGAACTCGATATATGGGTTAAACACTGAATAGTGTTTGGGCTGTAAGACAGATTTCAACCTCTCTATTGTTGCTACAATTTGAACTTGAAAACGATCCTTTTAAATCTTGGACTCTTCATGAAAGTTTTAGGACTATGTCTTAGCTTTCCATATATATAAACCAGACCTAAATCCAAGTTCTACAACTCCAGTTGTAATCCAATAACCGAATAGTGTTCCAGTTTGGACTGAACCAGCATCTCTTTTCTAAGCTTAACCCTCTCTTTGTCTTCTCAATTTCAGTAGTTAAACTCATCAATCAATCCTTTGATTTATGTGATAGGCCTGCATTTAAGATGAACATTTACCATACATTAAAGGTATTTATATTATTAGACATGTTATTATAAAACATGCTTTAGTTAAGGAGATATTGATACTTCAAGTGCAAAATAATGATATAAAACCTTGATAAAATGCACTTTTAAGTACTAATCAGTCGCAATGTCGGTGACTAAGGATAAGAAATGAACGATACTTAATGACTGCAATATCAATGACCAAGGACAAAATATTGACGATTAATTACTAATATATATATGAATATAACAACTTTTGATGTTTAATTGCTAAAAGAATGATGCCCAAGGAAGCAAAGTATGAGTTGGTTAATTATAAGATGATGATGTAGATTCTCCTTTTCTTATATTTCTATTTAAATTGACAAGTCCTTTAAATTAAATCATGGGCAACGAAAGTTACTTCCTAATTGTCCTTAATAAAAAGGGAATTCATGTGGTTGTCTTTGTTTTGAATGGAGACCATTGTGTTGTTGTTTCCAATTAGTAGAAACTACGGTGTTATTGTTTTCAAATAATAAAAACCATTGAAACTATCTTCGATTGTATAATGAAAACCATTGTGTCAGACCATTAACCAATGCTTAAAAATATATATGACAGGGGGGTTGATTGGCAACTTAAGATAGAATATTATATAATGTACTATTAAGTCAAAGTAAATGTTAATGGTGTGATAATGTAACAAACGGTTATGATACCTAGAAAATAGAAGATATGATAATGTTACAAACAAATTATGTTAAGATGACTATTATATAAAGAACAAACATGATTTAACATGGCAAACATACTCCATGCTTATTCTTTTTCTTTATTTGCAGTTGAACTCCCTCATGGAGTTGTCTCACCATCTTTGCCTTCTTTTCACCATCTAAATTTACCATTTTTTTAAAAGGTAAAGGAATTAAGTCCATAGAAGTTAGTGGAATAAACCCATAAACAATTTGAAAAGGAGAAAAGCCAGTGGTCGAATGTACGGTTCTATTATAAACAAACTCAATAAAAGACAAACATTCTTCCCAACTTTTCAAATTCTTTTGAATAACAACATGCAAAAGTTGGGATAAAGTTTTACTCACTACCTCAGTTTGTCAATCTGTTTGAGGATGACAAGTTGTCAAAAATAAGAGTTTAACTCACAACTTCCCCTATAAAGTTTTTCAAAAGTAGATAAGGAACTTAACATCATGATCTGACACTATAATCATAGGAATGACATGCAAATGTACAATCTCTACAAAGAACAAGTCTGTGATATGAGATGCATCATCTATTTTATGGTATGCAATGAAATACATCATCTTAGAAAACCTATCAACCACAACAAAAATAGAGTTTCTACCTTTTTTTGACCTAGATAAATCTAAAACAAAGTCCATAGAGATATCTACCTAAGGTTCAGTTGGCACAGGCAATAATGTATACAGGTCTATGTACTATTCACATATTCGTTGCACATCCCTTTTCTTCTTCGGCCAACATAAATGCTCATGCAATACATCCAAGGTTTTCCCAACGCCAAAGTGACCCATTACACCACCCTCATATGCTTCACAAACAAGCAATTCACATAAAGAACTAGCAAGAACACACAATCTATTCTCTTTGAACAAGTAATCATCCATTAAATAACTTACCAAAAGCTAAATGTCCACATGCATTATAAATCTCGACAAAGTCATAATCATTAACATATAATTCCTTCATATATTCAAAGCCTAGAAATCTAGTATTCATGGTGTTTAGAAGAACATACCCATGTGAAAGTGCATCAGCCACTATGTTTTCTTTGTCTTACTTATACTTGATTACATAAGAAAAAGTTTCAATAAATTCAACCCATTTTGCATGTCTCCTATTCTACTTACCTTGTCCTTTTAGATTCTTAGATGACTCATAATTTGAATGGATTATGAACTCTTTTGGCCACAAGTAATGTTGTTATGTCTCAAGTGCTCTTACACACATAAAGTTCTTTATTATAAGTGAGATAGTTCAAGGTCGCCCCACTTAACTTCTTACTAAAATACACAATAAGTCTCCAATCCTGCATCAAAACAACACTTATTCCTATTCCAAATGCATCATATTTTATTTCAAATGCTTTCATAAAGTTAGGTAAAGTCAAAACAGGTGCAGGGCATAATTTCCCTTTCAAAAGAATAAAAGCCAATTCTTATTCCTTCCCCCATTTAAACCTAACTAACTTTTTAACAACTTCATTTAAGGGTGCAACTATTGTACTAGAATCTTTCATAAAATGCCTATAAAAACTAGCTAACCCATGAAAACTCCTTACCTCACTTACCGATTTTGGTATAGGTCAATCCCAGATGACCTTAACTTTTTCCCTATCCATCTCGATACCCTGTGCAGTTACAACATAGTCAAGAAACATAATTTTCTCCATGCAAAAGGTACACTTTTTAAGATTAGCATATAATTTCTCACTACACAACACATTAAGTACATTATGCAAATGATCAAGATGTTCAGTTAAGTTCTTGTTATAGATCAAAATGTCATCAAAATACATAACCATAAACTTACATATGAATGCATGCAACACATGATTCATTAAACGCATAAATGTACTAGGTGTATTTGTAAGTTCAACCAGCATCACTAACCATTCATACAAACCATGCTTCATCTTAAATGTTGTTTTCCACTCATCACCTCTTTTTATCCTAATCCGATGGTACCTATTATTCAAGTCAATTTTAGAGAAAATGCAAAAGTTATGTAACTTATATAACATGTCATCAAGCCTAGGAATGAGATGTTTATACTTTATCATTAAGTTGTTGTTGGCTCGACAATCTACACATATCCTTCATGTCCCATCCTTTTTAGACACAAGTAACACGAGTACAGCACATGAGCTCATACTCTCACGAATATACCCCTTTTTCATCAGCTCATCAACTTACCTTTGAAGCTCCTTCATCTCCTCGAGATTGCTTTTATATACTGGTTGGTTAAGAATTGAAGCTCCAGGTACGAAATCAATCTGATGTTTTATCCCCCTTAATGGTGGAATTTCGCTAAAAATATCATTGGGGGAACAAATCATCAAACTCTTACAACAAAGAAGTAGCAACACTAGACACAATATGATCAAGGTCGTTAGTATTAAAGTAAGTACTCTTTGTACACAAGTAAAACCATTGGTTTGTTAGTGAAAAATATAGATCTGACCTCACCCTCTCTAGCATAAAAATTGGGTTGTTTCTTTAGTTTTTTCATACAATTCTCATTACCCTTCCTGATTTTCTTTACTCCTCCTGTCTTACCTCCACTCTCAGCCAAATTTGGGTGTTTTTTAGTAGTGGTCGAATGGTCTGATTTATTTGGAGTGTTGGTCGAATATTTGTTTGTGTTTGGATGGGTGGCCGAATGGATTATAGGGGTGTTTTGGGTTTTGGCCGAATCTGATGGTCTTCTCTCCCCTTGTTCCTCACATTGATTTTCTCTTCCCATAGCCTCGTGCTTATTTTTTAGCTTTATTTTATCATCATACACTGGTTTGGGTGAAAGAGATACAAGAGTGATGGTTTTACCATTATTTACAATGATATACCTATTTTTAACCCCATCATGAATTGTCTTCCTATCATATTGTCATGGTCTCCCCAACAAGATGTGACTTGATTGCATTAGTACCACATCGCACAAAACTTTATTAACATACTTCCCAATTGAAAATGAAACCACAACTTCTTTAGTCACTTTCACTTCACCATTATCATTCAACTATTGCAATCTATATGGTTTAGCATGCTTAACAGTACAAAAATTTAGTTTACTAACAACGGTGGTACTACAAACATTAACACAACTTCCACTATGTATAATTAAACTATACATCTTGTTTTGTGCATGACAACGTGTATGGAAGATGTCTCCCTTTGTTGATTAGTTTTATATTCCTTGATCTGAACTTGAAGTGATCACTTTATAACCAAGGACTCAACCAGTAATGCTAACACGTCCCTATCACAATCTTTCAATGGCGGCATGCCTTCATAATCAAATCTGTTAGTTTCAGATTTGATATTACCATTATCTTTAATCAACATGATTCTTATCGTGGCAAGGTTAGAGCATTTGGGATGCTTGTTGGAGGCTCTGGCATTACTCCAATGTTTCAAGTATGCTATCAAGATTATTTCAGTGCTCTAGTTTTCACTTTTTTGCCATCTTTAGCATGCAATGATCTTTGGCTATTGCCTTTCATATAGTTTTTGGTGATCACCAATATATTGTATCTTGATGTCTCGTCTTCAGGTTGCTAGAGCCATATTAGAGAATCCGAATGACAAGACAAAGGTGCACCTCATTTTTGCTAATGTTACATATGAGGACATTAATTCTTTTAAAGGTAAGCTGCAGCTCTATTATCATATGATGCTCTGTTGTAGCTCCCATTCAAGTGAAGTATTGAGCTGATGTGCCTTACGCTAGGTTAAGTGGTGCCCTAAGAGTTGCATATCATGCAGTACCATCTATTTAGCGGGATAACAAACCATAATAAACCTTGGCATCTTTTAAGATTTAGTGAGACATAAGGTGCAAATACCTCAGCAGTTAGGTCTCTGCTGGCAAGCTTTGTTGCAATTGATCCCCAAAAATGGAAACTATTTGAAATTATCTTTTGGGTGCAGAGCAGTTTTAGCTGCATACAAATTGACCATGCAGACGCATAGCAGTTATTAGAATGAAGAGAATTTACAATAATGGGAAAGCATATGGGATCCTCAACAATTGGAAGTTCTGAAGTTTTAGTGCTCTTACCTGACTTTCTCAACCTTTTTCACAGGATTTCATACCTGCACATTTGCTCATTTATGCCACTCCAGGGAGAAAAAAATAGGAAAAGAAAGTGTTTTGTTAAAAAACAAATTCTTGAGAATAGGGATTTTTGGCATCAATGAAACCTACTTTAGTGTATACTGAATGAAAACTTGGGGGAATGACAAACCATCATTGATTTACCACGTGCTAAGACTTCATGGTTGCTAATTCAGTGGAGCTAAAACTTCACTGGGAACCAAAAAACTTGGCTAATAGTGTCGGTTTATTGAGAAAGACGAATCTTTTCAAAAATACCTCTAGAAAGATTTGATAACATGAAGAAAAACTAGGAACTAAAAACCACCTTAATTCTAAGCTAAGACATGAATAGTGATGTCAGCTTTCTTGTTGGAATTTTGTCAAAGCTTCTTGGGGTTTTGTTTTCGGTTCAAGAGGATGTCATAGTCTGCTCTGTCTTTTGAATATTATCATTACATGTAAGATGCCTGTGTTCGTTCTCTGTGTAGTCAGAAAGGGGCAATTTGCTATTTTTGGCAGAAAGATCGTGAGTGGAATATCTATGCGTGCTCGTGAGGGGTTTGGGAGATCGGTTCCTTGTCCAGCATAGCTGCTTGAAGCAAATTCCTGTGATCCAGCCTTGAAAATCTGATTGAATCTATTGAATTTGTTAACAAAAGTGGATGAGTCTTCTATTCTGTATGACGGCATGATCATGGTTGCGTAAACTTGTGCGTGGCTACTGTTCTGCTGGTAGGTCCTTCTTCATAGCGCCACCTAACTGAAACAGGTTTCTCATGCTCGCTGGGCCATTGATGTCTGTACTTGTATATGGTATGGTCGATGATAACTCTGTGATTGATCAAATTGCCTTGTTGGATGATATTTTCTCGTCAGCCTCCTTAGGTCTGGGATGGTGGTGTTGGCTTTGTATCCAAGGAAATGATTCAAACCTACTGCCCTGCACCAGCATCAGATATCTACAAGGAGTGCTTACTAATTTCCATCATGCAATCTGCAGATTCTAAGATGTGGACCACCACCTATGAACAAGGCCATGACTGCTCACCTTGAAGTTCTTGGATACGCAGCTGAGATGCTGTTCCCTCTATTTGGATGGGTATGCATCATGGGTTCAATAAAAAGACTAAATTGGTATTTTGGTTCCCCATGTCTGATATCAACTGCTAAGCTTGGAGCTGGGGAAATGGAACATTAGTTTTTCCTTTTAACTTAGAGATAAATTTTCCTTGAGTTGCTTTAATCCGTATTGGTGTCCACTCTCCAGTTGATCCTTAGATTTGAGGATTTCTGTTGAACAGATTTTGCGTGGCTTAAAAGTACAATACCTAGTAGTTGAATGATAAGCCAAGTTTATAATGGTATTAACTCTGTATTAAAAAAAATATGGTAATAATTATTTTTTAAAAAGAGTTTTTAAAATTATATTAAAATAATATTGTTTATGTTTTAAAATTTATTTTTAATATTAATATATCAAAACAATTTAAAACCACAAAAAAATATTTAAATAAAAAAAATATTTTTAAAAAACCCAACTAGACTGTAAAAACAAATATCCATTTTGTTTCGGTAATATTGTGAGGTTTTGTTTTAACTACAAATTTTAAAGTGTGTTGTTAATATATAAACATATTATAGTTTTTTATGAGTTATAATGAAAACTTTATCTTGTAATTTTAGTTAAAAATAACTATAATTTATAGTTTTTTAAAATGAAAATTTATTTTTTAAAACAGGCAAGAGGGCATAATATCCTAACCTAAAAGCTGAAGTAGACCCGAAAAGAGTAGATTTGAATTTATTACCCAATACTTCTACGAGGTTTTAGGTGTTAACTCCCCTTTGTCATTGTTCATATAACAACGAATTTAGAGGGGTTTTTTTTTTTAATTTTTTTAATATTTTATTGATTTTAAATTTGTTTTTATAAATTATTTAAATTTATTTTAAATGAAGATATCGCAATCTCAAATAAATATTTAAATATTTAATTTATACTCAATTTTACGATCATCTAATTTTATTATCATATAATTAAGTAAAAATAGTATTTTTAAAAAAATTCTTAAATCTAGTAGAGTTCATCATCTAGATCTTGTATTTGATAAGTTAAACCACAAAACCTGGATTGATCTAATATGTTGATGTCTTAATATTAAAAAAAATTATTTTGAATATTTTAAAAGTCAAACCATATTTTTTACTGGTTTTCCGAATTATTTTTAGATTTTTCAAATTAATTGGGTTACATCAGAATAATTTTTATATAATTATTAAGCTAAATAAAAAATTAAATTAGGAGATTTTAAAATTAACTTGTTAAGTCAAACTTAATAATAATGATAAATATTTTTTTATAACTGTACATTATTTGAGACATAACACAATAAACTATAAATAACTCAACATGTCTAAGAGATCACTCTTTCTTGTATTCAGAATAACTTGAAGTTATAGTAGCAGTTAGCGAACATCGATCCACTCAGATTAAGAGAGTATTTAAAAATATAATAGCAGTTATTTTTTAAAATATTATTTATTTAGAAAAATATTAAAATAATATTTTTTATTTTTAAAAA
>Ga0325410_1001798_pt1 | contig 23771 bp, 23 predicted proteins | sample PopdelMetagenome_16_FD_206182 | JGI IMG/M metagenome (GOLD analysis project Ga0325410, IMG submission 206182) | Populus deltoides microbial communities from Bellville, Georgia, United States - Xylem-PdIQD-R3 | ecosystem: Host-associated > Plants > Phyllosphere > Stem > Wood/Secondary xylem...
GAGAAGGTGTTTTTGTCTCAGAGTATAAGGTTTTCGAACCCTTTTCTGCATATTCCTGCCCTCTTTTATATTACCTGACTTACCTTGTTTCATGCAACGTAGGAGGGGTAAAAAAGTAATCTCGTATGAGTAAGATAATATTATCTTATTGCTCGTACCATTACATCTAATTAATGTAAGCATGGATTGCTCGTTCGTATTTAATAGGATTATGATGGACATCATAACTATTAACCCAGACTCAGGGTATGGGAGGTTTAGTGTGGAATGACCCTTCGGTCGCGCACTCAACCTGAGGGACTTTGGGTTAAACTTACACCCGGAGCCCAAGAGGAGTCGGGTTCAGCTTGTGACTGCACCCAAGAATGGTCATGGATGTCCGTGCCACAGCCCAACGTGGAGTTGGGCGTGGTCGCGTCCTTAACCCAACATGGGTTTGGGCGCGGACACGTCTAGGCTCAATATGGAATTAGGCGTGGGTGCGTCCCTTGCCCCACGTGGGGTTGGGCAAGGGCGCGTCCCTAGCCCAACATGGAGTAGGGTGCAGGCGCAGACGCATCCAAGCCCAACATAAAGTTGGGCGCAAACGCGTCCCTGGCCTAACATGAGGTTGGGTGCGGACATGCCTTTACCCAACTTAGAGTTGGACGAAGAGAAAGACATAATATCATTTTGGGTTGTGACTTTTGTGTGTTGGCTTTTAAATGGGGTCGGTTTATAGAAATCGTGACCCATCAGTAGCCCCCTAAGTCTGCTCATTTTTGGAGAAATGGGGAGACTTAAGGCTAAAGAGATTTTTTACTAACCTTAGTTGAGTCGCAATCCTGATTAAGATGTCCTTTATACTCCCCCTTTCACGGCATTACTAGTAGGGATTGTGTTCTCGGAGAGTTTGTTGTTTGAATCTTCAAGATGTATTCCCAATCCTTTTTTTTAAAGCATTGGACAATCACTACTGCCCTGGAGAACTAGGTCCTAGACACCACGGGGTGTATAACCTTGTTTGGACCAGTAGGAGGTGCTGTTGTAAGAGAGCTAGTTTTAGCACTACTTGATGTCGTAGAAGTTGGTACCTATACTATCCAGGAGAGATGTAAATCCTAGACTGCACATAGGGTGTGTAACCTGGAGTGGATAGACGGTGTAAGCCTGATAAGGTCGTCCCAACATTCTTAAATGTCATATAGACTGGTCTCATGTTGTCTATAAGAGATATGTAGCTCGTTTGGACAGACAGGATGGACCTGATAAGGCCACTCTAGTGCGTTTACTTCTAACTAAAATGGCTAGACAGAAGGAATGAAGGGGGTGTTAAAAGCTGTCCTGAAGAGTGAAGAATTGATCCCTTATTACTGCCTCGGAAAAGTGGGTCCCAGACGCCACAGGGGTGTGTAACCCTGATTGGTGACAGTAGAGGTTGATGCTTGCTTAGGACTTCACTACCGTCCTGGAGAAGTGGGTCCTGAATGCCACAAAGGTGTGTAACCCCGATTGGATTGGTAAGAAGTATTCCTAAGAAAGGAACGTAAAAATTAAGTGAAAATATAAGTGATAAAAATATGCATTATATATTTATGTATTCAACAAGGATATAGCTTAAAGTGGTCTGAGTGCCACGTATGAGGAAGATCAGAGCCTTATAGGTCTTGTAGGTGATCGACCAGTAGGGCCTTCTTGCCCTTTAGAGAGGTGTTTGCACATTTTCTTGAGGCTTCCTGGTTCCCCCTCACTGCAGCTACCCCTTTGACTGTTGGGAACTTCATGGTCAAATACTTGGTGCTGACCACTGCACTGATATGATAGAGCAATGGCCTCCCGATGATGGCATTGTATGGGAGATGGGTGTTAATGACTGTTACACCCGGACATCGCGGCGATCGATTAAAAATTTTTCACGAGATTGGAAAACGAAGAAATATCTGACATCTTGTTCTTTTAAAGGAAAAGGTCTGCCACCTAGTATTATGATCACTAAGAACCCTGACTGGTCAACAGAGATTCTATGGTACGGGACTGGTTACGCGAAAGGGAAAATATTATCAACCCTTAAGCGTCCTACCTGACGCAAGCTGCATTGCTGGTTTGTTTGTGTTCCATTCTTATGGTCATCGTATAATATTCCCGACTCTGGCGTTAGTGAATATTCACCTATGAATATTTCTAACTCTGACGTTGGTAAATATTGCGCAATCCACAAAGTATGGTATTCCTGATTCTTGCGCCAGTGAATAAATCCGTAAAATTTATATTACAAGAAAAAAAAACTATTATATATATATATATATGTTTTTTTTATTTTTGTGGTCCAGTCAAAAAAAAGAAAAAAAAAAGCATTGTGGTATGTATGCGTGAGTAATTCATGCATGCATGTAACAGTAACAAACTAATTAATCTAGCAAAACAGAAAGAAGAAGAAGTTACCTGGTTGCTGTAAGCCGAGGGCGATGGTGATCTAGGCGTGAGGCTGCTGGCCGGAAAGGAACTCTTTCCTCTGTTTCTTCTCATCTTGTGCCACCCCTACTCTCCTTTGCGTTTTTGTGTACTTTTCCTCTCTCTACTAAAAAGAGAAGGTTGCTGCTGCTAAGGTTGGTGCATGCTCACGGTGCACAGTGTTGGCTGTTGGATGTTGATGGACCTAGAGGAGGCGCGCAGTGCTGTTTGCTGGATTGCTGCTGGAGTTAGTGATGACGCAGTGACAGTAAGGGAGCTGCTATTTTCAGCCCGGATGATAAAGACTCCATCATTCCCGTGACTGTAAGTAACCAAACCTTATTGTTGCTACTGAAAGGGGCTATTGTTGTTGCCGGTTTGGTTGGTCTTTAGGGAGGTTGCTGGACTATGGTGGAAGAGAATGTTAGGATACTGGCATGCAAACCCGACAAGATAAAAGGCAAGGGACAAGATAAAATGAGAAATTAGACACACAAGAATTTACGTGGTTCACCCAATTTGGCTACGTCCACGGGCAAGTATAGAAGGATTTTACCAAGTAATGTGGGAATTACAACCTCTCTCTACTAATAGGAGAACAACTGAAATCTCTCTACTAATAGGAGAAAACACCTCACTTACTCTCTCACAAATACCTCACAATTTTGTGGGATTACTTTCCCTCTCTCACTCTTCTCTTCCTCTCTTGTGATGTGCAAAATAAGCTTGGATGCACTGCCTATTTATAGGCAAGCATCCAAGCAAAGGACAAAGGGGCACCAATTGGTGCTGCAAGTGGCACCGAATTGGTGCCCAACATTGTTGAATTTGCAGCACCAATTTGGTGCCTAAAATTGTTGACTTTGCCAACAATGCAGCTGGCTTCACAGAGAAGAATGAGAGGCCATGGGGGGCAATGTGTGGAGGTCGAAAAGGGAGAGTGAGGGAGGTTTGCCTTCTTGTTTACGAGCGCTGCCGGAGGCGAAGGCTGAAAGTGACACCGATTGTGGACAACGCCCTTTTGTTCCTGCTCCTCTTTCTCTTTTTTTTTTACTTGATCTTTCTCTCGTCTTCCTCTGCTTTGTTTTTTCTTTTTTGGTTCTATCTCCAAGTTAATTCTCTCTTACATTCTCTTTTCTTTTTTGCTCTTCTTTTTTAGGTTTTCCTCTCCTCTTTTTTTACATACACTGAGATCTATATTTATAGTGCAAGAGTCTCATCGCGTGTAGAAACAAAGTTTCAATAAAACTCATTCTCTTCTTTGAAGTTTGAATTTGATTAAGAATCAAATTTGAAAGCGGATAATTATCATTATCTTGAAGATAGGGATTATCTTAAAGATAGGGATAGAATGAAAAAAGCACATTGCAGTCCCTAGTTTTCATGTAAGATGACAAATCACACTTTTTATCGAAATAAATCTCTGATCTTTTAATTTTACATTTTAAACCCTGTAAAATTAAATCAAAAGCCAACGGGCTATAATGGGGTTACAACAATGACCATAAAGGTCTGTTGGATAGTAACACAATGAAGTGCAGTCCCCACAATAACAGTCAACTCTACTGCCCCCTTCACAGGCACTGCTGATCTTTCTATCCTGATGAGGGGTGTTGGCACTAAAGCTATTCTAGAGGCGTCTATGCCTATATTTGTCATAGTCTTTGTTGATAGGATGTTCACTGAGCTACCATCATCTATTAGGATCCTATGGACCTTATAACCCTTCACGACCGTGTAAATCACCAAGGCATCTTTATGCGGGTGTTTAATCCCTTGTCCATCAGCAAGGGTAAAGGTGATGGGTTCATGCCAAGAACTTTCTTGACCCATTGTAACTAGAATTTGATCTCCCAACCTTATCCTTTTATTGCTGATGACGCCTACATTGGTTGATAAGCCCCTAGTATGATAAGGACCTTTGGGATTGTTGGTCCCTGTTGTCTCACTTCAACTCCCTTCCTGTCCAGAGATGGATCCTTTTTTAAGAACTGTCTGAGGTATCTTTATGCCAAGAGTCTCTTTACCTCTTTTTTTAGAGCATAACAATCCTCGGTGTCATGTCCCTTCTCCCTATGAAACTGGCAGTACTTCTTGGAGAACTTTAAGCTAGGGTTAGGCTTTAAGGGAGAAGGATACTGAAGCAAGTTTTGACCTCTTGAAGCAATGTAGATCTCCATGTAACTGGTATTTACAGGGGGTATAGACCCTTTCGGGCCTGCTGGGATGTTCCCTGAAGGGTTCTTTCTTCTTAACCTCATATTGTCTGACATGGGAACGGTTCCTGCTAGAGGGTTTGTTACTGATCCCTCCTCTATAGACCCGAGTGGAGCTTCTACGAGCAGTCAAGGCTTCCTTTACTCTTATGTGACTCTCAATCATATGCTTCACCCTAAAGAGAGTTTTGTTCTGTAGCTGGTGGAGTTATTTCCACAATTCTGCACTTCTGACCCCTTTGATCAAAGCCTCATAACCTATGGGCTCTAGTAGGTCTTCCACTCAAAGCATTTCGTTATTAAATCTCCTCAGATATACCTCACTGGACTTTTTTTCGCCTTGGATAATTCCAAATAGTTCAATGGAGCTTTTCTTCGTGGGGATGCTAGTGCTGAAACGTGTTACCAGCTTAGTATATAGATCCTGAAAGCTTAGGATCGACCCCGACTTCAAGTTGTTGTATCATGTCCTCATGTTTCCTCTGAAGGTAGTGGACAATATCTTGCACATGACATCATTGTTATGGATGACCAGCTCAAGGCTCCCCCTTATATCCTGGATATGCTTTCGAGGATCTGTAAGTCCATCGTAGCTATCCAGGTTCATCTTCGCTGATAGATATTCCTTAGGCACCTTGGCTTCTAGAACTCTTTTGGACTTGGGAAGCCTTCCACCTAATACTGGTGGGCAAGTTGGTGATGCCGTGAGTTCTCCTCAGCCTTTCTTCTAGGTCGTTCCTAGTGTGAGCCAGATGAACTGGATGAATTTAGCATGGAACAACAAGAGTGATGACTCTCTTCTCTCCCACGGAGGCTAGTTTGAATTTTACAGGAATGTTCACTTCTCATTGCTACTGTGGGATGATGTGAACATTCTCGAGTTGGGCTACGAGAACAACATCTGGGTGGTTCCTCCTCATTCTGCGCATATCCCTCTGCATAACTGAGGCGTCTCCAGGCTACAGGGGTTCTTTGTGGCTGAGGTTCTAAGACATGTGTTCGGACATCATGAGCTGGTTGAGGATGAATCGTGAGTTGTCCTCTCAATCTGATGACCTCTTTAGAGAGCAAACATATCTGCTCAACCATCTTATCAATCTGAGGTTGGGCAGACATGCCAGCAGCAATGGTGGCTTTTATGATACGCCCTGATTGTATGGATCTGCCATGGTGGTGTAATATATGGAATCGTACGCCAAAGCTTAGTTTCTTGCTGGAAAAGTAATTAGCTTTTGGTAAGGGTCCCACAGACGACACCAACTGATGACGTTATAAAAACCACAGGGAATATTCTGGGATGAATTATTCATAGATATTCTTGCACATCATTCATAGTGTGTTCTATGATCTTCCCTTCAAGAATGCATTGACTTCTTCTTTAATGGATCTCCTCAGGAGGTGTGAATCTCTTCTTGAATAAATGCCTACACAAAGTCCCCTAAGGTGTTGATAGGGGACCCTCCGAAGATCAAGTCAGTACTATGAATATTTGTGTAAAAAATGATATTAATAAAGATATTAATGAGCTTTTATGAAGACATAGAAGAGGAAAGGGAAGAAGATGTAGAATTAAATAAGAAGAAGCAGAAAGCATGCTTTTGTCATAGAGTATAAGGTTTTCGAACCCCTTTTTGCATATTCATGCCCTTTTTTATATTACCTGACTTGACTTGTTTCATGCAATGTAGGAGGGGTATAAAAGTAATCTTATATGAGTAAGATAATATTATCTTATTGCTCGTACCATCACATCTAATTAATGTAAGTATTGATTGCTTGTTCGTATTTAATAGGATTATGATGGACATCATAATTATTAACCCAGACTTTGGGTATGGGAGGCTCAGTGTGGAATGACCCTTTAATTGCATACTCAACCTGAGGAACGTTGGGTTCAACTCACACCCGGAGCCCGGGAGGAGTCGGGTCCATCTCGTGGCTGCACTCAAGAATGGTTAGGGATGATCGTGCCACAGCCTAATATGGAGCTATGGTGTGGTCACGTCCCTCACCCAACATGGGGTTGAGCGCAGACACGTATAAGCTCAACATGAAATTGGGCGCGGACGCGTCCCTGGCCCAATATGGGGTTGGGCGCGGACACGTCCAGGCCCAAAAGGGAGCCCAACATGGGGTTGGGCGAGGACGCGCCCTTGCCCAATCGTAGGGTTGAGCGCGAACGTGCCTTTGCCCAACGTGGGGTCAGGTGCGAGAGCGTCCCTCGCCCAACATGGGGTTGGGGGTGGACGCACCCTGGCCTAATCGTGGGGTTGGGCGCAGACGCATAGGCTGGGCGCGAACATGCCCTTGCCCACCAGGGAGTTGGGCGCAATCATACCCCTGCCTAACTTAGAGTTGGATGTTGAGAAAGACATAATCTCATTTTAGGTTGTGACTTTCATGTGTTGGCTTTGAAATGGGGTCGGTTTATAGAAATCATGACCCATCAAATATACTTGGTGATTTTTTTTCCTTTTTGTATAATACTTAATACTAAATTATTAGTCTGCGCTTCGTTATGGATGATTAGTACTTAAAAGTGCATTTTTATCAAGGTTTTATATCATCATTTTGCACTTGAAGTATCAATAACTCCTTAACTAAAGCATGTTTTATAGTAACATATCTAATAATATAAGATACCTTTAATTTATGGTAAATGTTCTTCTTAAACACAGGCTTACAACTTTCATGAGGAGCCCAAGATTTAACAAGGCCGTTTTCAAGTCCAAATTGTAGCAACAACAAAGAAGTTCAAATCTGTCCTGCAGCCTAGACACTGTTCAATGTTCAGCCCATATCTCGAGTTTTAGAAGTCCAAATGATCTCAAAATTTTACCCTGGAAAGATGAGACAATTCCCTAGAACTTTCATGATTAAAGTCTGTTCAAATTATGACGTTATCAATGACGTTTTTGGCAAACAAGAAGATAAGAATTGTCACCAAGTCAAGATATGGTCACCCATTCATCAATTAGTCAACAAATCAATAGTTCTAAATTTTGGCCTATAAAAGGAGGCATTTGCCATGTATTTAGGCATCTTGGTTTTCAGATCAAGATCATGCTCTTGCTCTTGCTCTCTCTTTATATTTTGTAATGCTTAAGTTTTGCTTATATTAATCTCTTGTTTAAGCTTTTCATTTCCTTTCCTTGTTTATTTATGTTTCTTTCTTTCATTATGTCTAGCTAGGTTAATTATGTCAAGGTGAAAAGTTTACACTAATGGTGTAAGAATAAGTATAATATAAACTTAACATGGACCTTAATGTTGGATGCTAACATGCTTTATATTTGTTATATTGTTCACTTTTAATACTTTGCTTGTTAAATGGTTAATCTAGATTTATGTTGTATAACACTTGGTACAACAAATACTTGGCACTTTCATAGCCCATACTGTATGGTATAACCGACACTTGAGCTATGAAAGGAACTTGATTTGTTGTTAACATAAGTTATAATCATGAATGCCTGACAACATTTACAAGTATTAGCATTATTCGAATAAGATAATTAATGTAATCATGTTAACAATTTATAATCTGATTGGAACCTCCTTTGTGTGTGGTTTCCAATTGAATAATAAGAGTTTATACTATACTTGTTTGAAATACCATTAGTGGATCCTCTAACCTTAACATTTGTTTTTATCATTGTTTAATTCTCATATTGATCTTTCATCTCAAAGTTCTCATCAACTTCAACTTCAACTTCTTCTTCTTATTTATTTATTATTATTATTATTATTATTATTATTATTATTATTACTACTACTACTATTATTATTACTATTATTGTTGTTGTTATTGTGTTACTATAATTTATACAATTAACCTCCCTGTGGTTCGATCCCGGTCTTGCCGGGTTATTTATTACTTCGACACTCCTACACTTGGGAAAAGACATCAATCTTTTGGTCATGTCAATGGATCAGATGAATATTTTATTGAATGTAATAAAAAAAGCATTTAGATGTTTCTAATGTGTTTTTATTTTTTGTAGTGGAAAAAAATTTTAAATTATATAAAAATTGATCGATATAATCCAGTTAATTTTACTAATACAAAAACAACCGGACTATAATTCTTGGAAATATGGTGAATTAATGTCTTCAATATGGAAAGAGAAATGGAAAACTGCAAGGCAAATGGGATAAGAAATCAAGTAGTGCCAAAGATATTTTAATACGCGAATATTCTAAAACATGGAGATCCTAATATGTGGCCCCCGGCGCCTTATCGCGCTATATGTGATTGATAAACGCCACTTATAATAATGCATCCACAACCAATGAATAAAATTTCTCTTAAAAATAGCCCTTTTTCCTTTGTATTGAACGCCTTGTATTATTATTTTTTTTTGAATTAAGATTTTGGTAGTGTGTTTGCAGTGTAGCAATACGTCGTAGCTCTAATATACAATGAATATACTGATTGATTTAAAGCTTGATTTTATCGGTGTTCTTGATTCCATCAAAATAACACTTACTAACATAATAACAAATGAGAAATATCATCCAAATATATATTGTAGGTAATTTTTATTTCATTGTTAATATAATTATTGATTAATATACCATGAAAAAAACTTATCAGTATGTAAATTCATCAATGATTATAATAAATCCACAAATACAAGAAAACACAAATTTATTTGTTGTATTTTTGAAACATAAAAAAATCATTTTTATTTTTATATTTTTTTGTTAAAAATGCACAAACATTTTTATTTAGGATATGGTCATATGCACATACAAAACCACATTTTTGTTTTTTTTTTGTTTTTTTATAATTTTTTTTGTATAAAAGGGTAAGCATAAAAAAATATCTCATAAAAAAAGTTCTAAACAAGGCCTAAACCATAAGCCTATCTACCTTCTTTTATTGTTAATATAGGAACTTAATCATTATATTATGACTTATTAATTTAAAAGAAGCTGGAATTGAATGTCATATGGTTCTGTTGAATTTAATCTGCATTTTAATTATATAATAAATCTATCATTGGTTAATCAAAAGGACACTCAGATCCGCACACAACAATAATAAGAACTGAAACTTCTAATAGAAATTAGATTTTAGAAACTAATAAATTTGAATTTTAGTTGGACTGCTTTACTTGTAGCTATTGCCAAATATCAATTGCAAATTGAAAGCTAAATCTCTCAAAAAAAAATTGTTAAACCATCATCCAAAATATTAAATTAACAGATACAATATTTAAACCAACACCATAAAAAAAATTCTTAATATGCTCGCTTGATATAACTTGCATATCCTCAATATGCGAGGTCAAGAATATAACAACGCTAATAATGGACATGGTGCATGGAACAAACTATAAGCTCTATTTTTTTAGATTACCCTTATACATATTATTATTTTTTTGAGAAGTATATGATTTCATTGAATGCCATAACCTGGCGGCATGTGAAATTACAGAGCCTGCAGCATATCAATTTTGCAGGAACTACCAAACGAAACAAGGTCCATATAAAGAGGACAAAACAACAGATATAGCCTAAGAAAGTAACAGTGGAATCTACACAAGATAACCATCACAACAAAATCCAGGGGAAACTTCCAAGAGTCTCCAGTTCATCTCTCTAGTGAATCTGAACCTCTGAAATGGAGCACTTTTAGCAGCCTGATAGACATAAGCTGAGAGATTGATCAAAACCAAGCAATGAAATCACTGGATCTTCGCACTCCCTGCTTATCCATACAATATGCCAGACTATTGCTCTCACGGTACACATGAGAAAAAGTAATTGAGCCAAAAAATCTAGTCAATCTCTGAACTGTGGAGAAGAGCTCTCGATGCATCCATGGCCTGTTATGAGAATTGTGCATCCAGCTGATTACATTGGCAGAATCAGATTCAATAGTTATATGTTTATGATGAAGAAGACAATTTGAGGTTGAGAGCTCAACAGCTTTGACAACAGCTCTCAGTTCAGCTATATTCGAATCTAGTATCCCTACTGGCAAGGAAAAAATACCAAGGAGATAACCATGGTGGTTTCGCAGGACACCACCTATACCTGAGAGTCCAGGCTTTCCAAGAGAATAGCCATCCACGTTCCACTTGAAGCTGTCAATGGTTGGAGGAGACCATATCACACCGGTTCTGGTAATCTGAACATTGGACCAACGAATCAGACCTTCTACCGATCTTAACAGGTCTGAAGGGGAGTAAGGAAAGTCAGGATGAAGTGCTTTCAACCATAAGCATAGCCGAGTGATGATAAGGAAGAAAACTTAATCATAGTTCGGTGACTTTTGTTGAAAGATCAGGTCATTTCGAAGAAGCCAAAGGGACCACGCCACTGAGAAAAACAACATCAACCATGCTTTCTTCTGAAATTTACCATGGACCATGAAAGTCCACTAAGAGAATAAGCCTGACAAATTCTTTGGGCAACACCATGATAATCCCCACCACTTAATGATTTTGGACCAGATAATCCAATGCTGATGGCAATGTAAAATTAAATGATCAATCGACTCTTCCTTAACTAAACAAATAGGACAGTTAGAGTCTGAGATATCCAAAACACCTCTTCTAACCAGCACACCTCGGGTGTTGAGTCTGATAATAATAGCCATCCAGCAAAAGATCTCCATTTTAGGAGGGACTACACCTTTCCAGATCCCAGCAAAAGAGAAGCCATTGTTAGGATAATGAGTGGGACTTAACAGCCCACATAGAGATTTAACGGAGAATCTTCCTGATTTGTTGTCCTTCCATATTAGTCTATCCTCTGCCTCGTTGTCTAAGAGCACCGTTGAGAGAACAACATATAGTTGTTCTAACAAGCCAATGTTTCGACCCCTCAAAGGTCTTATCCAGGAAAAGAACCATGTCCATTCAAAACCATCCCACATTCCCATCTTGTCAATGCTGGCATCTTTATCATTGGATAAATGGTAAAGAGTAGGGAAACGATCTGCAAGACAGTAATTGGCAAGCCAAGTATCATGCCAAAACACTGTCCTTTTGCCATTTCCAATAAGAACCATAGATTGATGAGACACAATCTCTTGTAACCTGTTGTCTTTAATGTAATGGTTGATCATACGCGTCCATGTGCTTCCAACTCCTGAAATAGGGGCTTGCGGCAGGAAACTAGAGCAGTTAATGTTGTGTATGAATTTGACCACTTCCTTCCACAGGCTTGTGTCCTCCGAGCCTAACCTCCATAGCCATTTATACAGCAGAGCTTTGTTTTATCCCTTAAAGATCCAATCCTAAGACCCACAATCCTTTTCGGAAGAGTAACTATTGTCCAGCTGACGTTGCATAATTTCTTGCTTTCCTTTTTTCCGGACCACAGAAAGGCTCTGAACTTCCTCTCAATTGTTGTTGCAACTGTTGCAGGAAAGGGAAATAGAGATAAATAGTAGATGGGCAGGTTACTTAGGACAGATTTAAGTAGACACAGTCTGCCCCCAATGGATAAGAATCTGCCTTTCCATGCAGCCAACCTGCAGCTGATGTTGTGGATAATAGGCTTCCACATTGAAATTCTGTTCATATTTGCACCGTTGGGGAGACCAAGATATGTGATGGGAAGTTGTTCCTGCTTGCATCTAAGGATCTACGCTGAGTGGCGACATACATGATCTTCAATACCCACTCCAATAATACTGCTTTTAAAGAAGTTAACTTTCAACCCCGATATAAGTTCAAAGCACAAAAGGATATGCTTTATGTTCTGTAAACTAGATAGGGAAGCTGAACTGAATATAAGGGTATCATCGGCAAACTGCAGGTGAGATAGGGCAGGACCAGTCTTGCTAAAATTTAGTCCCTCAATCAGTCACATACCACAACCACGCTGCAGCATACAACTCAATCCCTGAACTGCAATATTAAAGAGAAAAGGAGAGAGAGGATCTCCTTGGCATAATCCTTTTTCCAAACTGAATTCCTTTGTGGGAGAGCCATTAACAAGAACAGCCATCTTTGCTGTGGAAATACATTGCATAATCCACCCTCGCCATCTAGTTCCAAAACCCATACTAGCATGACTTCATTAATGTATTCCTATCGAACAGAATCAAATGCTTTGTGAAAGTAAAGTTTGAAGAGATAAGCTTTACTCTGTTTTGCCTTGATGTAAGCAATAGCCTCATTTGCAATCAATACACTGTCAAGTATTTGCCTCCCTTTGATGAAAGCAGTTTGATTATCTGTAATAACTTCTGGCATAACATGTTTCAGTCTGATTGCCAGCATCTTTGATATAATCTTGTACAAGCTTCCCACCAAACTGATAGGTCTGAAATCCGCTAACTTTATAGCATAATTTATCTTCGGGATGAGGGTCACAAAGGAGCTGTTGATGCCTAATGGGAGAACGTTAGATTGATAAAATTCTTCAACCATTCGGGTAATGTCCCCGCCTATAGTACTCCAAGCTTTTTTGATAAAGAAAAAATTAACACCATCAGGACCTGGTGCCTTATTTCCTTCACAGTTCCAAACCGCAGCTTTGATTTCTTCTGCAGAGAACGGGCATTCTAGAGCAGCCGAGGATAAGGGCTGCAACATTTGAAATTCCAGATGATAACGTGAGGGCCTTGGTCTGTCATGATGGGAATATAAGTTACGGAAGAAGTTGAAGAATCTTCATATCTACAGGATTAGACAATATCTTGTCGTCAACCTCTAGGGATAACATCTAGTTCCTTTTCTGTCTTATTGTTACAGCTAAATGAAAAAAAATGTGTGTTCATGTCTCCAAGCTTGCACCATTGCACCCTTGACTTCTGTTGCCAAACAGACTCTTGCATTCTATACAAAGTTCTTAGTTTAGTGGCAATGCTATTGCTTCTAATCAATTCAACAGCTGACAGGTCTCTGCATTCTTTAAGATGGTCGAGGGAGTCAGCTTCCAGCTCCAGCTCCTTGATTTGGTCAGACATATTGCCCACAACATCTTTATTCCAGTGCTTACATCTCTCTCTTAACATCTTGAAAGCTGAGACCATATTCCTTCTATTAGTTGATGAGACTAGAATTGAGTTCCAGAAGTTTTGTATCATCTGCCTGAAGTCAGCCACCAGCCACCAGCAGTTCATGAACCGAAATGGTTTTGGTCCCCAATTTATAGAGTCTAACAATAGCTGCAGGGGTCTATGATCAGAAAATAACCTTGGGAGACCGAATAAAGTAGAGGCTAGAAGAAACTGCAGCCAATCACCTGATATGAAAATTCTGTCAATGCGACTCGCCGCGTTACCTCTGGACCATGTAAATCTTTTTCCATTTAAGGGGAGATCAATAAGTTCGCAGCCATCAATGCAGTGCTTGAATATTGTCATAGAAGCAAAAACTTTTGAACCACCTTTTCTATCCGAGGGTGACAAAGTTTCATTAAAATCACCTGCAAGACACCATGGGGGTGCTGACACTATCTTTGAAATTAATCAAGTAATCCCATAATTCCTTCTTCAGGATACCATCAATCGGAGCATAGATAAAGGAGACCATGCAATTCAAATTGTAACGAGTAAAGGTACCTTCAACATGTAAAATACGCCCATTTATAGCAATTGAACATCTAGATACACAAAACGAAGCTGGATTCCATATACATAAAATCCCTCCAGAGAGGCCTAATGAGGGAACTGCATACCAGTCTCTAGCATGCCGACCCCAGACAGAGCTAATAATACTATCAGTAATATTTTCCATTTTTGTTTCTAATAAACCCAGAACATCAATAGAAAATTTCCTACCCAAATTCCTCACGCATCTTTTCTTATCTCTACCCCCTAAACCACAAACATTCCAAACAACAATACTACCCATAAAAATGAGTTGAAAGAACCATACCGTCAGACTGGATAAGATAATTAGCTTACTCCTTTTTCCTTCATAGCCACTCCTTCTGCTCTTTTTCTATAAATCCCTGCAGTGTTTGTGTCATCAGGCGATTATCATCATGCTCTTGAAGGATGGCTTTCCCCACTTCCTAGCAAGCATTAGCTTCCTCCCACGAGCCGGACAGTAAAGTGTCAGCAGCTTGGCTACCATGAGTTGCAGGGGATCGATAGAGTGAGCTACTGGCCTCATCATCACCCGCCTGTTCCTTCCCAGAACAAATAATTGCATCTTTATTCTTAATGCCATTGTCCGACACTGAATACTCTATGACTGCTGTCTCAAATTGCTTTGGCATGTGGTTTGCCAGTTTGCGCGATTTCCTTCTCGAAAGAGAGTGAGTTTTGCGTTTGATCCTCTTTGCTCTGTGTTTCTGCGATTTCTTATTTCTTAATTCAAGGATGGAAAGCTCAGATGAGTCAGCAATGGGTTTTATGAAGTTTGCAAAAGATGGCCCAGTGTCTGTTGAAGTAGCCATTGTTGTTAGGCCTACAATGGGTTGTTTCTGCCTTTGCTTTCGGCCCGTTTGCTTAGGCTCTCCACTAGTATAGCCCCCCTCTTGATCCAATTCTTCTCCCTCAGAAAGATAGACAACGGGCTGCCCAACTACAGTCCTATAATCAGCTGCAGCCACCTTGGCATAGTCATATCGTACTAGTGCTAAACAGTTATCAACTTCATACACGCTCTCCTCGGCTAAAGCTGCTTGTTTGCATGGCTCCGTGATTTCTGGATATAGGTACATAGGTGGCATGACATGCTCGGTGAGTGCACTGTCAAGCAGATTATTATTACCCAACGCAGCAATGAGATCAAATTCAAATTCTGCACCTTGTCCTGTAGCTCTGTGGGACAGTGTATCTCTCATCGGAGCATCACCTTGATCGTCCTCGTCGTCTTCAAAGAGCCCCGATTCTGTGTAAAGATGATGTTACTCAATACAAAAATATTTTTGAAAAATAAACAAGCAAAAAAACCACTAAGAAGGAAGGATGTATCTAGTTGGCTATTTGAAGAAAGTGTAATTGCCTATTCAATTACTGATCTTGATTCGTAAGATAAGTTTGAAAAAGTAAAGCAACAACAATTTATATTGATCATAGAACTCAAAAAGAAAAATCGTTCAAAATTATTGCATTAAGAAAGCTAAAAGAGACTAATATGCCTACTAGGAAAGAAGATTGATCTTCTTGGTTTTTTATACTTCTATTTTGATTATTTTTTAATTTTTAATTTTTTTTCTTAATTTTTTATAAAAGTTTTATTTCTTTGCAATTGGAATCTTTAATTCATATCCATACATACAAAATTGATTAAAGTGAGTAGAAAAGTACTCATTTGATATCAAGAAAATGTATGGAATGTATATATGAGATAATTGATGTTAATTAGAAGGAGCAGAAAGCAAACTCCTAAGAAGCCACACAATCCTAACTATTAGGAGGAAATACTACAAGTGACAAGATTTAAGGATACTTACTGTTACGTTGAATTAAAAAATCAGGTCTATAAGGCATTGTAAACTAATTAGATTGAAAAAATCACGTGGCTTACATTAGAACAACACATTTACAAGCTGATAGCTAGATCTCCACTCTATAAATAAGCCTGGTTCGTTCTACTTATTCAAACCACTCGATCTTCTCTAGCTACGCACTTCTTCCTTCTTTCTATATTTACTGTTTTTATTTCTGTCATAATCCAATTTTTTATCATTTTTTTAATTATTTTATTTATTAAAAATGATAAAAAAATAATGATGAAATAATAATAATAATAATAATAATGATGGAAAAACAAGTAAAATGAAATAGATGAAGAATGAATTAAAATTTGGGTTAAGGGCAAAATTATTGGAAGTTTTGGGGTTTAATTAAACTTTGAAATTAATCTAATTAAGCTTGGAATTAATTTAATTAATCCAATTAAGGGTTTAATTGGAGAATTAATAAATATTTAGACTTAATTAAGCTTGAAATTAATTTAATTCATCCAATCAAGGGTTTAATTGGAGAATTGATAAGTTTTGAGACTTAATTAAGCTTGGAATTAATTTAATTTATCCAATCAAGGGTTTAATTGCAGAATTGATAAGTTTTGAGATTTAATTGAACTTAGAATTAATTTAATTAATGAATCAGGGACTTAATTAAAGAAATACCAAAGTTTGAAGAGTCAATTAAGGGCTGAATTGATATGTTCTGAAACCAAGGACTGTTTCGTAAAATGTGCTGAAATGCAGGGGTCCTGTGAAAGTTTACCCAGGGGTTTGCTTACAAAAAGTTCAAAACTTCAAGGACCGCATCAAAAATAGCAATTGGAATCGAAAACGGAGCCGTTTCTTGGATAAATTGTTCACTGCGCGCCCATTTCAGCTTCGATTTCGACGGTTACAGAGAATATTTATGTTTCAGCGCAGAGGCATTAACAAGGGGCAGCCAAGAGATAAAAAGGGAAGAGGAAGGAAACAAAAAAAAAGAAGACATTACAGAGAAAAAAAGAGAAAAGGGAGAGGAGAAAACACATAAAAAAAAAAACAAAGGGGGCGGCGAACCCTATACCAGCCGTCGCCCCCTTTCAGGCTTTTTTTGGCTTTTCTTCTCCCATCAGACACTTTTCACTCCTTAATCTCAACCCCTAGGAGCTGCAACTCCTCGTCGAGAAAGAGCACATCACATGGGGAACATCATTGTGCACAGCCACACCTCATCACACCTCATCCTCACACACACAAAAAAAGCATAGTGTTTCACCTTCTCCTTCCACCATCATTTTCTCCAGTGTCGCCAGAAGAAACCCTCGTCTTCCCTTCCCCCCATAGACTACATAATTGACAATCATCCATCAACAACGACATTCCCAGCCAGGGCAGCCAAAAGGGAATGCTTCCTTACAATGCACAGCTGATCAAACCGTCAGCTCTTCCTCATGTCAACAACATCATCTCATCCAGTCTACGAACTGCTTCTTCCTCAGGCTGACAGTTCTGCCAGCAGTCCACCAGCGCAGCTTCTTTTGTTTCATTTGTTCTCCACAGCATCGTGACCCTCGCAAATTGATGGTCCTCTTTCAGCAATGCAAACAAACAGCTGCATGTTCATCTCCTGTGTGTTAGCCGCTATTTTCAGCAGCCGCGGACCACAGCTACAGCAGCAAGCTTCCTTCCTTCGGTCCAGCACTCTGAGTATGCCAGGTCTCCATCTTCAGCAACAGCTGCACCAGAACCTGAGCTCTCCAGAGGAGAACCACAATAGATGACCAAAACAGAGGAGAAAGAAGGAAAACAGAAGAAAACCGAGAGAACCAGCAGACTAACAGAGGGGGGAAAATGGAAGAAAACTGAGAGAACCAGCGGATGAATAGAGGAAACCAGATAACAAAACAGGAGGAACAACATAGGGGGCCGAACGAAGAAGAACAAACACAGACGCAGAGAGAAAAATACATGAGAGAACAGGCGACCCAAGAAAGTTGAAAGACAAGAAGAATCAGAGGAGGGAGGAGAAACCGAGGGATCCAAAGCAAGCCACTGTCTTCGACTTCACCTCCTGCATAGGTAAGTTCTTCATTTCCCTTTCCTTTGAAATTATAATTGCATGGGTACTGTACATAGGCCAATTTAATTCACTTCTTACCGGTTTGTGCATGCACGTGTGAAGCTTAGTTCTAAAAAAAATAAAAAACATAAAACATAAAAAAAGTATAGTTTTCTTTTCTTAAAAAATTTAATTTTTGTCAATTTATTCACTGATATCAGGATAAAAAATATATATATACTGATTTTTTTCGTAGCTATGAATTTTTACCAATGCTAGAGTTCGAATTATTCATGGTGGAATTTTTACCAATGTCAGAGTTGGAATTATTCAAGACCGAATATTCACTGGCGCCAGAGTCATGAATATTATAAAAAAAATCATCATATCATAAACTAATAAACATTTAGCAATTGAAGACAAAACCAGCAATGTAGTCTGCCTTAGACAGAACGTTTAAAGAGTGATAATATCTTTCCTTTTACGTAACCAATCCCAAGCCATAGAATTTCTATTGACCAGTTAGGGTTTCTAGTGACTATAATACTAGGTGACGACTCCTCAAACAAAACCTTTTCCCCTAAAAGAACAAAATACCAAAAATCTGTTCTTTTTCCATAATAATCAAGAATTATTTTTAGAGTTACCGTGATATCGGGTGCGACAGTTTCCTTCTTTCATTTTATTTGTTAATGGAAAGTAGGCTTAAGGCATTGTGGGTGTTGTCTGTGGTTTTGCTGGTGTCAAACTGGCAACACTGGACTTATGGAAAGGCTGTACCTCAAGTTCCTTGCTACTTCGTCTTTGGAGATTCCCTCTTTGATAACGGAAACAATAACTACCTTAACACTCCAGCTAAAGTTAATTACCTTCCTTATGGGATCGACTTTGATACTGGGGCTTCAGGAAGGTGCAGCAACGGTCTCAACATAGCTGACACCATTGGTCTGCAGTTTGCTCCCCTCCCTTATATTACAAATTAAATATAGTGTTTTAGTTTTCTTTAATGGAAAATAAATATGTTCTCACTAGATAGTTGTGACCGTTGTATTAAATTAAAATTAGAAATCATGCTAAGTCTGGTACTAATGTTTTTGTTGCTGAAATTAGAAGAAGGATGATTAGGATGAAAAATAAAAGATAGTTGTGACCGTTTTATTAAATTACAATTAGATAGCTGTGATTATTGTTATTGTTTTTATATTCTATTATGAAGATCTATCACTTTAATGGAGTTTAAGATATTGTGGACAGTTATGGTCTTAATTATTATTATTATTTTTTGTTTCAGCTGAACAATTAGGTTTCGACAGTTACATTTCGGACTTTGGTGTCGGAAGTTTAACCAATTTTCTAGATGGTGTAAATTATGGATCGAATGGAGCTGGCATCCTTGATTTAACTGGCTATCTTACGGTGATTGCTGATCATATGCCTCTCATAACTAAAACCTTATACTATCCAGTTCTATGAATCTTGTATGCTTTGGCAACGCTAACTATTCATATGATTCTTTTGTGTGTATGAAGGGAGAACTATATACCATGAATATTCAGTTATATAATCACAATATCACGGTTTCACGAATTGCCAAGATCTTGGGAAGCGAGGAAGTTGCTAGGAAGTACTTAAGCCAATGCATCTATGTGTCTGATATGGGTCATAACGACTACCTCAACAATTATTTCTTGGACGACTACGATAGCAGCTCGAAATATACTCCTGAAGAATATGCTCAACTTCTCATTGAAACTTATGAAACTCAGCTGGAGGTCAGCCCTACTTAATGTCTCTTGTAAAACAACAATTAATGTTTGACGCGATTGGAAACTAACAAAGACCCCCACTTCATTCCGTTTTTTTTTCCCTTGCTGCCAGAAACTGTTTTGCTCAGGAGCAAGAAAGATAGCTGTGTTCGGACTTCTTCGGGTAGGATGTATGCCGTCCAACATACAAAAAAATCCCAATGAACTATGTCATAATTCAATTTTTGAATAAATATTAAAAAAAAATGATAATAGTTGAGAATTGGGTTAAGACAACACAAATTCACAGTTCAATGTTGAAATTTTTAAAATTTGAGAGTCAATTGGTCAGAAATTAAGGAATTAATAAGTTTGAGAATTTAATTAAAATTTGGATTAGTTTAATTAATGAAAACATGAGCTTAATTAAAGAATTGATGAGTTTGAGTACTTAATTAAACTTTGATTTAATTAATTAAAGGAATCAAGGGTTCAATTGAAGAAACACCAAAATTTGGAGCTCATACAAAGAAAAATTGCTAGGAAATTAAAGTTCAAGGACCAAATTAAATAGTCCAGAAATCCAGGACTGTTGTGTAAATGGTACTATAACTGAGGGTTCAATTGAAAGTAATCCAAGGGCATAATTAGAAATTAATTATTACTGATTGAGATCCAAATTGTTGAATTTAAAACGTTTAGGGACCAAATTGAAAATAGTTTAACGGTGCCGTTTGCAATACTGTTCATCATCCCGTCCATTTTGACAGGGCAGCCGATTCAACAGGAAAATCACAGTGCATCCGATCCCAATCGTGACCATGTCTTCTGCCACGATCCCGGTTGTGGAGGAGACGGTTTCTGAAGATCTCTGTCCTTATAAAAGGGATAAGAAACCCAGCTCCAGGGGGGTCTTCTGGGACGAAAAATCAGATAAAAAACCAGCAACAGGGGTGGGAGACGAATAACACAGGGGACTGAAACAAAGAAAAACAGAGACAAACGCAATAAAAAAACCAGAGGACCAACGTTAACATCACCATCTTCTCGAATGCAGGGGACAGAGAGAAGAACGAAAACACAGGCAGAGGGGAAAGAACAGAGAAAAAAAAAACACAGCGACGGAGGAGATTGAATAAAAAACGGAAACAAAGACTCAAGCAAAACCCAGAAGGAGGGGACCCAAAAACAGAGCAACCCACAGCACCCAGCAGCAATCAACCCGGAAACAACCCACAGCACCCAGCAGCAATCAACCCGGAAATACAGAGCACACAAAACACAAAAAAAAAAAATATAAAAAGAAGAGAAGCACAGACAAGTGATCACGGAAGGAAAACCAGAGGAAGTAGTAGGCGATAATCATCATCAACGCTGCAAGCATCTTCGGTCTCCAGGAGCAGCATCTTCGATCTCCAGACGCAGGTATGACTTCTTCCCCTTTGCATCTTCATTTCAAAACAAAAATAATTCAATGTTGCAAGAACACTGTGTGAAGGTAATTTAATTACCTTCACCAGTGTTCGTGCACGCGTGAACAAGTCACACGTGCCTTTTTTTTTTTTTTTGCCCAGCCGGGTCACTGGCTTGGGCCAGTGACCGGGCCGGGCTGGCAGGGTCTAGCCCAGCCCATGTGGGCTGAGCTGGGCCCAGCCCAAAAATGTAAATTAAAAAAAATAAAAAGATAAAAAATAAAAAAATACATAATAAAAAAAAATGTGTATGTACAAATAAAAAAATAAATATGAATTTATTGTTTTTATTCATTGACGCCAAAGTCAGAATAAAACTATTGATTCAAATTTATTTCATTGCATTTTATTTAAATTACATAAAAAATATGCATGCAAAAATAAAATAAAATAAAGTAAAGTTATTGGTTTATTCACTGACGCCAGAGTCAGGAATAAAGATACTAATGTAAATTTATTTTATTTTATTTTGTTTTATTTTATTTTTTAGCTACATAAAAATAAAAATAATGCGATTGCGTAAAAAAATTAAATTGATTTTAATTGTTTATTCACTGACGCCAGAGTCAGGAATAAAAAAATAATAATTCAAATTTATTTATTTTCATACCTACATAATATTTACCAACGTCAGAGTTGGAAATATCCGTAGTTAAATATTTACTGGCGCCAGAGTCAGGAATATTACACGCAAACCATCATAACATAAACCGACAAAATGTTAGCTATTTATGACAAAACCAGCAATGCAGCCTGCCTCAGGCAGGACGTTTAAGGGGTGATAGTATCTTCCCTTTTGCGTAACCAGTCCCGTACCATAGAATCTCTGTTGACCAGTTAGGGTTCCTAGTGACCATAATACTAGGTGGCGACTCCTTAAACAAAGAATATCACCATTAAAGAATAGGATGTCAGAAATCTGTTCTTTTCCAAAGAATTAAATTTTTAAGGTCGCTGCGATGTCGGGTGCGACAAACTAGATGCATCTTCATGTGCTTACAAGCTCAACGACGATGTTCAAATTTTCAACGACAAGCTTCAAGAACTGCTCAGAAAACTTAATAAGAGGCATACTGATGCTGTGTTTACCTACATAAACTCTTACGAAATTGATTCTGATGATCAGACGAATACAGGTACGAATCCCCTCCCTCCCTTGCTCTCTTTCTCTCACGGTTGAAGGCGACTTTTTTGTGATACCAAAATTATTTTTTCTTGGTTGCAGGTTTTACACATACCCGTAAGAGCTGTTGCGAGGTAGAACCTGGTTCAGTCCCAACTCCCATGTAAATCTCTCTCCTTCCCATGTAGAAACAGGAGTGACTATGTGTACTGGGATGGAGCCCATTTTACTGAAGCTAAAGCTTGGGCCTTTGGAAAAAGAGCATATAAACGTCAGTCACCAAAGGACGCTTATCCATATGATATCAGCGAACTAGTTAAGCTGAAGTTTGATGATTCTGATGCTTACGATATCAATCATGCCCAGCTCTGATGGAGAAGACGATTGTCTAATAAGCAGTCAGAGAATAAGATATTGTGACTGTAAGAACAATTGAAAGACATATTTAATGTCTTTTCGTAGCCTTTCACAATATAATTCCAATAAAATTTGCATTTACGCATTCCGAAAGTTGTTATGATTTTAATTAATGAATTCATAATGATGCCTGCTAGAAGGGAATTCGCCTCAAGAAGACAATAACAATTACTTAATTCCTTAATCATGTGGATATCATACGTAAAATGCATTCATAGAGAGATTTATTCTTAATGTATGGAAGTCTATTCGGAGATACTCTTGCCATTGAAATCAAAAGAAGGATACATATGAAAGTACATAAACCAAAAGAAATTTACTTTTATATTTATATCTGCGAAGTCCCATATGTGAACATGGTAGGCTTATCTTTCTTTGACTCACTTCGGCTTTTTCCCTCTCTACATTACCAATTAAGGTCTCAACAAATTTCTAAACTGATTGCGTGTTGCATGACTTGATTATATTGGGAGTGAGACAAGAGGATTCCAATCCTAACATACATACCCAAATGTATAGATTAAAACTTCTTTCTTTTCATATTTAGTATTTAGTTTAGAATTCTTTTAGCTTTATTTATGATGTCTTTATATTATATATGCAACCAAAGAGTCATGTAATATTCAGTATTAATTAAACATAAATTGAGTAATAAAAATAAAAATTAATTAAAATTAAAATCTTATAATATTTGATTCCAATATCGTCGATTGTGCTAGAAATGCCTTTTGATTGCAAGAACTTTCACTTCATTAGAATTTATAATACTAGCTAAAGAAGAAAAAATATATGAGAAGTGACTGGTGTTGTATCTCAAAACTCCACCAATCCTGAACTTTCCATTTCAAAACTGTTACCTTCAAACCCGGGGGGGGGGGGGGGTGTTCCAGCCCCTCCCTTAATGATATTTATAATTTTAGATTAAGTAGCAAATTGATT
>Ga0325410_1001799_pt1 | contig 23770 bp, 13 predicted proteins | sample PopdelMetagenome_16_FD_206182 | JGI IMG/M metagenome (GOLD analysis project Ga0325410, IMG submission 206182) | Populus deltoides microbial communities from Bellville, Georgia, United States - Xylem-PdIQD-R3 | ecosystem: Host-associated > Plants > Phyllosphere > Stem > Wood/Secondary xylem...
CGGTGATGCCGTCGGTGAAAGAGCCACGTCATCTCAGTTTGAATCCCTCGGTAATGCCCGTCGGTAAAATCACCTGACGTCACCATGCCGTTGCGTATTTCCAGACGAACTGCATACTCCGTCGGTAACACCGTCGGTATATACCGACGGAATATATATACCGACGGTGTTACCGACGGAGTATGTCCGTCGGTATATACCGACGGTTTTTGAGACGGAATTATTTTCGTCGGTATACATTACCGACAGAAATATTCCGTCGGTAAGTCCGTTGCTTTTCTCCGGTTTTCTGGTAGTGATATATATATATATATATAAAGTTAAGTCGATGAAATTGATGATATTATCGTAAAATAATAATAATTTTATAAATAAAATAAAAATAACAAAAACTTAGTTAAAATAAAAAAATATCTCTAGAATTTGGTGAGATGATTGATAAGAATTATATATAAAAGGAACAAATATTTTTGGATTTTAATGTAAAATTCTGAATAAACTAGCTTTATGATATCATATATAATTACTAATATAATTATTAAATTAGACTGAAATTTTATATGAGATTTTTTAACATATTATTCTACTCGGGGTTAAACTTTTATGGCAAGTGGTGTAGAAAGGCCTTACAATAATATTAACAATTAAATTGAAAATGATATGAACCGTAGAACTTTGAATAAAAACCTACAATGTTGGTAAAGGAAATATTATAGAATGTAAAGTAAATAAGTACACTACTAGGATAATATTAGACTTAAAAACTAAAAGTAAAAATGTTATGTAGGAATTTCAAAATAATACAATATAAAAATACCCATAAAATAAAAATGACTGAAAAGTAAATAAAGACCATATAAAAGAAGCAAATAAGGAAAGAACCATCGTGGAACATAATTTAAGGAAATATGAATTCTCCCGGGTTAGATTTAGTGTAAAAAGTGTCAGGAGTGGGAAAAAAAAATTTACCTGGAAAGTCAAAAGTTCCAAGGGAAGGGACATAAATGGAATTAACACATTTTTTTTTGCATATATATATATATATATATATATATATATATATATATATGAAATTGGCAGGAGATTATATTGGAGTGAATTTCTATATTTTTAAAATAAAAATTACAATGAAGCATGTTTTTAGAGATAATATTTATTATTTGTTATCCCTAAAATATCATTGTAAAAAACTTTTAGTTCCAAACTCATACAACTAGACATGTAAGGAAAAAAAATAGTTATTATTATAATTTTAAAACCTGACCCGAGATTGACTTAGAACATGACTCGGTCATGGTTTGGGAGCTAAATTATCTTTTTGAAAAAAATAATCAAAACAATGTTGTTTTGATTAAGATTTTTTTTTCAAAAAAAAAGTAAATGGGTTTTTTGAATTGGGTTTTACCTCGGGGTGACTGTGTCGCGATCAACCTGGATTTTTGATGGGGTCAAGTCAGGTGAATTCTTTCTCTATTTTCTTTTAAATTCAAATTGATCGAGGCTCTAAGTTGTTCGAGTATCAGGGCAACCCACTAGACTGATCTAGATTTTATAATTAGAGTTATTATTCTATTATTCATTTCAACACTCAATATAAACTAAAATAAAAATAATAATAATATCTAATTATTATTTTTTAAATATATAAATTTGACAGAAATATATATAAAGGGTAAAACAAACTTTTTTATATATTTAATCATGTCTTATTCATTATCAATCAAATACAATACATAAATAATCATTATATTTTATACACTACTATCAAACATAATTATATCTTTATCTTTTATTCTATCTTATTTTCTATATTTTTATTATTTTTATCTTTTATATTTTAAGACATAACCAACCAGTAAATTTATGTTGTTTCTGCAAGTTGGAAATTCACCGGATAAAAGACTTGAAAATTATTCCATTCACGCAACCTTGTTAAAACAAAGGTCACCATAGAAAATCTGCCTTGTCGCAGTCTCGTTACAATTAACCTTTGCAAATGGGAAAAAAGAATTATTTCTCGCAGGCGTTGGCTTTATACTCTTGTTTTGGTGGTTCAAACGATGATTGGCAATCCCAATTTGAGTCTGTTCCGGTTTGCCTTAGCCGTTCGTTCACCGTAAACTCCAACTCTTATAAGCTATCTAATTTGCAGTTGATTGCTACCTGCATAGTCACGCGTACGGTGAGTTCCATTTATTTATTTATTTATTTTTATTAACTATCCACGCATAGTTACAACCCAAGACCCACCACCTGTTAGCTAAATTTGCTAAGATTTTTATCTATTTTTTTTGTTTTGTTATTAGCATCATTTTTTAATAACATCATTTAAAAAAAAAACAATTAGTTAAATAGTATACATATCATAATTGAACAACCCAACATTCAACCTTTCACTTTTCAAAATCATGATATTTTTTAAAAAACTTGAAATTGATTGCACATGAAGAGAGATGAGAGAAATAAAAAAAGAAAAAAAACACCAAGAAAGATCGCACATGATGATCGGAGTGTTTCACACTAGTCGCCCAAAGGTGGTGGGTGGCTCACTTGCCTTTGGTTGCAAGTGTTGCCATCTTAGGTCACCGTTGATAACTTTTCTTTGTGTCATTTGATTCGTCTTGTCTTGATCTTTTTTAAGGTACTAGTAGTGTTGTATCGAAGTTTTTGTGTGCCTTCGATGTTTTTTTATTGTTTTTTTCTCTCCTCTCTCTTCACAAATTACAATGAGAAGAAAAGAAAGAGAAAAAGAAAAAGAAAGAAAAAAAGAACAAAGATAATAGAGACACATCAAAACTTCGATTATGATACTTTTGGCACCATTGGAAAGGTTTTGACATGACAAATCTAACTACACCAAGAAAGGTCGCGGATGGTGACTCGAGTGGGTCGCACTTGCCGTCAAAGGCAAGTGAGCCACCCGTCACCTTTGGACAATAAGTGTGACACACTCAGGTCATTATTGGTGATATTTTTTGGTGTTGTTGAACTTATCTTTCGAGATTTTTTTTATGGTTCTGGTGATGTCATAATTAGAGCTTCAATGTGCCTCAAAGATTTTTTTTATTTCTTTCTTTATCTTTTCTCTTCATGTGCAACCCATTTCATAATGTTTTTTAATTTTCATGATTATAAATATCGATAATTTTTTATTTTATAATTTTTTTCAATGATTGCCGAGTTTTAGGCTTACAAGGAGTTTAAATACTCTTAGAAAATAACTCTAATGGAACTATCCTTGTGGACTAAATTGGTCCACTTATAAAATTGACCTAAAACCTGTACTAATAAGATTAAAATACTGATCCAAACAAGCCTTGGATCTTAGTTGAAGATTAAGTATTAATTAAGCTCAAACATAATGAAAATAATAAATCTCCTAGTTGAAATAATATCATGAACAAAGTTTTCATTATAGAAATACTAAGGTCTTTGTTATCATCTTTATATATTCAAAATAAGCTAGAAAATTGATTGTTAAGGTTGCCTCTCTTTAGTTTCCTTGTATGTCTAGGAAAATTAATTGTAGCTTTAAAGAATCCTCTCAAAACATAAAAAAAAAAAAACCTTTGTTGCATTCTTTCAACCTTCCTTGTAGGATTAGAAAATTCCCTAAAATAAACTAACCAGACCTTCTTTCATTGTAGCTAGGATGAATAAGGAATCTTAGTAAGAAAAGAAATTTGAAATATTAATAAATCATTGCCAACATTAAAATTATGTTACAACCCATAAAACATCTTTGTAGAACTAGAAAATTTCCAAAACAAACTGTCACATTCTTGTAGGAAAATGATCCTTGCCAAATAGAAAATCTATAAGTCAAAAGGAAGTAAATAAAAAAAAGTCATACAACCTATTTTGACCTACATCGTAACACCTTCCTAAAATCCGATCCATTTGAAATTTTTCCCCAACATAGCAAAATACATCTGAAATCTTCAGGTAAAGTTTCAGCTCGATCCAAAGAGTTATGATTAATAAAATAAATTGGATGGTACGAAATTTTACGCCAAAATCCGAATCTGATCTTGTTTGGATCGTATCATGATTTCTTTCAAATTTTATTATTTACTTACTTTTGACTTGAGAACTTTCTATTTGGCAAAAATCCTAAAAAGACAAAAGAGCTTTAAAGGCTAGTTGACGAGTTGATGGAGAAGGATACATTCATGAGAGTATGAACCCATATGTTGTGCCTATATTACTTATGCCTAAGAAGAATGAAACATGGATGAAATGTGTTTATTGTCGAGCCATCAACAATATAACGGTAAGTATAAACATCTCATTTCAAGGCTTGATGACATGTTAGATGAGTTACATAGATCATGTATTTTCTTTAAAATTGACATGAAAAGTGGGTACCATCAGATTATGATGAAAGAAAGTGATGAGTGAAAAACTACATTTAAGACTAAGTATGGTTTGTATGAATAGTTAGTCATGTTGTTTGAACTTACAAATACACTTAGCACATTTATACATTTAATGAATCATATATTGCATGTGTTTATAGGTAAGTTTGTGATTGTATATTTTGATGACATTCTGATCTATAACAAGAACTTGCATGGGCATCTTGATCATTTACGTAATATACTTAGTGTGTTGCATAGTGAGAAATTATATGCTAATCTTAAAAAGTGTACTTTTTATACGAAGAAAATTGTGTTTCTTGGTTATGATGTAACTGCACAGGGTATCAAGATGGACGAGAAGAAAGTTAAGGCCATTTAGAAATGGTCTACATCAAAATCGGCAAGTGAGTAAGAAGTTTTCATGGGTTAACTAGTTTTTATAGGTGTTTTATGAAATATTTTAGTACATTAGCTGCACCCTTGAATGAAGTTGTTAAAAAGTTAATTGGGTTTAAACGGGGGGAGGAACAAGAATCAGCTTTTCTCTTTTAAAAGAAAAATTATGTTTTGCATCTGTTTTAGTTTTACTTGACTTTATAAAAGTATTTGAAATTATTTGTGATGCATCTGGAATAGGAATAATAATTGTGTTAATGTAGGATCAAAAACCTATTACTTATTTTAGTGAGAAGTTAAGTGGAGCGACTTTGAACTATCCCACTTATGACAAAGAATTATATGCTTTGGTAAAGAACACTTGAGACATGACAACATTACTTGTGGCTAAAAGAGTTTGTAAGACATTCAGATTATGAGTCATTGAAACATATAAAAGGACAAGGTAACTGACACGACCAAAGGATTGATGTCTTCTCCCAAATGCAGGAGTGTTAAAGTAATAAATAACCCGGCAAGACCAAGGTCAAACCACAGGGAGGTTAACTGTATAAACTACAAATAAAAAAATAGATAATAACAGAAAAGGAGTTGAAGAGAGCTTTAAGATGTGATATTGATGTAAGGATTAAACAATGATAAAATAACTGTCAAGGTTAGAGGATTCACTAATGGTATTTCAAATAAGTATAGTATAAACTTTTTTTATTACTCAACTAGAAACCACACACAAAGGAGGTTCCAATCGGATTATAAATTGTTAACATGATTACATTAGTTATCTTATTCGAATAATGCTAATACTTGTAAATGTTGTTAGGTATTCATGATTATAACTTATGTTAACAACAAATCAAGTTCCTTTCATAGCATAGGTGTCGGTTATACCATACAGTTGGGCTATGAAAGTGCCAAGTATTTGTTGTATCAAGGGTTATACAACATAAATCTAGATTAACCATTTAACAAGCAAAGTATTAAGAGTGAATAAGATAACAAATACAAAACATATTAGTATCAAACATTAAGGTCCATGTTGAGTTTATATTATACTTATTCTTACACAATTAGTGTAACCTTTTCACCTTGACATAATAAACTTAGTTGAACATTATGAATAAGAGAAACATAGATAAACAAGAGGAGAACATGATTATATAAGTATAATAAAGAAAATGAAAGGCATAAACAAGAGATTAATGAAAATAAAACTTAAGCATTACAAAAATATAAAGAGAGTGCAATAACATGATCTTGATCTGAAAACCAAGATACCTAAATGCATGTGAAATACCTCTTTTTATAGGCCAAAATTTGAAACTATTGATTTGATGACTAATTGTTGAGTGGGTGGCCATATCTTGACTTGGTGACAATCCTTATCTTCTTGTCTGAACAAAACATCATTGCTTATGTCAGAATTTGAATAGATTGTCCTATGAAAGTTCTAGGAAATTGTCTCATCTTTCCAACAAAAAAAGAATCGGTGCATTTCGACTTCTAGAACTCGAGATATGGGCTGAACACTGAACAATGTCTAGGCTGCAGGACAAATTCTGACTTCTTCGTTGTTGCTAAAATTTGGACTTCCAAACAGCAGAATTGAGTCTTGGACTCCCATGAATGTTTTAGGCCTATATCTTAGCTTTCTAACCATATAAAACAAATTGAAATTCAAGATCTACAGCTCTATATATGACCCAATGACTGAACAATGTTCCAGTTTGAACTGAACCAACATCTCTTTTCTAAGCTTAACCTTCACTCTGTCTTCTCAATTTCAATAGTTGAACTCATCAATCAATCATTTGATTTATGTGATAGGCCTGCATTTAAAATGAGAATTTACCATAAATTAAAGATATCTTATATTATTAGACATGTTATTATAAAACATGCTTTCGTTAAGAGTTATTGATACTTCAAGTGCAAAATGATGATATAAAACCTTGATAAAAATACACTTTTAAGTATTAATTAGTAACTTAAATATGAAACATGCAAAATGGGTTGAATTCATTGAGACTTTTCCTTATGTAATCAAGTATAAGTAAGGTAAAGAGAACATAGTGACTGATGCACTTTCACACAGGTATGTTCTTCTAAACACTATGAGTACTAGATTCTAGGCTTTGAATATGTGAAGGAATTGTATGCTAATGATTCTAACTTTTCCAAAATATATAATGCATGAAGCTATTTGATTTTTGGTAAGTTTTATTTGATGGATGGTTACTTGTTCAAAGAAAATCAATTATGTTTCTACTAGTTCTTTGCGTGAATTGCTTGTTCATGAAGCACATAAAGGTGTTTTAATGGGTCATTTTGGAGTTGCAAAAACTTTGAATGTATTGCATGAATATTTCTATTGGCCAAAGATGAATAGCGATATCCAATGAATTTGTGAATAGTGCATTGCATGTAGAAATGTAAAATCTAGAGTACAACCACATGAACTATATACACCATTGTCTGCACCTACTAAACCTTAGGTAGATATATCTATCGAATGTTTTTAGGTTTACCTAGGTCAAAGAAAGGTAGAGACTCTATTTTTGTTAGGGTTGATAGGTTTTCTAAGATGACGCATTTCATTGTATGTCATAAGATTGATAATGCATCTCATATCATAGACTTGTTCTTTATAGAGATTGTATGTTTATATGACATTCCTAGGAGTATAGTTTCAGATCGTGATGTTAAGTTTCTTAGCTATTTTTGGAAGACTTTGCGAGGGAAGTTTGGAACTAAACTCTTATTTTTGACAACTTGTCATCCTCATACAAATGAACAAATTGAGGAAGTGAATGGAACTTTATCACAACTTTTACGTGTTATTGTTTTTTTTGGATAAAGTAAGTATATTAACCAAAAAGAAACAAAACAACAGCAAAAGGGAAAAAATAAGGAAATTAAAAGGGAGACAACTTCAACAATCAATTCCTTACTTATCTTGGATATCTAAAGGTGGCAACAAAGACCCTAGTGTTTCTAGGATGAGAATTTCGTTCATGACATTATTTAAACTAGGAAAATTATCTATGTTAGGTTATTTTTTTTTAATTAGTGCAACAACTTTAGTTTATGTGTTAGATTAATTTTTATTATTATTTTCTTCATGTTTGGGTTTAGTTAACATATTTTGAATTTGTTGTAAGTGGGTAAATATTAGCCCACAAGTTTTGGATCCATTAAGGTTACTAGTTGAACTATTAGATAAGGTTTTGTAAGTTGAAATTTTCAACAACTATGAATTTATAAAATAAACTTGTGTTTTGCTTGAAACAAACATGTTCTTTGCTGTGACAAAGAAGAAAACATGACTTATTAATGTATAACTAACCATTTGGTGTCAATTCGCGAATTCCAATATCTCTGGTTCTTAATTATAGGTTAACTATGGGTCAAGGTTCTCAAACCTGATTTTTGGCTTTCTAAAGGAAGTATCATCTTCATTGGGGATGCTTGACCATATGATCAAGAGGTCCACAACATTTGATATCAAAGCTAGGCTATAGAATCAAGTTATATCCCTTATTTCTTGCATCATTTATGTGTTTTTCTTAGAATCATATCATCTTTGTCCTTGCATCTTTGTTTCGGTCAAAATCCTAAGGGTCAGTTTTGGTCATATTTGTTTTCTTTTCTTGTATGATTTATTGTTTATTTTCATCATTATTGCTCTTCTTAAAATAAAAACAAATTACACACCAAAAATATTAGTTATGTTTAATCTAGTCTAATTACATCTGTTTCATGTCAGCCTATCAAAACACCTTATCAAAAATTCATATTGTGGTTATTTATTATGGGAATACACCAATTATTTAATTTCCACTCATTTGGGCATTACTTTCTTAGGGTTTCAGATTCGGATAAAAAAAGGGTTATTACTTATTTCTTTCGCGTTAATATATCAAATATTATCATAATTGAGACGAAATTGATATTCTATTTGTCACACCTCCATTATCGGAAAACTATAATTATTATTTTTATTTTTATTAAGATACAAATCTATTACTTCTCTCGACTTTATTTTATGGTGAATCTAAATCCTAATCATTCGTTAAACTAAACCCCATCTATTTTTAAAATTCTTAAAATTTTTGGCAGAATTTCCTTTGTTTTCATGGGTACCAAGTTATCGACATCTTCTATATACCTGCACTTAGCATCAAAATAAATCTATATATCTACAACCTAATCATATCAAGACAGTCTCAAACATTTCCAACACATCAACCCATTCATTTATCCTTTCCTTCCAAACTTTTGCTTCCATCATATATGTCGCACCCTCGCGAGCGGAGCGCGGCGTCGCGGCGATCCTCGACTGATTTCGAGGTCTTTGTTTTTGTGAATAAGAGAGTCGCCACCTAGTATTATGGTCACTAAGAACCCTAACTGGTCTTTCAGAGATTCTAAGGCAAAGGACTGGTTGCGTAAAGGGAAGGTATTAACACCCCTAGTACGCCCTACCTAAGATAAGCTGCTTGGTGTTTGGTTTGCCTTATAATTGCTATGGTGTTGGTGTTTTCCTAGGATACGTTTTGCTATGATGAATGGATTTGGGCTAAAAGTTTAAAAAGAAATAACCCTTGGTCAATATGGATCACACCCTTAGATATGTCTACAAAGTACCAAGGAGAACCAATGCAAACCTCTTGAAATCTGTATTTGATTCAGATTAAGTTTATTAAGATAGAAATCTAAGGAGATTCCATGTTCTTTAAAAGCTCATTTTCCCCCTAGTATTTCAAGAGTTTGCGACTCGTAAATTACAAGTAGGGAGGATAAAGATTTAGAAATCTAAGGAAATTCAGAGCGCTTTAAAAGCCTATTTTTGCCTTAGTGTTTCATACTTTCACGGATAAGAATTGTCACCAATTCAAGATGTGGCCACTCATTCATCAATTAGTCAACAAATCAATAGTTCTGAATTTTGGCCTATAAAAGGAGGCATTTGCCATGTATTTAAGCATCTTGGTGTTCAGATCAAGATCATGCTCTTACTCTCTCTTTTGTAATACTTAAGTTTTGTTTATATTAATCTCTTATTTATGCCTTTCATTTTCTTTTTTTACTTAGTTAACATCTTTCTCATTTATGTTCTTATCTTATTTATTTATGTTTCTTTCTTTCATTATGTCTAGCTAGGTTAATTATGTCAAGGTGAAAAGGGTACACTAATGGTGTAAGAATAAGTATAATATAAATTTAACATGGACCTTAATGTTGGATACTAACATGCTTTATATTTGTTATCTTGTTCACTTTTAATACTTTGCTTGTTAAATGGTCAATCTAGATTTATGTTGTATAACACTTGGTACAACAAATACTTGACACTTTCATAGCCCATACTGTATAGTATAACCGACACCTGAGCTATGAAAGAAACTTGATTTGTTGTTAACATAAGTTATAATCATGAATGTCTGACAACATTTACAAGTATTAGTATTATTCGAATAAGATAACTAATGTAATCATGTTGACAATTTATAATCTGATTAGAACCTCCTTGTGTGTGGTTTCCAATTGAATAATAAGAGTTTATACTATACTTGTTTGAAATACTATTAGTGAATCCTCTAACCTTAACATTTGTTGATCCTTACGTTAATCTTCCATCTCAAAGTTCTCATCAACTTCTTTATTATTATTATTATTGTTGTTGTTGTTGTTGTTGTTGTTGTTGTTGTTGTTATTTATAATTTATACAATTAACCTCCATGTGGTTCGACCCTGGTCTTGTCGAGTTATTTATTACTTCGACACTCCTGTGCTTGGGAGAAGACATCAATCTTTTGGTCGTGTCAATGATAATTCCAACGGGTTTTGACATTGTTTTGATTGGATTTTTCACGGGTTAACCGAAACAAGGTTTAACCCAGGTTTTTAGCCATCTTACACTTGAATATAGCTCCTCAAATTTCTTTTCATGATTATTATTTTCTTTCGTTTCCTTTCAATTAGATTTTTCCTATCTCATGATCCACATGGAAGGTTTATTCAGGTAATTCAAGTTTTTTTTAATGTCGTTTTTTTTTTATCCTTTTTGATCTTGATATTTCTTATTATTTTTAACTTGTTATTTTATTTTATGGTGTTGAATCCTAGATTTTTTTTCATTCTAAAAAATTCAATAATAACACTTGGACATTATTTCTTTACACTTCAGAAAAAATCAGCTGTTGCGGGCCTTCTACCAGGGCATCTTCCTTTTCAACAATGTAATGAGGAGACATCTAAAGATGATAATTCCAAACCTTTCGGTTTCTCTTTTTTTTTTTTTTTTTTTTGGGAATTCTATGGAACTGAAACCAATCGCTATTCACAAGCACTCCACATATTGAACAAAGAAGACTTAGCTTTTGATTTTTGTGAGATTTTATGTTCTTAGAAAGAAGAGAAAAAAAATCAATTTGGGTTTTTTTTTCCTGTGAAGAGCAAATTCTGGCTTGTTTATGTTCTATTATATACAAGGATAGATTTATCCTATTAATTGCAATTGTGAGGTCCATCTTTGTACAGCACAGGACTGAACTGGATAGTATTTGAAATAGGAATGCTTAAGGCTGTGATTTAAGTTATTTTTAAAATTATTTTTTATTTGAAAATATATTAAAATAATATTTTTAAATTAAAAAATAAAAATATGAAAAACATAAAAAATAATTAAATTTTTTGAAAAAGACCTTTAAACCATAAAACAATCAGGTCCGCTACTATATAAATAATATGATACAAAGTGTAATTTTCTTGAAAAACAGAGGGCAAGTAAAACGCACACGAGGCAAGCGAAAGGCCATTATGATACAATCCAACGATCCCTGGTTTACATCATCATCATCATCATCATGATGCTATTGCCGCCGTGTTGGACCCACAACTTTCAATCCGCGTTTTCTAGGCAAGCGATGCTTATCTCCCATAATAAAATAAAAAGAAGTGACCCTCCTCTTCCGTCGTCGCCATTCAATCATTAAAGAGGCGAAGAGAGAAGAAAACATAAAAAGAAACAATCAACAGTACTCTCAGAGCCGAAAGATGTGTTACAGGGAGAGATGCTCAACGTGCGGTAAGACCACCTGGGGTGGTTGTGGCAGGCATGTTCCTTCCGTTTATAGGGGCATCCCTGAGGGGCAACACTGTCTCTGCCGTGAATGGCCTGGTGTCGATCCTAACAACCCCAAAGGAAATGGTGCTGGATCTTCTTCCTCTTGCTCTATTCTATGATTCCTCTCTTATGCTTTTCTTGCCAGTTATTTGCAGCCTTGCGTTTAAGTTCGTGTTTGTTGTCTTAATTTCTCCCGGAATTAAAAGATATTTGTAGACTGTTTTCTGCTTTCATTGCCTCTGCTGCAAAGGCAAAATAAAGTTGGATTTTTGTAAATAATGGAATCGACGCTGTTTCTCTTTGACAATTTCTCTGCAACTCTTTTGTTCGTTTTGCAGTTGTCTTTGCCGTCGTTGAGGGGAACTCTTCAGCACTGAAAGCATGTATGATTGATTATACATTTTGTAACATACTTGAGAGATTGGAATTTGTTTAGTTTAAACTAGTTACAGGCCTGTGCTTGGAAGCGGTTTGGTAAAAAAAAATAATTAAAAAATGACATACATCAAGATCTGATCTAAAGATTTATCAAAGTCTTGTTTATTAATATGGTGAATTTTATTTTTTTTTTATTTTTAAATGAGTAATAATTTCAATTTGCTAGTACAACATCTTCTTTTATTTATATCTATTATCTACAAGAATAAAAAAATATTATTTGCTGTTATATATCATTCATTTAATAAAAATATATTAAAATAATCATCACAAACATAAAAAAAATCTTAGACATTTTAAAATAAAAATAAAAATTATTTGTCTAATTAATTTTTTTTATCTTATTAAATTGTGTGGCTTAATCATGTAGAACTTAAATTAATATGACCCGGTTGATTTGAAGAGTTCAATTATTATTTGATCGACTTGATTAAAACCAGGTTTGACTAAAAAAGTTATAGACGTCATGATATGATCCAAGTAAGGTCATATTTGGATTTTAACATGAAATTTTCTATCATCTAGTTTTACGTTATTGAACATAATTCCAAATCAAACAGTTATATCAAGCTAAAATTTAACTAGAATATTCAAGATGTATTTTTTTATGTTGGGGGAAATTTTTGAGGGAATCGAAGTTTGAGGAGGACTCGCGATACAGGTTAGGACAAGTTATATGAATTTTGTTATTTACTTTCTTTTAACTTGTGGACTTTTATTGCGATATCACGGTTACACAAATTAATTACCCTAGTTTAAACAAACAAGATAATATAGAGTAAGCAAAAGGTCGATCCCACAAGAAATATTTAGTTCAGGTCCTTGTGCTAAATGATTTAAAGTTTGAGGTTTTTTGAGGTTATTTAGATTATGCTATGATAAACAAAATAAAATAATCAAGTTAAATTAAATAAATATGAAACTTGTCAAGAGAAAAACATTGGTCTCAAGTAAACGTGAAATTCAAAACTAATCATTGAAATGATATTTTAATTTATATTCTGAATATCTATGTGAATCGAAGTTTGAGGAGAACTCGCAATATAGGTTAGGACAAGCTATATGAATTTTGTTATTTACTTTCTTTTGACTTGTGAACTTTTATTGTGATGTCAAGGTTACACAAATTAATTACCCTAGTTTAAACAAACAAGATAATATAGAGCAAGCAAAAGGTCGATCCCATAAGAAATATTTAGTTCAGGTTTTTATGCTAGATGATTTAAAGTTTGAGGTTTTTTGAGGTTATCTAGATTATACTATGATAAACAAAATAAAATAATCAAGTTAAATTAAATAAATATGAAACTTGTCAAGAGAAAAACATTGGTCTCAAGTAAACGTAAAATCAAAACTGATCATTGAAATGATATGTTAATTTATATTCTGAATATCTATCTTTCCTTAACATTAGTTAGTTAACCAATACGTAATGTAACTAACCCTAATTATTAAATAATCATAGTGTTTGCACTAATGATTTAATCCAATGACAGCCTTAAGAACTAAATAGGTTGATAAATCTAGACAACATAACTGTTTGCAGTCTATGTTTAATTTAATTGAATATTGATGCAATCATATTATTCGATAGTTTTATCCATATTTGCCTAGTATTTTGCATATGTTTTATGTATAAAATGCATTGATATTCTTTGTTTTATGTTTTGAAGTCAGATTTGACCTTTAATCGATATTTTGTGCAGAGCTTGAGCTCTAGAGGTCTAAATAAAATGATTCTAGTGGCATTAGAAAGCTAACATCCATACCGTTCTATACATATATGGCATGAAAAATAAAAAGAGAAGGAGCATGGAATCACAGCCTTTAAAGACAAATCTCACATTTTGTCAATGTTGACCTTTAGTCATTCCGACTTGAATATATTGTGTTAGAGAGATCCATTTGATGCAAACTCACTTTTCTTAGATTCCTAACTCGAAGACCTATCAGCCTACCAAATTGCAGCAGAAAAAGAGCTCATATGAGAGAGATATGTTTTTTCTAAAACGACTCATAAATTCTGTCAGCAAATAAGTTTTGTGAAGAAACAAGTCCAATTTACTTCTCAAGCATCAAAACCAATATCCAAGTCTCTATTTGGGCAATTTAATTCCTCCAAGTCCAAACTCATGATTCAAGATTAATTTATCAGGTAAAATGACTCTCCAGCCCCTTCACTCTAACAAAAAAAATAAGGTTCAAGGGCAATACCCCTTGTAGGTAAAGGGTTCACACTTCACACATACACTCTACATATATAGCATATTTCTTTAAAATATCATTGCACTCTTTCTCTCATTACAAATATATTTACTTAACCATCTGAGAGTCTTTTAAACTACCATAAAGGATCTTTTGCAGGTACTTGGCTTCCCACATCAAGCTACACCTATTTCGGCCATCCTAACCACAAAGAATGGAGTAGATTGTAGGGCTAAGTGATTAACTAATTTATCCACCCATATAAGTTTTGTTCCTAAGCATCTTGAGGTTTTTTAGGACATCATCATCGGTGCTATTTATGAGAAAATGATGATATAAAAAGCCATCAATTTCTTACCAAAAATTTGTTTTTGACATTATCACATCATTCGATGGCATACAACCAAGACATACATGGATCGGGATGCATGACAAATTTACCTGTTACCATGGACACTCCTGCCCAACTGAATCTTCCAGCAATTCATCAACAAGGTGCAAGTTTTTATTGAAGTAGTGTTTGTGTAAGTTATTGGAATTATTTTTTTTTAATAAAATTAACAAGGAAAAACTTAAACTAACTAAATAAAGTGAATATTTAAGTCATGGTGTAAATGTAAACACTCGGATAAACTTTTAAAATGTATAGAATAGGTAAATCCCCATGTAAATGCGAGACCAAAAGTAGAAAGATGGCTCTCATGAACAAATTCAAGGTATTCCTAAAGTTGAAGAGAGAATTATGAATTTTGAATTCAAAATTTATAACATTAGTGAAATTGGTAACAAGTTTCGAATAACAAAATAATAATAAAAAATTAGAAAAAAGATTCCAAGAAATTAGTGTGGTAATAAATAATAAACTATGAAAAATGATAGTACAAAGAAAATGCAAGAGTGATGACACAAACACCGGTTAAAGATCCAATAACATTATTATGCAATGATAATAAGCTTGATAATTAAATAAATTATATATATATATATATATATATATATATATATATATTTTGAATTAGGAAATCATCCCTGAGAAATTAGTGGGACAATGGAAATAAAATTAGTAGAAAACAAGGTGTGAAAAGTATCGGGAATCAAACAGTTTGTACAAAAAAATACACTGAAACATTTATTAATGACAAAATGGTAAATATAGGCACATTGTTCTCAGGAAGGTGCTGGAATTCACCACTTACAAAAATATTGACACACAGTCTTAATATTTTTTAAATTTTCTTTTAAGATTATGACAGGTTTTTATTTAAAAAAAATAAATAGAATAAAAAAAACATGCTTTTATTAAAAACAATTAAGAGATGCATCAATAATAAGGAAATATATTTTAGTTGAAGAAATACATTTTTCCAACTTATTTTAAATGATTAAAATTTTAACACCTCTTTATTTTATTTTTAATTGCCTTTTATTTAAAAAATATGCTTATGAAAAAAAAATGCCATTGTTTTGCAAAAGATTTGGACTTTTTTACAAGGACATTATTTATTTTTTTACGGATAATTATATATTAACCTGAAATGATAATTTTTTAAAATAATTTTCTTATTAATATTGAGTGAGAGTAAAATATCTAATTTTTTAATTGTAAATTTTTTATATCATTGTTTTTCAAATAGATGCGGGGAGATGATTTATTCATGCATTTTTTTAATGGAAGATTGCTTTCATGATTATAATGAGTTTTTTTTTTGCTTAAAAGCAATACTCGCGGTAAAAAAAACACATGTTTTCATAAAAAATTAAAACTAATCTAAGTAAAGAGTTTAGTTTTTTATTAAAAATATTTCAAATCAATATAGTTTTTCTATTGTTATAATAAATTATACTGTTAAAAAAACAATGGCCAAAAACATTAAATTAAATGAATAAAAAAACAATTTTGATGAAAAAAATGCATTTATCCTTAGTAATCTTATTTATTATCTTTTGAAGACTACTCGAAACTTCTCATTAATTGATTTGTGAATTGAAGGAAGAAGCCCAAGCTACGTGGTTTTCAACTTAAAGAAACTAGGCATTGTGTCTAAGGGTTGGGTGGTCCATTTTTAACTTAAAGAGTAGCTCTGACTTCGCTCCCCTTTCACGATAGGAAACAATCCAGCCCAACGCATCCAACAAATATCTATTTTTATAACAATTTAATTAAATGTATGAAAATAATTTAAAAAACTAATTTTAAATAAAAAAAATTAAATTTTACTCGATGGCCGATACCAAACAGAGCGAAGTCTCTTGTGAGAAAAGACGCTGTACCGTCTGCGGGCCAGCGAAAAGCCCACCGGTCGAAAGACAACCGCTGCAAGTCATAAGCAAATGAATAATAATAATAATAATAATAATCTGGCTGCAAGTCGTCCCCGTGATTCAGTAACTTTACGCGGATCAAATTATATGTAAATTTGAGAGATAAAAAAGGAAGAAGAAAAAAAGGCCCATTCCTCGTACTTTTTTACTGGAGTATTTAACTTCGGTCCCCTCTTGTTGGCATGTGAGACACCACAAGCCAACCCTACAATGTTCCCCAGACCTCATTTTCCAACAAAAGCTAGCTGTGAGCCTGTGACAGTTTCAGGTCAGCCCTGAAGACGTGAACGTGACTCCTAATTTCAGGAGGAGTCGTCCTGACACGGGCCGCCTTGTCCAAATGATGAAATCGTTTCCGGACCACCTCAGAATCATCTTCAGCCATGAATGGTCGTCGGTCCCCAGAAACAGTCTTTGACAGTGGGATCCGATCTTTCCATAAAGGAAAACTTAAGATTATAAAATAAGCTATTTGCTGCATGAGTCATATAAACGCTCCTAATAATTAATAGCAATAATAAGCAGCAGCTCCACACTTCATTCATACCAAAGCCGGATTTATTATATAGCTCAAAAGCGCATTCCAGCTACCATCCACTTCTCTCTCCCTCTCTTTCTTTTGTTGCTCTTTTTTCTTTCCTTGCGTGCACGCCCAGCACTTCCCGTACCTGCTCCCCCGCACTCATCTGTAACTTCAAAAAATAATGCGAGAGACTATTTTTTAAAAGTCTTTTAAATTTTGAATTTTAAAAATAAATATTCCTTGTCAATCCGTTTGAACCACACCAATTGAGAGAGTTTCTGTTGGAAATCACTTTGATTTCCACTGAAATACTCTTAATTTGTTTTTTAAAATATTTAATTCGTTATTGTTTTTCTCTTTCTTTAAAATAATCAATGATAATATTGTAAAGAATATATATATTTATGGCCCGTGAAATTAAAATTTTATTTTTATTTTTATTTTTTAACACGTGCGTGCTTAGTTGTATATCCATTAACAATGAATTGATTTATTTGTTAAATTTAAAATAACTTTTATATTTAAATAAATATTATTTATATCACAAGATTAAAACTAATATTTATTTATTTTTAAAATATTATCTCTTACAAACAAACAAACTATCTTTATTGTAATTGTAATATTTTTTAAAAAATTACTAAAATTACCTCTACAGAAGAAATTTCACATGTAATGGTCCTATTTTAAAAATAATATTTTCTTTTATTTTAAAAATTTATTTTTAACTTTATTATTCTAAAATAACACAAAAACTCACAAAAAAAATAACTTAAAATTAAAAATACAGTTCATCAGCTGTATAAAACCCTGTTTAGTATATCAATTATTTTTTAAGATATTTTTTATTTAAAAATACATTAAATTAATATATTTTTACTTTTTAAAAATTTATTTTTAATATTAACACATCAAACTCATCTAATAAAATAATTTCAAAAAAATAAAATATCACAAAAAATCGAAGGTATAAAACATCACCTTCATAACGCTTTTTTCTTAAAAACAAATAAAAACGAGCCACCCAAATTAAAACAAAGCGTGCCTGTCTAATCTAGCTCCCTGTACACAGTCAGTTATTTGTTTGTACTTGGTAGCAGGAAAATATTAAAATCCATCCACCCCAAAAAAATTAATTATCACAAAACGACAACGTAAAAGCGCCCCCCTCCCCCCGCCAAAAACAAAAAAAAAAAAAACCAGAATCATCACCCCCTGTCAACCGAGCATATCCTGATCTTGACAGAGCTCTTTTCTTAACCGTTGCGAGAAGAGCTTACAAGCATCCATACTCAAATCAACGGCAGCAGCTAATGCCACGAAAGCAGCTGCATCTTCAGTACAATTGACGTGCTGCACACCAACTTCCACGCCAGGTTTACTGCACTTCCCTTCTCCTTCCACGCTAGCCGACATTACAAACCCTCTGTGCATACAATTAGGCCACAATCCATAACCGTGATCACCACTACCCCTTGGGCTACACACAGGAGAAGCCGAATTTGCCGGCGTGGTTCGTCCGTTTGAGCAGGCTCCTAAATCAATTACAAACTTGCCTCCTTTGTGCGAACTTAGTGTGCTCTCGGCTAATACAATACTGGCTGCGCTCATAGTGCCGTTTGTGTCAGGGATCAGTTCAAAACGGTAGCCAAGTCCATCAGACGAGCCGCGCTCGCGCCAAGACTCCAGCCGGCCCCATGGTTTCCAGGTACCAGCTCCAGGGCGGAGGATGAGCCATGAACCAGGGTTCGAGCAGCTTACTCTGTCTGAACCAGGTGAAGGTACGAATGGAGTAACCATTGAAGCTGCGGCAACTGGTGAGCCGGATAAGTCATGGACTGTTATTGACCAGCCTTTTCTTTCTTTCAGTGGTCTCTCTGTTTCGCTACCAAATGAACTTAGCCAGCTCCTTGAGCTGCTGGGCTCCTCTTGCAATGATCTGGGCAGAAACAGAAGCAAGTAACTCCAAATTAATTAGCAAGCATAGCACGAAATAATATGGGATAAAAATCTCCAAAAAGATATATAATTAAGTTTTTAATCACCTAAAAAAACATGATTAACTTGTATTAGTCTCTTTTTAATAAAAAACAAGTTGGATTAAGAGATTAACAAATGCAGCGCTTTACTCTATTTTTAAAAAAAATTTAATGCTTGATTTTACTAAAATTAAAAAGCAAGAAGGTTAAAACCCTAAAACAAACTGACATGGATCTCCGATTGCGGTCACCACCACCGGTGGTTCTAAGGCTGAATTTGCAAGTAAAAACAGGTTGCCTGATATTGCCTCGGATCTGAAACACTTGGGGACTGCACTCAGGTTCTCCGTCAAATTGAAAAACAAACCTTGGATCAGGCTCAGCTTTAACATTCAAATGAAATACAGCAGAGGAACTCTTTACACTCTCTTTTCCAATAGAAATCCATCCATTATGAAACGTGACACCTCTAGATTCCGTTCCCGCCAGATCCAAAGGTACAGAAACTTTCCCTAACAACCTCCCAGAGTTAACTCCACAAGTAGTGCCGAGGCGGCCAGTATAGAGAGAGATTTTGAGTTGGAGTTTGTTGGTGAAAATAGATTTGGCAACGAGCCGGTCGAGATCAGACTTGCTTAGGTGGAAAGTGGCAGCTGGAGTTTGGAGCTGACCTTCAGGAAATTGAGATGGAATGTAAGGAATGACAGCCGTTTGAAGAGGGAAGTTTTTGAGCTTGATTTTGCAAAAACAGGGAGAAGATGATGGGTGAACCACAGAGCGTGCAGGTTTTGAAGCGACAGGGATTTTTAAAGCCAGATTTCCTACTGTTAAGCGCACGAAAGGGCAAGGATCCATTATTCTTCTGCCCTTCGCCTTTCACTTTCACGAAAGAAATACACAAACACAAAAGGGAGAAGGAGGGGGTGGTTTTAATTAGGCTTTTTAAAATTTGTTAAAAGAAGGACGAAGAAGAAGCAGAGGAGGAGGAGGGATGCCAGGGGTTAGCAGAAACAGGCTGGTGGAGTCCATGGGCGTAATGCGTGTAGAGTGAAGAAGAGAGAGGGTGCGCAATGCGCACACTGCACTGGGGTGGTTGCAGTAGCAGAGTGGAAATAGAGAGACAAGATGGAGATAGATTATTTCAGGAAGAGTACAAGGATGGAGGGGGAGATATTGGTTGACAGAGAAGAAAACAAAAGAAAGGGTGCTATTGAACACAGAGAGATGTGTACAGCCTGGCAATTATTGCCAGACTGACCGAATCTATCATCTATTTGAGATGTGAACACAGAGAAAAGTTTTTCTTTCTCTCCTCCCTAACCTGACATGACCAGCTAGATGTAGGCTCTCTTCTTCTTTTTCTTTATTTTTTTTTTAATTATAAGTTTTTATCTTTTGACGGAAATGCCCTTATGAAATTTTAAAGAATTTAAGATTTTAACTGCTGAAAGTATTTGAAAACGAGATGCAAATGTATTATTTTAAATTTTAAATTTTTTTTGTTATTTATTTCTAATGTATTTAGATTATTTTGATATATCAATTTTAAAATAATTTTTTAAAATTAAAAAAAATATATTATTTTTATATATTTAAAAAAAATATATTTTAAATCGCAACTATTGTTACAATTTCAAAAAAGCTCTAAAAACATAATTGTTGGACTTGATTCTGTCCGATAGGTTGACAGAGATTTGAGACGAAGCCTATAATGAACAAGGAAAAAACTATCTAAACAACTTGAAATTCAAGTACCTTAATAAAACCTGAAAAAGATCTTTTTTTTTCTTTTCATGTCCATTTTATTTTTGTAAAGGCATAAACCTATCTGCCTATTTTCTTACTTATACACATTTTAACATGTAATATTTTTTTTCAATGCAAGCATTTTATTTAACAAACTAAAAAATCAAAGTTATAGTTTGTTTTAGCATGCCAATAAACAGTACCAGATAAGCAATGTAGTTCAAGTTGGGATGGAAAGCAATAAAAAATAGCCACGTTAGCTAGGGATGTACAACAACAAAAAGTATTGGTTTTAGTTAATGGAGAGATAAACAAAATTATCAATGAAGATAAAGGATCTAAAAAGCACAGATGTTGCCTCGCACGTATGAGAAGCAATCAAAGGTTTTCTTCTTTCTCGGCCAAACCTTATATGAGCGAACCTATCATTATTTTCTTGTTAGTTACTGACCCACAACAAAGTTTATTATATAAATACTGTAAAAATGTTTTATTTTTTCTATGTGAGATTGGAAGTCCACACACACACACACACACACTCTATATAACAAGAAGAGATTTGTGTTTTTTTCAATATGGGATAAGAAAATCTTTTTATTCAAATACTTCGACTTAAAAAGATAAAATAGTATCTTTCTAATATAAGATATAAAAAAACCTTATATTAAAACCTTAAATTTTTATTTTATTTTTCCAGGTTGACCTGGGTCAATCCGTGTGACCTAGGACTCGACCCCTTGGCCAGGTCAACCCCCGGTCTAGGTTTAATAGCTATGGTTTAGAGTGGATTGGGTCCTTGCACTTGTTTTCTTTCTTTTCTAATTTGATAATCATATTTGTTATGACATCATATATTATAATATGAATGTTTATTTGTGTTCTTTTATCTTTTTCATCTTAATGTTTATTCATTATCTCTAAATTTATTTGAACTTTATATCTATAATTCTTGGGCTTAGAAGTATTAATGTACATTAGATTATAAATAAGAACATTGTTGAGATGATGTGTATATGACGACATTTACAAGACTATATGAAATATGAATGCTCTCTCTTTGTTCACCCAATCTTTATTATTCTTATTTATTTTATTTACTTTTTTATTAAGTATTTTGTCTGTTTCTAAAGATATAGTTTTATAAAACATCATTAGCATGATTGCTCCTTACTTTCATCTTGAAGCGGATAATCATATTTGATTTATGGATAAAAAATAGAACATAAGTTTATCTACTTAATTTTTTTCCTTCTAGTTATTTAAGTGAATCATTTTCTTTTTTGAAGTTCATAACAAATTTATTCAATATTTGTCTGAATGTTTATTCAATATCTATTATAATGTTTAAGCTAAATTTCTAACAATTTTGATATTTTTCATGAAGTAATCATGACAAATCTTGTTAAACTTGAGTTCATGACACTTCATATTACGGATAATAATTATTTATCATGGGTCCTTGATGTCAAAATTCATCATGATGTCATGGGTCTCGAAGATATCATTAAAGCTGGCAATAAAGCATCTAGTCAAAATAAGGCAAAGATCATGATTTTCTAAGGTCATCATCTTCACAAGGAATTGCAAATTGAGTATCTCACAATCAAAGATCCCTTATTCTTTGGAAAAACTTGAAAGAAAGATATGACTATTAAAGGAAACTTATTCTCCCAAAAGCATTGAATACATTTACTTATTCTCCCAAAAGCGTTGAATACATTTACGATTGCAGGATTTTAAATTGGCAAGTGAATATAATTATGAAATGTATAATATCAGTTCCAAATTAAAATTATATGGAGATAATATCACAGATGAGATGTGTTAGAAAAAAAAACTCTCTACTTTACATGCCTCGAATGTGCTTCTGCAGCAGCAATATAGAGAACGAGGTTTTAAGAAATACCCTAAACTAATTTCATGTCTCCTTGTGGTTGGACAAAATAATAAGCTTTTGATAAAAAAAAATATGTATCACAAACAACTGGTTCAACTCCATTCCTTGGAGTAAATGCTATGAAAAATAATAGTAATTATGGTTGTGGTCATAATCATGGTAGTAGTACAGTCTATAGACGTGGCCACGGGCAAAGACGAATTAATTTTGACAGCTATAACGGTCATAATTCTAACAAACCTTCACAAAATAAGGAGAAACAAGAAAAGAGAAAGAATATACATAGTAGAGACACTAAAAAAATGGAAAATATACGTTATAAGTGCGGAATAAATGAACATTGGTCATATATGTAACGACCCCAATTTATTTACATAATATTCCATGTATACATGTTGTATTAACATTTAAAGTATAAGAATTTTTTTCTGCCAAAATTTCAGCAAAATTTTCTCTAATCTTTCAATATCAAGTTATCAACTTAACCAGTTTTCATAACCTAGAGATAAAGATTTCAACATTTATCCCATCATTCGGGGCTTTCACCCATTTAGTATCCCACCATTTGGGACTTTGACATTCTCAATATCTTGCAATAATTGAACTTTAACATTTTTATTTTATGATTTATTCAAACATTTTTTTATAAATATCTTTAAAAAGATATTTTGTGAATATTTTTAAATTATAACCTAACATGAATTTTAATGGCAAATCAGTACATGACGTATTCTATATAAAGTGAACTTATTGCAAAATATAAATTAAATCATCCAA
>Ga0325410_1001802_pt1 | contig 23760 bp, 8 predicted proteins | sample PopdelMetagenome_16_FD_206182 | JGI IMG/M metagenome (GOLD analysis project Ga0325410, IMG submission 206182) | Populus deltoides microbial communities from Bellville, Georgia, United States - Xylem-PdIQD-R3 | ecosystem: Host-associated > Plants > Phyllosphere > Stem > Wood/Secondary xylem...
AGACTTAAGAGTTTCTTACCTATTTGATATGATGAAACTCAGAGGCTCCTCACTCAAATCAAGTTACTAGGCACTAAATTAATCCTCAACATCATGAGCTATTCCGAGAAACAATTCAGTATCCAACACTTTACAAATCCTGTGAGTTAGATGCTACATCTTTCTCCTTCCCTTTTAGGACTATGTTCGACTAAACTATGACCCAACTACTCATGTTCTTGAGTAAAAAACACAATTGGTTGACCCTGTTACTCATTGCACAGTAAAGATTTAAAAAGATAAAAAAAAGATTCTTAGTTCTTGAAGACTCACCTGTGCTACAAACATTGGCTTGAGACTTAGCTTGTCAATAAATGTCTTTGCAATATCTGAGGTTGATGATCTAGAAGCAATGGCCATGTCAATCCCCTTTTCCTTGAGTGCATATAATATGCCTTTAGCTTGGGGAAACAAGGATGGCATTTCACGCTTTGAGCGACAATCGCTGAATAACAACCATAACTGAATCAAAATTTAGACCATGGAGAACCAAAAAAACATCAACACAAGGAGAAAATAAAAAGAAACCATTCTAATGTTTAAATAATCAAGGACTACAAAGATAGTACTTTTTTTTTATTAAACTAAAATGCAAGGTTCTAAAGACCAAATAGAGCAACTGCTGAAACATTAAAACAAAAAACCAAATTCCCATAAAAATTACAAACATTTTTTCCAACATACTAGTAAGTCCATTTCAGCTCTCCAGTAATTCAGATTTTAATTTAAAAAGTCTTTCCTGATACTAACAATCTTAATAAATAACACAAACATATAATACCAAGTTACAGTTTTTACCAAGAAAGTTTCCCAGTAACACAAGAACAGAACAAAGCATGAAAAACCCACATGAAAATGACAACATTAAACAAGAAAACATGACAAAAAGAACATAATTTTTGGCATAACTTTATGTTAGCATGCATGTGGCTGTAAAGAAAGAAAGGTACCAATAGAAAGGCCAGAGAGTGTAATCTAGATCGAAGACGACCAATCTAGGCAGCACTTGAAACATTCCAATAACTTGCAAAGCATCGTTTTTCACCGTCTCGTCTCCCATCTTTCTGCTTCCTTTTGCCTTTCCAAAAGAATTTGAGAGAATTTTAAGCGTTTGGTCGCTCGGTGTTATTGGTGGAAATAATAATGATAGTAAATAAATCTAATTGGTATTTGTTTGACGAAGAAAACATTGTTTAGACTCTTTGTTTTTTCAATCTTTTGAAGGGTGACGAAGCTATTACATTAAAAGTCAAAGGTGTGACACATGTTACTTAGAGAGGGGAATTTGAGCAAACCATTAATTACCCCTTGTTATGTTGCTAAAGACGAAGCCCAAAAGCCATATATTTAAAAAAGAATTAACAGTCAACTTTGATCAAAAGACTTAGGTTATGATTTTACAAAAGCAATAAAATCAACGGGTGTGACATATGTTACGTAGAGAGGGGAACTTGAGCAAACCATTAATTATCTCTTGTTATGTTGCTAAAGACTAAGCCCAGAACACATACATTTAAAAAAAAGGATTAACAGTCAACTTTGGACAAAAGACTTTAGGTCATGATTTACACAAGAGCATACCCAAGACTCTCTCTGTGAGCTCATGAGCAGATGCATCCCTCAAGGTAGTGCAAATTTTGCTTCATCAGAAAGAAGATGAACCCAGCCAGGATGTGAAGTTGAGATGAACACAGATCAGGGAGCTTTCTCTAAGACAGCCATTGGATCTTGCTTTAACTGTTAATTACCTTAGCAAGGCTTGATGGTGGAAAGCTCAAGATGGGAGGAAGGGAAAGGGCTTTTTCGAATTCCCACCCGTTTATATTTCTACTCAAGTTACGATTAAAAAAAGTAAATTGATGCAGCAGAAATGCATGAAGTTCAAACCATATGGCATTGATCATTGCTTATAGAGAGGGCCTTTTCAGCATCCGGGAAAAGTCTGCACAAGCGCTCTCTTTCTATTTATCTCCCTTGAGGGCTTCAAAATATGTGCTCTTCTGTACGTAGCTCCAATCTCTGTGGAATCAAGGTTAATGTGCCACAGAAAAGCCCACTCCCCGCCATTCTCTTCTTTTCTCTACCTCTTTCTATAATACTTACAACCCTCAAGACCCTTCAAAGTTCTGTCCATTTCCTTGCTTGCGAGCCCTTAAAGAATATGTACTGATATAACACTGCTATTCGCAGTGAGATGCGATTCTTCAGGAATGCTTCCTCAGAGAAATCAAATGCCGTCAGATGTATGCTTTGTCCTCTCTGCAGTATGTTCATCAGATGTCAAATCGATAACAGGTTTTTGGACTCCTCTCAAAAACTTTTCAGCAGTGTTCATCGCGTCAACTGATGTGCCAAGTTTATTGCAATTGCCAGTGTTATGAAAGGATGATGGCGAATCATTAGTCACATGGTCATTGTGCATGCAGTTTCCCTCTCGAAAGTCCTCAACAAATTCCTCAGGCTCGGTTGATTTTGAAGAAAGTTCATGGCAATCTGTGTGTTTTTGATGGTCTAATCCCTCAAACTGTGAATGCAAACGATCTTCATCAACCCCTACCACCCCTATCTCTGATGATTTCAGGGATCTACTGGTTGATGCTTCTGAACTGGAGTCGTCATAAGGTTCGTCAAGCTGCATGTATTTTTTATTCCTAGATGAACCGACAGATCTAAGGTCTTTGAGAGAAAGTGAGGTTGAGGGAAATTCCATTGCCAAGCCAGCAGGTAGCTGATCATCTTCTGTGTCTGACAATGAATCAGAGATTCGTTCGCCGGTTTCCTCAGCTTCCTGTTTCCAGACAACGTGAAAAAATTCAGTAACTTGCATAGGAAACTATTGTTCATCATCAGAAAAGATAAAACTATTACCTCCACAGGTGACATGCAAGTCCTCCAATGAAGTGTTCCTGTCTGCCAGCAATTTCCATTGGAAAAAAACCTTGCACTAGTTCCTGGTTTGAGCAAATCCGTGGAATTCAATCCTAGTTCTTCAAGTCTTCGTCGCTGTGCACCACTGATTGGAGATTTTGCTGTGAGTGAAATCTGAATCTCCATATCAGTATCAGGACCAGATACTGCACTGCATACCTCCTCAAGGAACTCAACTCCAGTTTCTTGCTCATTTGGATCAGAAGATTGAGTACAAGACTGATCTTCAATGATTTCACAGATCAATTTCTGAATGTGTGTCCTTTTCAGTGAGGCCTCCCCAGGTATAAACCAATTTCTACTAAGCTGGTTAAAGATTAAAAAATTTGTAACTTCCCAAAATCTGAAAATTGCCATTTTTTTCAAAAATTCAGAAAACAATTGCCAAATATAAAGATAATGGACACGCATTCAATTCCTGATAACAATTTATGGTCCAGTATAGCAGGATGAGGCCCTCTAGTCCTGATCCCATAACGAAAATTGAAGTAGGGAGAGAGGGAACAGAAAGCAAGAGAAAATAGAAGTTATCAATTTTATTCATAGAAAATTCTAACAATTCTTGCAGTTTATATAGTTGTAAAGACTACCACAACTTGATAATAAGAGCAAAGCAGCTGAAGTTAAATCACAAATGCAATTGCAAACTAAAAAAAAAAAGATAACAGTTTACTATGAAAAGCAAACCAGTATTCAGAAAACAATGCTGTAATTGCAAATTTGAACATATACAGAAGGAGCCAAAATCATCAGTAATCATAGGGGATTAGCTTTCAGAGATAATAGCAATGTGAAGCCAAGATTCCTTAACTTGGAAACGCTTAGCACTAATAACACTAGGAATATAATGAATATTTATGTATTCTAAACAGAAAATCTTGCCTCAGAGATGAAGTAATGCAGGTACTTGAATCACCATAAAAGAAGTCCCAACTACGAAGATAATTCAACAGATGCAAAACTAGAAAAAAACAAAATCACTTACAAAGTTTGAAAACTCTGTTATCTTAAAAGGACTGAAATCAATTGGAGCTTCTTCAAGAAAAAGCTCCACATAATGGAGTAAGAACAGGCCACAGTCATACAAATTTTCCTGCTGCGGTAGCTGAATCAAAATGATAACAAAAGTTGCAGTTAATAACACTTTAAAATTGCATATAAGGGGAAAACTTAATAATTTTCTGAAAATGGTAATCTGTAAACAAATATTCAGGGAGTTTATGATGCAGCAATTCTTCATTCGATATTTGGGCCAGTAAAATATCAAAATCTAAAATTAAGAAAACTTTTTAGATGTCATAAATATATTATATTGATAACTTGTCATAAATAATTAATTTTTTGATAGACTGATAAGATCTGGACATAATTATTCCTCATAAACACTCCATCCTCTCCTTCACCACTTCAGTTGATAATGAAGGGGCAAATAACATAATTTTGACCTGTCAGGGTGAGAACTTCTTTGCATTTAGAGCAGTGCTGTCAAGAGGCACTCCAGGCAAGGCGAGGACACAACACCTTTATTAGCCTCAAGCGAAAAATTTCAAAAAAGCGCTGCCTAGGCGAGCACCTCGTGAGTGGATGTCAGGCGCTCGCTTGAGCACCTGATTGAGATACTTCTTTTTCTGTTGGATTTTTTTTTTTAACTGATTTATGTTTGACCTATTTGTCCTTTTTTAATTTACCACAAGAAACAGCTTAGGGGTATTTTTGTAAAAAACAAAGATCAGGGTAAAACAAGAATAAAAAAATCATTAAAGTGGGATGAAGGAAGGACACTTGAAGAGAAATATCAGCCAATTGCGTTGATCAGAGTCAGAGAACAATAGCACAAGTACAGAATAGGAGAACAGGAGAGCATGGATGAAGATTAGTGAATAATGTTGATGATATTTAATTTTGCTTTTTAATCTATTTGACTATTTACTACTTCAAATTATCTATTTTGTTTTAAGAGTGAAAAATATAACTTTATATAAACTATATTATAGTATTTTATATTTTCTTTTGATTTTCTATTGATCTAATCTTAATTGGGAAGATATATATTTTAGATTTATATAATATAATATAATATTATACATATTTTTTTTAATCTATAGCTTATTGCCTTGGTTCATTCGGGCGTGCACCTAGAACCTCGGGTATTTTACAAGCTTGGCGCCTTTTAGCACCTTTCACCTTTGACAACACTGCTCTAGAATTCTATTTCTATAACAAATTAAAACTTGAAAGTGAAGGGAAAATGGAAGTAACTGCTATGTGGAGAACATTATGAGTTAAACTTTACTTGACTGACAGTATAACATGACTAACGTGGTGTTGTTTAACTAATTAATTAATATTTGATGTCCCTACTTCAAATCTGTTAAGTTGCCTCATTATTTCTATAAAAAATCAAATATGCAAGCCTAGTTAGATACTGCACCTTAGATGTAGCTTTAAAGTCTTAAAAGGAAACAAATGGACTTAGGGGCTGAGCTAAAATTCAAAGATTAGGAGGGCAAAGAAAAACTTCAAAGAAATATGGGGGTAAATGAGGGCAATTTAAACTACTAAAACTAATGAGGGCAAAAATAATTTTTTTGAAAAATTCAAGGGGAGGAAATTGCCCCATTTATCCTCCATAAGCCAATTTAATTAATCGACCGTCAAATGTGACGTGGTCGAATGTGATGTGGTGAATGTGACGTGGATACGGTCACGATTCATTCATAGGCTTTAGGTGCAAGTTTGTCCTTGGATGGACTGCCTGCCCTGGTGAAGGTGAAGTCCTGAATGAGTGTGAGACTTATTTTTCTAGCTATTCATTGAGAACATTAGAACCTTGATTGAATTTTTGGATGAACTTCCCTTTAGTACTGTTTAAGCAACTATTAAAAAGTTCAGAGGCAAATAAAGCAAATTATTTTAAAAAGTGAGGCAGCACCTCAAGTGCGACAAACCGTAAATGTAAGAACTTTGACAATGTGTCATCCACAGTCTCATTATGCCTTTCTCTCCACTCTTCATAGAGATAACTGTCAACATTGTAAACAAAGAACTCAATTCATATGAAGGCATTCCAAGCACTAGCTTAGCAGACAAATTTGAAATTGAAGGGGAATAATAATTACACTGGAAAGTAAATGGAATTGTTGATTCGATGCAATTTTTGCACCCAAAAGAACTGTGACTAGTATGTACAAAGTTTTTCTTAGTATCAACTACAAATTGCATCTATGCCATTAGTATGAGTCTTGGATTGCCAAAAGGTATGAAAGGCTAACCAGAAATAACAGCAGGAATAAATAGGTTACCTTTGAATAAGATTCTTGAGGCCCTTATGACTTCCTCTAATGGAATCCATGTGCAAAATGCATGGTACTTTCCTTGAATTTCCACTTTCATCCTCTGCAAGATTACCACAAGATGAAATCAAGCAAAGTAATACTAGAACACAAAATAAAAACAGACTTTTTCACGTAGGTCCTTGCCTCCGGAATGAACCACTTCACCAGGATGACAAATGACAATCAAACTCCAGTGAAGACTGCCACCAAGAGAGTTTATTATATTTCACGTTAGCAAACAATACATAAGAGAATGTCCCCTCATGACCTAGTAAAATGAAAGCAAACCTAATTCTCACCTGTAATTTACAGGAATAAAAATGTAATCCTTCTCGAAAATATTCAACTTTCTTGTCCATTTACGAACACGTTGAAATGCTATCCTGCCTTCACAAGCATTAGATGGGCCCTTGTCTAGATCAGCAAGCTTCCGAAAGAAAAAACTATTGAAGAAGTGGAACCTTTGCCTGTCATCTGGCTGAATTTTATTCTTCAAATATCTGAAAAATTAAACAAATCTTTTAATTCTCTGTTATTTTAAAATGTTGACATAGAAGCTACATCCCCATAATCCTGTATGACTAAAATACTCGTGTTAAAAAGCACTTGAAAAACAAATATACCAAAAATAACATCACAATTGTGGATCATGCTTCTACAAGAAGCAGGATAAGAGATCCTTCTCCAGATACAACAAACTGTTCAGGTGCAGCAATTTAAGTAAGAAGCTAGAAAGCTTGAAAACAGGAAATTCTCTCCTAACTGTAAGCTTTCATATCCAAATTCTTTCATTTAATGCTCCTTGGTGCCAGCTCTTAAAATGAATAACCAATGCCATTAGCCAGACAAGGATTATGCTAGTAAATATAGATATTAGGCAAAGGGTATAAGTTTGTCCTAATGAAAATCTTAAATTAAGAATGGATGGATGAGTAGAGTTAGGTCACCTGCCAACCTGGGGTCAACTAGATTTACAAGTGTTAATGACTCCATCGTAGACAAGAACTAACCACCAGCGCAAGAGAAATATACAAGAAAAAAATTTTACAAACAAGATATCTGACTAATATCATCTCACAGACAAGGCTTTATGTCAGATTACACACTAGATCATGCAGCCAATCTCTCAACTTAAGCAATGAGCAATAGGTAAGGACTATGGAAATAAAAAATCTACACCTGGGGTAGTTTTCCATTATTTTTCCAGTTCGACATAGAATCTACTAACAATAAAAAAGTTTTAGCCAATGTCTCCAAATAGTTTATGCAGAAAACGTATGAATCAACATATCAAATCACGAATCAAATACCTTAGACTAGACATTACCACTTCAAAACATCCATTACTAGTCTCACCTAAGACCGCACTATCTCCCATCTTTTCTTCCATCAACTAATTGTTTATATATTTCATGAAGACCCACAATCCTGGACCTTAAGTTTGAAACTAAATGTGCAAATTCCTCAATAAAAAACAAAAAAATACAACAAAAAAACATGTTCACTTATTCACTATACAGGCTATATCAAGAAAGCAATTGTCAAATAAAAAAATCAACACAGGTGATATGCGTATAAATTCTGCCTAGTTAACCTTGAGCATGGACTTCAACAATGAAACTGAAACAACTTTATGACACATCTAATGCAAGAATTCCAGGCCTTATGTTTTGAACCCAAATGAAACCTTTCTCAAAAATAAACATGTTTAGTCTGTTCACTATATAAGTTATATCCCAGAAAGCAATTGTCGCGGGGGGGGGGGGGGGGGGGGGTGGGGGGATGGGGTGGGGGTGGTTATAATTCTGCTTCATGACATTGTATATCAGACTTCAAGATTGAAACTGATATAATTTTGTTGCACATCTTATGCAAGAATTTCTTCAAGAATACAGCATAAAAGCCAAACTCTGGACCTTGAAACATATCATCAGAAGTCAAATTGACAAACCCATTAGTAACTTGATGAAACTTACTGGATATAAAAGTCAATGATGGTATCATTGATGAATGTCTCAGGATGTAGAAGCTCTACATCTCGCTTACTAATTGAAACAGCATCAAGATCACCTTTAGGATAAATAACCTCTTCGAATGTTTCATGAATACTGGAACAAAAGATCTTAAATTAGAAACAATTATGAAGGAAAAAGTGAGATTCAGTTTGGAGCAAAAGAGATAGTCAGCAAGTTTAAGAAAGCAAACACACATTCAAATATAAAGTATATGCTGTACAGGAATTACAAATTAATCAAGCAAATATATGATGTGAAACCACACATTTTTGCAGGATTACATAGTTAACCATATAACAGCAAAAGCCATATAGAAAAGAGAAGGATCACAGGTCAAAACTCATTTTGGAGTAGGATGGTATACCCCAAGAGGTAAAAATATTTGACAAACTTACTAAATAAGAACCAAGAACTTTACCACTGAAAACATGATCTACATCAAAAGAGATTTCATGCTGTCAAAAGAGACAATTATTCCTAGTTTACTTGATCTACATCAAACCATGAGTAATTCCTATCTAGAAAAGTGATTTACAAATTATTTCACCAATAATTTATAAGTGCTATCAAAACCCAAAAGTATATAAGAGACACCAATTCAAATATTATAAATGGGGAAGCTGGCGTGTGTGTGAGATATATATATATATATATATATATATATAGAGAGAGAGAGAGAGAGAGAGAGAGAGAGTTACAACCATGAAGGCCAAATATCAAGATAATTAATGAGAAAAACTGGCTGGGCTCACAAATCATAACATGTTCAATGTTCAGTTAGCAAATATGTGCATCCATCTATTCACTTACAAAGGAAAATAAGGCTTCGAGGTGAACATGCCATTGTGCCCAAAAGTGGCATTCCCATCCTTTTCCAAATCAGATCTGTAGCATAAAAAAAAGTAAAGAAGATTGATCGACATAATGATCATTTCATCAAGCAAATTTACTATTAAAGCTAACTAAAACCGGCTATGAGGAAGAACTTATATTGCAAGCGATAGTTCCCACTGAAAATAGAGAGAACGCCAAAAGATACAAACAACTTGAAAAAAAAAATACAAGCTAGCATCCGGTATGGTTTAAAAAATGATAATAACAGTTCATTAAAATAGCTAATAGATGTCCAAACAGCTGGACAACCTTGGAAAAATTAAGCATGAATTTCATCTGGTGTGATCATACATAGACACACATAATATATAGATGGTTGGGTATTGCTACCAAATTGAAAACTCACTCAGAAGTAACATTCCAGATATCCTTGTATCTGACATTCAATGATTTAATTGCTTCTTCTCCTTCATGCCAATGAGGATCATAAACTGAAAACTTCAACTTGTCCACATCTGCATGCAATTTTACAAAAACAAAAAAGAGGATATATTAGAGCTCTATTGAGAAAAAAAAATAATAATAATATACATTTTTTTCCATGGAGCATCTGCCAATCCAATAAAAGTACAAAACTATTGATCACAAATGTGTTGAAAAAAACGATTTTATAATACAATTTATATTTATATTTATATTAGCCAAGAGTTAAACCCAAGTCCATATATAAAGAATGTTGGCATGATTATAACTAGAGCAGGAGGCAACAAATAAAATTTATGAAAAAAGGAAAAGGCACAAAATAAAACAATGAAAATTCTAAATTTCTCACCCCAGCATTCCTTGACATTAGTATTCATAATCAACTTTTATGATAGCAGCTTGGAACAGTATTATGTCTCCAAATATCATACAAACCAATCTAGTTAATTCTAGTTTTTTTTTTTTTTTTTCTTGTGGCCAAGTAATTTGTTAGCAAAGATATATTGTTCATATTTCTAATGCTAACTAACTTGATGGCACAATGCACCACATAGCATTAAGGAAAAAACTACAAGAAATTATCTAAGATTGAACAGATATCATATTTCTATGAAAAGAGCAAGCTGAATAAACATCTAAAAGAAAGGTATGTCTAAAGTGTTACTCCTTGTCATTGTGAGGAGAGACATCTTGGTAATTAACTATTTGTGAGCAGGTTGCATATAATGCTGCCTGCGTCCTATGATCTGACTGGTCAAGATATTAAATAAAGAAAAGCTTGAACAAAATCCCACTGGAATTGTGCAAACCTGAAGCATCATTTGTGTTTCCAGCTCCTTCAGAAACCTTTGATTTAAGGCAGAGATAAACCATAGCAGTTGTAACCTACATCCAGAGATGCAAGAAATTTAACTTGCTCAAATCAGCATCCATATGTAGAAGAAAATAAAGATAGTATAACTCACCATCTCACACCATTCTGACTCAATACTAATAAGATCATCAAGATTCCACTCAGCATTAAATATTCCCTTGACCCCATTTGCAGTAGAACCCTCCATTCTGATGCTGCTTCCTGAGAAAGTTAAGCAAGACTCCGTACCATATATGTCGCCACATAGAATATAGTCAGGAAAAACAGCAACTGTATAATTTGTGTAATCCTGCAATACAAACAAACGCATTGATCCATGAGTTCCAAACTATCACCAATTGGATTGGACTACTTATAGCTTCATTGTATGTCTAAACCAAGAGAGAAGGGGTAGGGAGGGTGAAGGAAAATCCACAGAAAAAATGGATGGCTATTTGACATTGGATTAATTAATAAGAGAAGGACCATAAAGGAGCAAAGCTTTTGCATCTCTCAGTGCATGCAGTAAAAGGGGCAAGAATCCCACATCATCCAAAAATGAAATTATGGAATTATATCAGCTAGTTCAAAAAGAGTATCAGGGCAGAACTGACCATAGCAACAAGCTACTATACAGAGAGGATGCAAAGAAAGTCGTTTACAAATATGGATTTTGGTTTACGCATTTTCACTTTTCCAAATGGGGGAGAGTTTCCAATGGAATCTCCATTTTAGGAAGTGTGTTTTTCTTAAACAAAAGAAAAGGACTATATTAAAAGAGGGTACGTGTGAATTTTAGACGTCTGAAATCTAGCAAATAGATGCAAATTCAGAGGATTTCTAACCTCAAATAGGCTAAGAAGCCAGGCTTTCCAACAAGCCAAAATAGAATAAACTACGGTTCATTTAAAAAATGAAATTTCTTCACACAACTGAAGGAGAGAGAAAAACCATTTAATTTTGAAGAACCATTTTGTCAGAACAGAGCACGCTGGAATAAATCTAATGACAAGATTTTGGGTTACAGACTTTATACCTAGCTACAAACAATTTTTGCAGTTTAAGTTCATGCATATTTACTTTAAAAACACGGGAAAAAAAAATCATCTGCACTCTATCATCCATAAAAATAATCTTCAAGCAGCTCCGAATATCAATACATAATATTTTATGTTTTTTTAGAAAAAGAAGATACAGGATACTTACAATTTTATGTCCAAGAGAAGCACACTCTAGCACTTGGTTTCCTAATGGAACTGAAAGAATGTAAATTTTATAAATAATTTTTCAGATCATTCTTGACAATGAGAAGATAGTACAGATTAAGTATCTATTAAGCTTAATAAAAGATGAGGAAGGAAGGAAGGTTAGAACCTTCATCTTCTGAGGGAGTAGAGACAGAAGTTGACGAGCTCATTTCAATGCTGACATCATTATCTGAAATCATACCAACTGACTCATTCTGCGACAATTTTGGTTAAATATTACGAGGTCAGAATCTACATATCTAGCTTTCTCAGAAAACAAGAAATGAGTTTCTGAGAGGAAAAAAAAAAGAACTGAGTCAGAAGAATGCTATTTAAGTTTTTCATTGTGAGTAGAATTTTAAACAAAGAATAACAACTATGGCATATAACAAACTCAATTGGGTAATACTGGCTTTCATTTCATATAATGCAGGAGAAGTATAAGACCACAGTACATACCTCATAATTTGAAAAACTAGATAACCTAAGGGTATCCAGCTGAGAAATCTCGTTGTCAGCACAATCTTCTTGTGGCATGCAAGCGGGAACTGAAACAGAATATTGGCATTGATCATCTATAATGGTTGCATCAATATCTACTACTCCATCACTATTTCCCTTGCGTAAAGTATCGGTCTCCCCAGCAACTATTGAGCAGAGCAAATAACATTAAATATTTTACACCAATTAAGACGAATAAACAAAACTTGCACAGGAAATTCCCTTACCTCCAATGGCAACATCAATTGGTCCATCATCTATATCAATCCCAAGGGCATCCAGCTGAGAAATCTCCTCCTTGACAGCACAATCTTCTTGTGGCATTCGAGCAGGAACTGAAACAGAACATTGACACTGATCGTCCAAAACGGTTGTGTCAATATCAACTACTTCATCACTCTTTCCCTTGCATAAAGTATTGATCTCTCCTGCAACTATTGAGAATAGAAAATAAAATTAAATATGTAAAACCAATTACGAGATAAATGAACCTTGCACAGGAAGTTCCCTTACCTCCAGCATCAACATCAATTGGCCCATCATCTGTAATAAGGGTTTCCATCTGAGAAATCTCCTCTTTGTCAGCACAATCTTCTTGTGGCATGCAAGCAGAAACTGAAACAGAATATTGGCATTGATCGTCTATAATGGTTGTATCAATATATACTACTTCATCGCTCTTTCTCTTGCGTAAAGTAGCCGTCTCTCCTGCAACTCAATATTGAGCACAGCAAATAACATTAAATATCTAACACCAATTACAACAAATAAATGAACCTTGTGCAGGAAATTTCCTTACCTCCAGTGTCAACATCAATTGGTCCATCATCTATATCAATAGGTTCATTGCTTCTTTCTATTTTCACAGTCCCGGTACATCCTCCAACTACATAAAAATTATTGGACATGAATCTCTCATATGATAAAGCATTTATACGGGAGTAAAGCAATGATAGTAGGCTACAAAATGATGGAACAATAGTTTTATTTGACTTAGTTAACCTTCATTTGTTTATAATCATTTCATTTTTTTTCCCAATTTTAAAAAATCGCCAGAATTCAAATTCACTCCCAATTTAAGGTTCAAAACTCGAAAAAAAATAAAAAATTGAAAATCAAAACTATAAAATAAGATAAAAACCGCGATGCGCATAACCTATTTTGTTTTTCCACAATTGTATCATTGTTAGCTTTTTTAATGCAATCATAACCAAACTCACAATTTAGAGCTCAGAAATAAATAAAAAATGAAATTATTCATCCTAAATTAATTATTTAATTTTTTCAATTTCATGCAAATATACAAAACTCAAAGACAGTCCAAATTCGACTCCAAAAATTAAAAAAGAAAAGAAAGAAAAAACTTACAGCACTGGAGGAAATTATACTTAGTGAGAGGAGAAGAGGCGTCGTCGTCCTTCTTGTTGTCGTTTCGTTTTCTCTTTTGAATTCGAAACTTGCCGACGAACTTCGCCGACTCCTTCTCGACTCTATCTTCTTCTTCTTCGTCGAACTCGAACACCCTAAACTTCCGAGTCGAACGAGTCATGGCTCAATCCGAGTCAAAAATCAAAACAAAATAAGCAGCGGAACGACAGAAAATTCTTCCGTGTTCTGTGTTCAGTAGAGAAAGATTTTGAAATTTGCGAGTAACAGTCGAATGGGTGGGGAGTGGCAGGAGAGCAAAAGACAAATATTTGAAATGTCACAGAAAAAGGGATTTTCAAAGTGCTTAAAGCACGTTTGCCGGTGAAGGCGGTTAAAGTAATTTTTATTTGGAAAAATATTAAAATAATATTATTTTATTTTTTTAAATTTATTCTTCCTATTAATATATTAAAATAATTAAAAAATTAATTTTTTAAAAAAAAAACTAATCTCTATTAAAAACATTTTATACGAGAGAATAAAGGACAAGTGTGATTCATAGTTTGTTTACTCACTGTTATTTAAATTAGATTTCAGCATATTTAGAATTATGTTGTAAAATATTTTTTAAAAATTTTTTTATTTTAATATTAACATATTAAAATTATTAAAAAAACACTAAAAAATATTAAATTAATAATCCTTTTAAGAAAACACACTTTAAAATGCATTATCAAGTAGGCTTAAAATTATACCTCCCTCTTTTTCATTCAATATTCATTTTTTTATCTTGGGATTTTACCGCTTATATTATATTTTAATTGTATATATGTTATTCGGGTTTTTACTATATTGATACACATTAATATTTAAAATAAATATTTATGTTATATTCATTATTTATTAAATAAGAAATTTAATTATGTATGCATTAATTTTGGGCAATGAATACTTATAATTAAGAGGTATATATATATTTGAGGAATGTATAAATATATTAAATGAGAAAAATATATATATATATATAAATATATATACACACATGAGTATAATGTTAATATTAGGCATTCGTATATTACATTAAATTGAAAAAAAAAAGTTACATGCGTGTGCACGCAAAATATCGATGTATGTGTTTAAATTAGATTTCGATTGGGTTTTAGGATGAATTTATTGATAATATTACCTTATCCGAAAAGAATTTTGGATATTTATATCTAACTCAAAATAGTAATTACTAGTTAGATCAATTTTGTTTTTACATAAAAAAAATATGAAAAAAAATTAAGATCTAAAAGTGTTAGGTATTTATACAAAGTTATACCTAAGAGTTTTGGGTTTGGCTGCAACGTCTAACCAAAAAGTAATATTTATAATATTAATAATAACATTAAACTTGCATGACCCAAGTTTAAGTGGGTTTGGTTGCAATACCAGACCTAATAGCTTTGGATGTGGGTTTGAATGTAAGATAGTATCATAAAAGTATAATAATTAAATAGATTAATTAAAAAGAAAAAAATAGAAAAAAAAACTAACATGAAGAAAATAACTAATAATGAAAAGGAAAAAAAATCTGAATTAACTAGGTTAACCCTTCAAACCAGGTTAACCCATCAAACCTTGGATTCGTGTCGTGAAAGTTTGATAATTAAATAGAAAAAAAATTTTAGGGTTAACACAGAATTAATTAGGTGATCCCGTCAAATCCGGGATCCGTGTCATAAAAGTTTGATAACTAAATAGAAAAAAATTTAACATTAACTAATAAATTAAACGAAAAAAATTAATTAAAAAGGAAAAAAAACAAAAACAAAAAGCATCAGTCTTTTCACTATGGACTGCACTGTATAGTCTACAATCAAAAGCATAAAAAAAGTAAAAAAGAAAAAAGAAAAAAACTAACTAGGTTAAAAAAAAAAAAACCTATAGGAAGAAAAAAACTAATGAAAAAAAAGAAAAAAAATCTAAATTAGCTGGGTAACCTGTCAAACCTAAGATCTATATCATGAAAGTTTGATAACTAAATAGAAATAAATTTAATATCAACAAAGTAAATTTAAAAAAATAATTAAAAAGGGAAAAACAAAGAAGAAAAAACCTATACAGAGAAAAAAATTAATGAAGAAAACGAAAAAAAATCTGAATTAACTGAGCTAACCCGTCAAATATGAGATCCATGTCATGAAAGCCTTATAACTAAATAGAAAAAAAATTAACATAAACAAACCAAATTAAAAGAAAAAAATAATTAAAAAGGAAAAAAAACAAAAACAAACAAAAGATATCAATTTTTTCATTGTGGACTGCACTATGGAGTCCACGATCAAAGGCATAAAAACAGCAAAAATACAAAAAGAAAAATTAAAGACATTAGTTAATAACTAAATAAAAAAACATTTAATATTAATGAACTAAATTAGACAAAAAAAATATTAATTAAAAAGAAAAACAACCTATAAGAAGAAAAAAATTAATGAAGAAAAAGGAGAAAATCTAAAGTAACTAGGTTAACCCATCAAACTTGAGATCTGTGTCATGAAAATATGATAACTAAATAGAAAAAAAATTTAATATCAATAAACTAAATTAAAAAAAAAAAGACGTCAGTCTTTTCACCGTCGACAACACTGTGCAGTCCACAGTGAAAGGCATAAAAAGAAAAAAAAACTAAAATTAAAGGCATCAGCCTTTTTACTATGGACTGCATACAATATTAAAAGATGAAATTAGAAAAAAAACTAATGAAGAAAAAGAAAAAAAATCTGAATTAACTGGGTTAACCCGTCAAATCAGGTTAATCCGTCAAACCTGGATCCGTGCAATAAAAGTGTGATAACTAAATAGAAAAAAGATTTAATATTAATGAACTAAATTAAAAAAAAAGATTAATTAAAAAGAAAAAAGCACAGAGAAAAAAACCCACAGGAAGAAAAAATCTAATGAAGAGAAAAAAAACAAATTTGAATTAACTAGGTTAAGCCGTCAAACCAGGTTAACCCGTCAAATCTGGGATCCGTGTCATAAAAGTCTGATAATTAAATAGAAAAAATTTAATATTATGAAAGTAAATTAAAAAACAAAAAAACAAAGAAAAAACCAAAAAAAACTAAAGACATCAACTTTTTCACTATGAACTGCATTGTGCAGTCCATAGTAAAAGGCTTAAAAAGGAAAAGAAAAAAAAAGAAAGGTGTACGCTACGGGTTAATTATTTTTTCTTGCATAAAAAATATATAAAAGGCTAAGATCTAAGGGTTTTAGGTCTTTCTGCAAAAATATACCTAAAAGCCTTGGGTCTAACTACAACGCTTGACCCAAGAGTAATATTTATAATATTAATAATAATATTCAACTTACATTACTCAAGTTTAAATAACTCTGGCTGCAACATAAGATCTAAGAGCCTTGGATGTGGGTCTGGCTACAAGATCGTGTCATAAAAGTGTGATAATTAAATAGATTAATTAAAAAGAAAAAAAAACCAACATAAAGAAAAAAACTAATGAAGAAAAAGGAAAAAATCTGAATTAACTGGTTAACCTTTCAAACCAGGTTCACCCGTCAAACCTCGGATTTAGGTCATGAAAGTTTGATAACTAAATAGAAAAAAAAAATTGACGGGTTAACCTAGAATTAACTAGGTTAACCCGTGAAACCAGGTTAACCCGTCAAACTCGAGATATGTGTCATGAAAATCTGATAACTAAATAGAAAGAAATTTAACATTAACAAACTAAACTAAAAAAAAATTAATTAAAAAGAAAAAAAGCAAAAAAAAAACTCCGGGTTAACTCATCAAACCAGGTTAACCCATTAAACCTGGGATCAGTGTCATGAAAGTATAATAACTAAATAAAAAAAATTAACATGAAAAAACTAAATTAAATTAAAAAAATTATTAAAAGAAAAAAACAAAAAAAATGGACGGGTTAACCCAGAATTAAATGGGTTAACCCGTGAAATCAGATTAATCCATCAAACTTGAGATATGTCATGAAAGTCTAATAACTAAATAGAAAGAAATTTAACATTAATAAACTAAGGTAAACGAAAAAAATTAATTAAAAAGAAAAAAAGCAAAAAAAATATGGGTTAACTCGTCAAACCAAGTTAACCTGTTAAACCTGGGATCCGTGTCACGAAAGTCTAATAACTAAATTAAAAAAAATTAACATTAACAAACTAAATTAAACAAAAAATTTTATTAAAAGAAAAAAACAAAGAAAGAAGAAAAAAAACCTAAAAGGCATAAAAAACAAGAAAAAAAAACAGCTCAAAAACAAAAATAAAAAAGACAGCTCAACAAAAAAAAGAAGATAGATATCTCAGCGTAAAATGAAAAATAAAATAAAATAAAATAAAAACAAAAAAATTTTAAAAAAAGACAACTCAGATCTAGATTAGTGATTTTTTTTTGAATTATCTAATAAGCAAAAACTGCTCATCGTTTCAAAAAAATCATTCATCTAGATCTATTGAGGTGAATATTTATCATATTTGAATTAAAATTGTCATTTCAAAATATTTTGTAGAAACATATTAAATATGTGCTTCCTAAGCAATACATATGTGAATATACATCTTTAAAATCATTTGAAAATAAAATTTAATCTTAATCATTGTACAAGCAAGCTTCAAGAAACCATGTATCAGACTAAGGAAGTGTTTGGGAATGCGGTTCAACCCGCGTTCCCAAAAAATTTAAAATTTTATTTTGCTAAAATTTAATATTGTTTATACGTTTTGGATCGTTTTGATGTGCTGATGTCAAAAATAATTTTTAAAAAATAAAAAAATATCATTGGCATGCATTTTGGTACGAAAAGTTATTTGAAAAGTACCCGCAACCACACTGCCAAACACGCTCTAAAAAAAAGCATTTTACATGCTAAAATATATGTGCCGATGTAAAATACATTAATGGATTTGCTAACTACAATATAAATTCCATGATTGCATTAAGATATATGTTATTTTTATTATTATTCACTTATGGGTTATATTATTTGCATTAAGGTATATAAGCACATGTATATCCCATGATTACCAAACTTAACTAAAGGTTTGAGTCACATATTAACCCATGAGTTATTGGGTCAATTTAAATTAATTATGAAATAATGTTGTTTTGGGTAATTTAAAAAAAAACTAAAAATACATCAATTTAAATAAAAAATTAAAAAAATTCTTTAAAACTGACATGACCTAGTCAATCTAGTTATGGATAGGTTACTCGAGTTTGACTAGATTAATGTCTAAAAGAAGTTTGAAAGAAAATCCTTCTAGGGCCAAGCTCTGAATTAGCATATCATTAGATTGACCCGTAAGGCTAGACTTATTATATTAGAAAATAGTATAAATCATATATTGGGATTTTATATAGCAATTTAAGCTTTTAACCCTTGTTAACCAAGTGGTTATAAGTTTAAATCTTGATATCTCATCTAACAACTTAAATCGTTGGATTGAGATGATAATTTAAGATATTAACAATGGAATATCCATGAGTAAAAAAAAGTTTTTAAAGAATTTATAGACTTTGTATGCAAATCTCTCAAACAAATTCTAAATCATGTGCTCAATTTATACGCAAACCATGCCCCCCCTACACACACATACGAAGTTATAGAAAAAAAAAAGGTGAAGCCTTCAAAGTTCAAAATGAAGTATATGTGCAATTCTACTTAGACAATTAAAGTTACATAAGCATAGATTAAGAAAATTCAAACATTAATCAGAACAATATTTTACTTTGATGAGAACTCATATTTGATGATTTAGATTCTAATTTATTAACATTGTTGCACTAAACTCTCTGAGCAAAGTAAAAAAAACATGTTTATTCAGCAGCAACACTTGCAACACTCAAGTCCACGGAGAAATCAAAAGTCTGTACCAAAACAAAAGCCAAATTATAAGTAGATAGGTGCATGGAAGCAAGGTTTATACATCAAAAAATCTATTAAATTGTTACTTTGTATCACATCTTTAATTATGGTTTTTACATACTTTGGTCAAGATTAAAAGGATGTTTAAGAGTATTGTAACGGTTGCTTTTTAAAGTGTTTTTTATTCAGAAATGTATCAAAATAATATTTTATTACTATTTTTTAAAAATCATTTTTGAAATTGTTTTTCAAATTTTGTCGAACCCAATTTGAAACAGAATACGAAACGGGGCTAAAGTGATCTACTAAAGGTAGATTGTCTATTTTTCAGTTATGAAAACAATATATCAGTACAAATTCTTTCTTTTGAACCATTTTAATATTCATGTCAGGCATTTACCTTGTTAATTGTTCCTAAATCTTAATGCTAGGCATTGACCTTGCTAATTGTTCATCAACGAAAATTGAAATTGTTTAAGCACAAAGACTCTTAATATTGTCAAGTATATATCTCGATCAAAATGAAAAATGTTGTTCTCTATAATTCAACTCAAGAATTCTGAGATATTTACCTTTCTAGTTATCTTACTGTACATAGGGATCACATCTTGTACTGGGGTCTCAAAGTGAGTTATTACATTATAGCTTTGCAAAGAATATTATGATCTTAATCAATACTACTGAGTTATTTAGGGAAAATATGAAATTTAGAAAGCTAGACCACAAGCTTGTTAGTAGAGTTATAGGGAGACATGAAAAGGTTCCCCTTTTGAGCTACTCTATAAGGATCTATAATTGCTATGTAGATAAAAACTTCAGCCAATCTTGTCACAAGGGTAAGAAAAGACATGTATAAATGGTAGGTATACTTGTAACTTACAATAGAAATGAAGCAATGGTCATCTTCCTCATTGTTTTCATGCATATATTTGTCGTAAATATCATTGAAAATCTCATTTACTGGACTAGCAAGTAAATTCCTGCCTTTAGTTCCATTTCAGGGTTATCTGTCTTAGCATCAATTGAAACAAAAGTAATGTATTTTCCTTTTGGAGCAACATTGTGAGCATATGAACATCAAAAAAGGTACCTGGAGAAATAATATGAAAGTTTACAAACAAATCTTCAAAGATATCCAGAATTGAATATCTGTAACTTACATTTTAGCCATTTCTTTTCTATCCATCTTAATAATGCATTTAAAAGCATGTAGTCGATCAAAAGGCATTGTAATATGCATTTGAAGGCTTATATGAGAGCCTTTAGGGTTTCATTTGCACAAATAAAAATAAATGTACATGTGTGATTTGCGTCCAAGTTACTTCTGTGGCAGAATAACTTGTGCAGAGTGAAAATCACTAGTGTCAGGAATATGATGACTCATTATACAAATAGCACGAGCAACCTTTCCAACTTTCTTTACCAATGGCATTACAACAATGACAGATAAAAGGTGATTGACATAGTCAAAGCCCATTTCAGCAAATAAAGCAGTGAAGTAAGAGACCGATCTCAAAATTGTTTAATGCTACCTTGTTTGGCAAATAGGATGTGTCACAAATAGCTTTCTTGCATCTAGCAGTTTCTCCTTCAGAAGTCACGTCAATGGCTTTTCCATTTTCATCAAACTCTACCTATCAATATATAACAAGATTTATGAGGATCAAGTAGTCTGACAACAGAAAGCAAACAACAGATCAAGAATCATAGATTCACATGCTAAAGAAGAGGTCATGGATACAAATTGTTATCGCAATTTTACCTTACATTTTAGCTTGTTAAGCATGTAAGTGCCACCATATACTACACTTAAGTGTGCAAATGACTAACAAAATACCAAGACATGTTAGAACAACTTATCTTCACTCCCTTATTCTATATAAAAAAAAAACGTTATGAACTTCAAAAAACCTGAGGCAATTCTACTAGTCCATAGAGTGGATAGATATAAGGTGATCCTCCTTGGAAACATGCTAATGACTCTGCATAAAGCTTTATGGAACAAACAACAGAATAGCTTGAAAATTACTTCTTCTTCTTTTTTGTGTAACCATCAAAGACGAGTAGAGAGAAAGATTTCAAAGAATTGTAAGTGCACCTTCATTCTCTTCACAAAATCCAAAGCTAGCTGATCCAAGTAACTATCATCAAGATGAAGACCTAGTACATGACCGATAAAATGGATCGTATCATCTTCTAACCCATATTTTCTACATGAAACATGATTAACAAGCATTAATCTAATAGTTAAAATTTGATCATCTAGCTCTCAAAAACATAAAATATACATTAAGGTACATGAATTCATTCAAGCCCTTTATCAATAGATGATATGATCTTAAACTAGACTGAAATTTCTATCAATTAAAGAGAAATGTTAATCAAACACATATGCGATAACTTCTCTTATTGTAACTTTAATCAAGTCCAGACCCTCATGAGACTTAGGATCATTGTCCTCGTAATCTTGGACATAAATGAAGAACTTTTGAGCACGATGTTTTTCAAACAATCCTATCAATGGAGATTTTAATGCTTCCACATCAGTTGCTGGAACTTTGTGGATCTGAAAATCAAAATTACTTCTTTCATTTTTTCACTAAAATTAATATCTTTTGTTCTAGGTTTTAGATTACACAAATGTGCTCTACCTTCCTTTTATTGTACACAAAACTACCATCAACAACCTTGAAATTGAGATACTTGGTAACATCTGTGTGTATCAAAACATGAACCAAACCACCATTGGTAATAATAAACTAGCATAACAAATTGAAAAAAAAAAAACAACGTAAACACTTACTACATGTTATCATTTAACAACAAGATCATAAAACTCCATATAAAATAGATTAAGGATCATGTCAACATTGTATTCTTTGCTTGCACCGAGGCTCTCTAGAGACTGGTTACTCCCCCTGAAATGTTTCCATAGCTACAATCATGAAGAGGGTCAAGGAAAAAATCACATAAGAATATGGAAAAGATAGTAGACAAGAAAATCAAAAGTATTTTACAACATGAACATAAGAGAATCACCTGATTAAGATTAAAAGATGTCGATTCTCCTTCATAATAGTCATTGCGGTCCATATGCAGTACATGTTTCAAACGAAGATTCAATTGGATTATCATAGAAAAATTAAATTATATAGATAAATTAAGGAGAAACACATGCTTTTTTCGAACACCAAGACTCCAAAAATCTAATGCGTTTCAGCATTCATCGATGGAGAGTAAATGTTGCAAGCCAGAACATTAAAACATTAGTGTTATGCTTGTGATAACAAAAACATCTAAAAAAAAAGAGAATTACTTTGAGTCCATCAACAGAAAGAAGACCACTGAGAATGCATTCCTTGTGATCAATTCCTAGAACAATCACATCATACTCTTCATCCTTGGTCACAAAATCCAACTTAGAAACAAACCTTTTTGAAGATTTGATACATAGAAGGAAGGAAGTGTTATACTTGTGATGTAAGAGATTATTATTATTGTTTTACAAAATAAAGAGAAATATTGGAGATAATGAAAATAGAAAGTTGAAGTTTTCTATTTCTGTGTGTGTGTGTGTGTGTGTGTGTTTGTTTGATTTAGAGCAAGTCTTTCGTGGGAACCAACGACAATAACACACAAAGCAACGTTAAACGGGTGATTACCAAAAACCAGGAAATGGTTAGGAAAGGTACGTTACCATGCGCCAACATGCATTTCTAAACATTATATTTTATTTTAACCTAATCTAACGCGGGATGTTAATCTCTTTAGTTTGCAGGAAAAACAATATTTTTTTTAGTATTTTCTCTTTTTATATTTTATTTCAAGAGATTTTACGATGTTCAAGGATAACATCATATTAGTAACTCAATGAAATTCATTCTGGAAAAAAACACAGACATAATGAGAGGGGGAGAAAAAAATTCATGACTTACTAAAAGTGATAAGAATATCTTGATCATATTGGTTATTCAATGGATCCACTCTACATAAATTAATAGATACAAGTAAGAGAGAGAAATAATATATAGAGATATTTTTATTATTTTTGACGGGTCATAAATTTTATTTTCTCTCCCACATGTGTTTGTCTTTTTCTTCAAAGAAAGTTTCATTAAGTAACTAATAAAATACCACTAATTATACCTTAAGTATAACAAAATCTTAAATTTTGTGTTTTGTATACTAGCTTATCTCTATGGAATTTTATTTTACCTAAATAAATTTTACTTCAAGTTTTTAATTAAATTTTTAGCTAATAGACAA
>Ga0325410_1001803_pt1 | contig 23751 bp, 22 predicted proteins | sample PopdelMetagenome_16_FD_206182 | JGI IMG/M metagenome (GOLD analysis project Ga0325410, IMG submission 206182) | Populus deltoides microbial communities from Bellville, Georgia, United States - Xylem-PdIQD-R3 | ecosystem: Host-associated > Plants > Phyllosphere > Stem > Wood/Secondary xylem...
ATATAAAATATTATTTAAAAGCCAAAATGTTGCAATTGCTAGCGTATAAGGCAAAGATTCTTGTTATTTGTATATAAGTTTTATTTTGTTATGTTATTTTTTACAACATTGATTGTCGATTGTTACTATTATTTAATTTGGAGAGAGAAAGACGTGAGAGAGTGTGTGGTTTGTTGTTTCCATTACTTCTCTCTTAGTCATTTCATCTTTTCTTTTTTTTTTTGAATTTTTTGATTCACCGATTATATAAAATGTGTATTTGGGAGTGTAATTACGGTTGTTTTTCAAAGTATTTTTCATATTAAAATACATTAAAATAATATTTTTTTTATTTTTTAAAAATCATTTTTGAGATTAGCACATCAAAACGATCCAAAACATACAAAAAAAAATAAATTTTAGCAAAACAAAATTGAAATTTTTGAGAACGCGGCCATAAAATACAGGGGAAAGTGAAAACACCATCAATCTATATAAGAGTTTTTTTTAAAAAAAATATATCTCTAATTAAATTATTTTTGGTAGTTCTATTTAAAAAAATAACATTATGATAATTTTTTAAAACTTGTTTTAATGATATCTGTGTATTTTTCAAAGAAAATATTTATTTCTTGAGAAATTCATTTGTTTCTTAAACAAATTTCTCAATTTAAATTATGTCTTTAACAGTATTTTTAATTCAAATGATTTTATTGTCAATATAAAATAATAGTTCATTACTAAATAATAATTTGATGTGTTTAATCTCGCAATTGACAATACGACATCGTAAACGAACAAGCTATATAATTTGCTTATTTTATAACCATTCTAAATTTTAAATTGAATCTTATACATTCATGCTGGCTTTTTTCATGGACAGATTTGAGATTAATTTATCAATTCTTCGTAACAATTTTGTTTGTTATATTCAATTTTTTTTATATAAAAATAAAAAAGCTACTTTGTTACTACTAAATATTAATAAAAAAATAAAAATTAAATTAAATAAATAATACAAAAAAGATAAAACAAGAAGACTGTTCATGTTACTATTCATAAAATCTTAGAAGACTATTCATGTCACTATCATGTTGTGCATCTCTCAGCATATATGATGTGCCATAACTTATTTTTACATTACATTAAATATCATAATTGCAAAATAAAATTTCAAGATATAGTTAAAAAGTTATTGAAAGAACAATCACCAATATTTAAAAAAAAAAAAAGTTTTTTTTTTCATTTGCACTATTCAAGAGGCATGTTTTTCTACACTTTGATCCCTGTAGTTTTCATACTTTTCATATCAAGCATGAAACTTTATTTATATTACATTTTAGTCCTTTATATAGTTGAGAGAGGCGAGAGTAAACTCAAGGGAAAAGAGAGGAAAGAGAAAACTTAGTTCGACTATATTTTAGCCATAAAAATAATTATTTTGGTGTTAATGAATTTCTTTTGAAGAAAAAGTTTGATTGAGGTAATTTAAATTAGTTTTTCAGTCTAAAAACTCAATTCCTGATTTTCAATAACCTAAGATGATCAAAAATTAATCCAGAGCTAACGATGTATCATCACTTAATTGAAAAAAATAAAAAAAGCTAAGTCCAAGAGCACCTGGCCTTACATTACAGGTTATTGAATATAAACTTAGAAAAAAAAAGATCTTTAATGCAATGTCACGCGAGCAGAGGTTTATTTGGAAATTTACATTTTCGACATTCAAAATATGAGGCAAATGGATTAGTGACAAATAAACAAGAAATAGACAACAATTCTGTTTATGGGTAGGTGCGATGCTAACAGGAAGGATGATCTTGTTTTGTTCTTGAAATGTGACCTGCAGGAAAGAGGAAGGATTATGATGAAATACGCAGACTTAATTGATGAGCATATAGAAGAGTTAGCTGCGCTGGACGCTATTGATGCTGGGAAGTTGTTTAGCGGGGGCAAAGCTGTGGACATTCCGAATGTAGCACGTCTACTACGTTATTATGCAGGTGCAGCTGATAAAATTCATGGAGAAGTGTTGAAAATGTCACGCGAGCTTCATGGATACACGCTGCGTGAACCCATTGGTGTTGCAGGGCATATCATTCCCTGGAACTTCCCTAGCTCCATGTTCTTCATGATGTCAGCCCCAGCCTTAGCTGCCGGCTGCACCATGATCGTAAAACCAGCCGAGCAAACACCTCTTTCGGCTCTATTTTATGGTCATCTAGCCAAGCAGGTAAGCTTGGCAAGCCGTTATTGTCTTTTGATGCAGAACTGTAATATTCCTCACCGGCTCTCTTATAACTCTGTAATAAGCGAAATTGATTCTGCAGTGCCCTCATTAAAGTTCTTGGATTAATTTGCTTACGTTTATTTTATTTGATAATCAATCAGGCAGGAATGCCTGATGGAGTGATCAATGTAATAACGGGATATGGACCTACGGCTGGTGCTGCCATTGCATCTCATATGGACGTCGACAAGGTGATGTCTAGCTAGCTAGTTTGGTCACTTGATATTATTTTTTGTTTGATTTTCAAGAAACTGGAAAGGATTTTAATTATTCCGTACGAGCTATATGTTGAACCTTGTATCCGTGTCCTGGTCTTTTCAGGTATGTTTTACAGGGTCTACCGAGGTTGGACGGAAAATAATGCAGGCTGCAGCAACAAGCAACTTGAAACAAGTTTCACTTGAATTAGGAGGCAAATCACCTCTCCTAATTTTTGACGATGCTGATGTAGATAAAGCTGCAGATCTTGCTCTCCTTGGCATCCTGTATAACAAGGCAAACATGTTTCCCTTGTGTGCATATTTCTACATTTCTACTCAATAATGAATTCAGATTAAAATGCAGAGTACTAACCTTTTTGCTTGGAGAGTGATAATCAACTTCCTTGCATTCATATTTCCAGGGAGAAATTTGCGTCGCGAGTTCCCGTGTTTTTGTTCAGGAAGGGATTTATGATGAATTTGTAAAGAAGTTGAAGGAGAAGGCAAAAGATTGGGTAGTTGGGGATCCTTTTGATCCAAGGTCTCGCCTAGGTCCACAGGTAGGGAATGATCATGGATCGATGCATGAGTTTCTTTTTTTTTAGAATATTTAAAAAGCTCGCAAGTCCCTACTTCCCAGACGTAGGCACAAATTCGTATGATACGTACTCTATGAACCCACCATCTGTAATGTGTGTTTCATAATTATGTTCAGGTTGATAAGCAGCAGTTTGATAAAATTCTTTCGTACATCGAGCATGGAAAACGAGAAGGGGCCTCTTTGTTAACAGGTGGTAAACCTGTAGGCAAGAAGGGATATTTCATTGAGCCTACAGTTTTCACAGATGTTAAGGTAAACTTCCTGAAGTTCAATGGGTCCTTGTGATCATACATTCTTATGAACCTTCGTTTTACTAATTCTTAGCGACAAATTGCTCAGGAGGACATGATGATAGCAACAGATGAGATTTTTGGACCGGTAATGTCACTCATGAAGTTCAAGTAAGTACATTACTCGGACATTAATTTCTGCTTTCCCATGAATTAGGAAGGAAAATCCATGGAGCACTTGCTGGTAAATAAATAACTATTTCAGCAGCCTTTTCTTGTTGGAAAAACAACTAAATATAAACAAGCGATCTGGTGTGATTCACGAATGAATTGCGCATCAGCTTTCAAGCAATGGCAATTTTCGACAGAATCGTCAAGAACATGCTCTTGACATCTGTTTTGTCAACACGTACGTTGTCATATTGGAAAATCTTTTCTCGTGTCTTTTTTGCAGGACAATTGACGAGGCAATTAAGAAGGCAAACAACACAAAATATGGCCTTGCAGCTGGTATTGTTACCAAGAACTTGGATGTAGCTAATACTGTGTCGAGATCCATCCGCGCAGGCACCATTTGGATCAACTGCTACTTCGCGTTTGATAACGACTGCTCGTATGGAGGATACAAGATGAGTGGATTTGGAAGGCATCTTGGAATAGAAGCCCTTCATAAGTTCCTTCAGGTCAAGTCTGTTGTAACCCCCATATACAACTCTCCTTGGCTATGAATAAGATGAACGGGTGGTTCCGGTCAAGCTTCATCGGAGGAGCTACTCATGTGTCGTGTTTTCCTTCTCTTTCTAAATGAATAATTCAAAAATGTATTGTCTTTCTTCTCCGCCGCCGCGTTGTACCAAATAATATTAGTTCGGAAGGTTTCCTTCAGCGACTTCCAAACGGTGTAATAACCATTTTCTGAGAACATGCTTGGTCAACTCAGGAGTTCCTCATTTTCTAATAGCGTCAACGACTCTTTCTATCTATCTATTTAAATCCATTTTGCCTCCGTTTCTTATATGTTTAGTATTTTTTAAAAAAAATAAAAATTCAAAAATGTACTTTCAATGTGTTCTGTTTTTAAAGGGTTCATTTCAAAATTATTAATTAATTTTAAAAAAAACAACTAACTTCTAATTTAAAAAAAAAACTCGAAATTTAACATTGCTAATAAATTTCTGATTTTTATTTTCTAAAAAAAGAAAATTTTGGTTGAGTCTAGACAAAAACATGAGCTAATCATGATTCATGTTATATACTTCTTAAATAAGCGATCAATGGCGTAATGATTTTGTTACGGGTAAAAATCCAAAATATATACAAAATTTTTATTTATCAAAATTAATGGTAGAAAGATTATTACAATTCTAAATTGGAAAAGTAATATTAAATATAAAATTAACATAGAATAAAAATAGAATTCTAAACTTATTGCTAATTAATTTACGGTTAACAAATTATAAAATAAAAAACTTCACAATTAAATAAATATTACAATAAAAATATGCAAAAATCATATATATAGAAAAATTTATATATTAATTGTGAGAAAAAAATTGTAGAAACAAAATGAAAATGAAAAACATGAGTGAATGTCTCAAATAATTAATATGCACCATATTTTATTGCAAGCTTCTCAAATAATTAATAGTTGTTACGTTGACGTGTTTGGCAGTGTGGTTGTAATTGTTTTTTAAATAACTTTTCATGTTAAAATACATGTCAATGATGTTTTTTTTATTTTTTAAAAATCATTTTTGATATTAACATATCAAAACAATTCAAAAAATATAAACCATACTTAATTTTAACAAAAATAAATTTTAAATTTAATGAAATGAAGTTACAAATACAATTTCAACCGACAGGCGCGAGAATTGCGGGAGGAGATAAAGAGGATGTTGATTTACTGCCTGTTTGTTTCTGCGTTTCAAAAGTGCTTTTGACAAAATTTGAAAATTTTTTATTTTTTTATTAACTTCAAATTAATATGTTTTTAGTGTTTTCAAATCATTTTGATGTGCTGATGTCAAAAATGATTTTTAAAAAATAAAAAAACATCATTAGCATATATTTTGGCACGAAAAGCTATTTAAAAAGCAACCGCAACCACACTGCCAAACACACTCGCTGTGAAGGCTGCCGTCATGCTTTTGAAAGCGGCTCGAGGCCCCGGTTGTACGGAGTGGTATGCGCTTAATTATATCTTTCTCTAATAAGCGAGCATGCTCAAGTGCATGTATACTCTGGGGTGTAGAAAAAACTTAATTTTTATTTTACAACTATTAATTTTTACCGATTATTATTTGGACCGTATCTCTAAACGAGGCTTAATTAGAATCCGACTAGCCTTGATACTCGTGTCTGGACAATTTTTTTATGAAAAAAAATAATATTCATTTTTTATAAATGTGTTTTTTTTTAATATTTTTGGCGTGGGTCATAAATTCGATTGCGTCGAATAAGTTAATTTTATTTTAATTAAACAAAAAAATAACAATAGTAAATAGATCAAATTATTTTTAAAAAAATAATCAAGATAACCTAAAATTCTTTTTTTTAAAAACAAATAAACTATGTAGCTCAATTTATAACTCATTAAATACATAAAGAAATAACTCGACTTAGTGCTGAGATGGTCGACCTGAGGGATAAAATAAATGTTCTTGAGCAATTGTTGTTAACCTTCACTAGTACATGTGGTCTACCCCGTCGCCTACCTTGTTCCAACAAAGATCCTCCTCCTATTTCTTCTCCTACAGCTTCTATCTACTAGAGAAATTGTATTCAACAATATTTTTAAATTAATAATAAAATTTTGGTTTTTTTATTTTTATATTTTTTTCCATGTTTTGTTTATTTTTATATTTTTTAAAAAAATATTAAAAAAATAATGATGGAATTACCAACGGACTTTAAATCATATACGGAACGAATGATGAAATAAGTCCCTCGAAAAGTTCCAAAGAGTTATAAAAAAATTACAGAACTTTATTACTAATAACTATAAATGAAATTATCAATGGACTAAATTCCACAAAAAATTATAGAGAGTTTGAGAAAAATTACAGGACTTATCATTATTAGATATAAATCTCTAATAGTTTAATTCCATCTTTAATATGCATAACAACAATATGTTTTTTTGACGATCAATTGTCGTTCGTGATTTTGTCGATATATGTTTTTCCAACATAATCAGTGTTTAAAGGCTGACAGAATATTTCATTAGTGTTATGCAATATTCTAGAAGTGCAAACCCATAACCTGAGTCATTAAACCTAAAGCACTCTATCTGGAAAAATTATGAAGTGTAATTTCTAATCAATCAAATATTGGAGGATAAATTTACAAATAGATTTCAATTATACAAAAAGATTAAAAAAATAGCAATTAAAAGAATAAGGATCAAAATTGAAATACAAAATAAATTTTATATTTGATTGAAGGGTGTAATTAAAATGAAAAATCAATTTAGCAAAAGGACCCAAAAAAATATTAAAAGAATGAGAGTAAAAATTGACATAAAAATAAAAATATTTTTTGATTAAATAGTGAAATTGAAAAGAAAAATAACTTTAACAAAAAAAAAAAGAATGAGGATAAATTTGGTAAAAATATTATACCATAAATTTGAATTGAATGATGAAATTAAAAACAAATAAAACTTTTACAAAAGGATCAAGAAAAAATTAGAAATAAAAACAACACGGACCAAATTGAAAAATATAATACCATACATTTGGATGGAATGATAAATTAAAAATCAAAAAAAAATTTATAAAATGGCCAAAAAAAATTAGAAATCAAAAGTATAAGGACCAACTTGGAAAATATAATATATGTCAAATTAGAATTGATGGATGAAATTGAAAACAAATAAAACTTTTATTAAATGGTCATTAATAAAAATTAAAAATTAAAAGAATAAGACTTAAAGTTGAAACATCAACAACAAAGAGGACCAGCCTGTAATATTCAATGAAAGAGAGAGAAAAAAAAAGGCTCATTGACAACAAACTGCTAAACTGTCGACATGTGTTATCCCATGAGCAAAAGTACACTGTAACGCTTTCAACGACATAATGAAAAGGTATTTTTAGCCACCAGAAAGTGTCGTAGGGTTAGCCCAAAGTGTGCAGGCATCTCCAACACACCATCATCTTTTTCAATTGAATTAATTATTAAATCCTGCTAAAATACCAAAATGTCATCGATGAACCTAGTAATAAAAAAAAACAGAGTGAAAAAAACAAAAGACCTTAGCATGCATGGTTTAATTTTTTTTATTCCAAAGATAAATTTATCATTTTAGAGTATTTTAAAAAATTGAAAAGACATTACTACTCTTATTTGCCCAGTTTGATGAATTTTGATTTGAAAGGAAATTAAGTCATTTTATCATGTTTTAAAAAATAAAAATAAAACATATATACCCTCAATCAATCTTTTTACGGCTAATGAGCCATGCAGAAAGACCTAAATACCCCCACAAGGCACTTGTTTTTTGTTATGAGCAATGATATTATTACATCGTTTTAGTGAATAGTGTCAATGAATTTGTATCTATAGCATTTTTCAAACTAGAATTAGCTTTGATAACACACACAGACACACACGCACATATTAAAATTTTAACCTACCAAAATGAAGGAATTTCTCTCACTACCAAATTGAAAACTATGATGATGCGCACCATACATTATGAAAGGTTATTTGTATGATATATAGGCTTCCTATCAAATTAAGTTGGACAATGCATCATGTTCTATATTTTTCTACGTAATTTTCTTGTGATTTAATTTCAAAATTACATAAAAAAATTTCTAATTAAAAATTTTTTAGTGATTTTTTACCTCACTTTTCACCGTGCCTTTCAATTGAATTCCTCAATTACAAAATTTTAGTTACACATGCTCTATCTTTTAAGAATTCCCACATGTATAATGAATTGAACTAATTATTTTGGTCTCTCACTTCTTTGTTTTCCTTTTCTGTCTTGCCCTTCTTGTAATCTCCTTTCTATTTCAGCCTCTATCTCTTGATGATATATAATTCTCTCATTTACTATAAAATATATATACACACACACTAGCTAAGAACAAGTTTAATTTAATGGCACTAACTACAATCTCTAAATAATCATGTAAGGTTTATTAAACCTGACCTCGATGTTTGTGTAACACTTGTTAAATGGTATTGATGAGATAAAAGTTAAATAGTACAAATATAGAAATACATTAAAACACTAAAAAACATGATGTTTTATATATAAGTGAAAAGGGTTTTATATAAAAATTTTAATTTCACAGTTCTATTCTCTAAAAAAATATATATAATGGCTATTTTTTGAAGAGATTTACAAAACCTTTTAAATAGGACTGAAAACGTACCTGAAAAACATAAAAGTAAAAAAAAACCTAAATTACAATATAGAATCTAAAAATACATAGGAAAATAACAAAAAAAGGAGCATTTAGGCGTGAAACCTAATTCTAGAAGATTTAATGATGCAATCAATGGCTTTGTCATAGTTTACAGAAAACAACTCGTAAAATTACTTGGAAAAATTTGAGTCCGATCAATTAGTAGATCTCCTGTTATCGTAGTTTTAAGATGCCAACTTGATCTAGTGTGACCAGTTTTTTTTTAAACCTAAATTTATCTTATTAGTCCATAAAAATGTATATTAGATTATCCATATGGTGAGTTGGATCATCTTCTAGTAATGTCAAATCCTTATCCGAAACATCAGAACCTTCAGTTTGTACTAGTTCGGCTATATCAGGTACTGATCCGGGAAGGATTATAATGAAATTTGCATATTTAATTAACCAAAACACAGAAGAATTAGCAGCATTAGACACTATTGATGCCGGAAAACTATTCCGTTTTGCCAAAGCTTTTGACATTCCTTCAACAGCATATTCTCTTCGTTACAATGCGGGAGCAGCAGATAAAATTCACAGGGAAGTGTTGAAAATGTGATCTTGTGAGTTGCAAGGGTACACCCTACGTGAACCCATTGGCTTTGTAGGACACATAACTCTCTGCAACATTCCTAGCTCCATCTTATTTATGAAGGTTAGTCCAGCCTTAACTGCTGGGTGCACCGTGGTAATCAAACCTGCTGAGCATTAATCAAACCCTACACGTCTCTAAGCTCTCTTCTATGCTCATCTTGCTAAGCTGGTAAGGTCAACTTATTAATCTGGATGATTAATACTAATTAATTGATAGTTGCCAACGCATTTCTACAATATTATATGAACCAAGCTAGTTGGCATATTCCCAGCTCTTATGGTGTTCTTATTTGTCTTCTGTTTTTTTTTAAAAAAAAAATTTTTGATAGTCTAAATAGGCTGGCATTCCTGATGGAGTTCTCAATGTCATAACTGGATATGTACCGACAGCCGGTGCTGCCATTGCCTCTCCGATGGACTTTGACAAGGTGAGGTTGTTAGAAATAACAAGGTGAGAAGGAACATGGTGGAAGATAATCTTATTCATGTCATCTTACTCTTCTAAGAGAAGAAGTCGTTATAAACTTAGTATATTTATACTAGTTTTGGATAATTCAAAAAATTTTAAAAACAAATATATTTTTAATAGTTATATGCACCAAGAAGATACAGAATTAAAAGACATTTTGACTTCGAAATTAATTCTAGTACTCCCTTAATTTTGAAAGTCTCGAAACTCGAAATTTGAAATGTATTGAAGGATATCTTGCCATGGTTGTTGCATCTTTCTCATTTTTTATTTACGATAAAAACTTTAATGTGTTTTTGGATGCCACCACTGCATTCTTACAAGAAACTTGAAATAACTATGATAACGTTAGAAAATCACACACACAGTTCAAACAAGACTCCAGCATCGCACATAGGGTTCAACAAACATCAATTGGTGGTTGAAAGTATCATCCATTTCTTGTTTTGTCACCACAACATTGAAATGGTAACTATGAATTCCTTTCCAGTTATCCAAATCATATATAGGCGGTGTAATGTTTACAGCAAGCAGCAACCTTAAGTTTATCTGGATCGCCATCATCTCTTTGTTACAGTCCTTTACATAACATGATCCATACATACTTGAAAGCAACAGGCTCCCTCCTAGAGTTTCTTGGCCTATTTCCCTCGAAATATGTTTATGTTGTGACCAAAAGCGTCAATCCCACGATGTACATTGCTCTTGATTCCGTTGAAACCACCAGTGCTCCTAATTAAGGCTCTTGAAGAGGTCCATGCAGTGTCACTTCACCCGATCTTTTTTATCATTCTGATCTGAGCAACTGAAGAACAACTCATCAATAAAGCATATAGCTCCGTTTTTTAACAAATCAGACAGAAATTTCAGTGCCACCTCCCCTTCGTTCATCTTTAAAACCATAAAGTCAGCATACTGCACTGTTTCTCTAAACCAAGCAAGGAAAACGAACCCTTCATATCTCCCATGGATGGATCAAACTCTTCTAGATCAGGATGAAGAGTAGCCTCATCTCCAGCAAGGTTTGGATAATAAATAAATGTAACACCAGACCTTTCTACCCCAGGTCCCATGGCAAAATGTTCTTAGCCCATATTTAGCCTCAAATTGATCGGACAAAGTATTCTCCCTAGCCTTCTCAGCCTTTGGATTGTGGATACTTTCCATTAGAACTCTCTCCCTTAAGTAACTTTAGTGTTGACTCAAGAACAAAAAATACTAGATTATTGAGTTACTGTTCCAGAGCTCACACAAGAAGAATTTGTTACTACTAAACTTATCTTCTTATTATAGCAATTGCACTTGCTTAAACATGGCTCATCTAAATCATTTTTCTTGTCCAGTGATTGCTGCTACATTCTTCACCATGACTCTTTAGCCATTGTTCATCTCTTTTATGTAGAGTTCTCTCTTCTTTTCTTTATATATAGTTTTTCTTGTACAACATCTCATCTCTTATACAAGAAGTTGTTTTAAGCATGTTTTCTTAGGCTTCTCTATTTATCTTGATACAAGGTCTCAAATATCTTGTTAGACACTAAACTTACACCTTTATTGTTTCTTCGTTAGATGTTACTGGTGTATCCATACTCTTTTCTTTTTCAAACGCACCTACTACATGGAACTAGCTCTAATACCTTGTGATGTCAATTTCTTAATTATGTAATCAAGCAATCCTCAATCAAGTAGATAACAATCCAGAAAATCAAAAATCAGGTTTGATAAAATCTTGACCCGCAAATAACCTTGTATCTAAAAACCAAAGATATTGAAAAAAAAAACTTGGACAAAGAGATAACCTTAATTATATCTAAGAACTCTAAGTATGTAAATGACGCCATAAAGCTAGTTAATATTTTATAAGTCAATGTACAATCTTTGTCCCTGCAAAAAAAATTGTTTTGCCACAAACAAAAAAATTCACGTTTATTCTCTAACTTGCTGCTAGAATTTCTAGCAAAAAAAAAAACATAACATAGTCTCCTCTAACTAACCCTAATGGGATCATTTTGGGTTGCAAGCTAATGGGCCTAAACTAATAACCAACTAACATACGTCCAATAATAAAATAAACCACTAAACAATGTCTAATGAGCCAAAACAAAATTAAATTAAAAAATAATTATTCAACATTAAATAAATAAATAAAATAAGATAATAAAAATAAAGTTTTCATGCCAAAATTCCTCCATGTAATCTGAATCTCCAACTTTCGCACATTTTTGATAGATTTTCAATCCTGACTTCAAATACGTCGTTCTCTTTTGTTTGGATGAATTATTTGACCTACCATGTATTGTTGTAAAACTTGTGATGTCTAGTTTTCAGCTCAACCTGAATCGCAACGTCATACTTCCACCTGTAGCGCCAAATAGGTCGAACTTTATTTGACCTGAACATTTACCAAAATATAGTTTCATTTGTGTTAGTATTTCCCTGTAAAATTTTAGCTAGTTTTGATGTGTAGTTTGAGAGATATGCTTGATTTCGCAAAATTGATCAACAAACTTGTTAAGACTAAATTCGGACCTAACTTGGTTTATATCACCTTGTTAGAAATAATAAGGTAAAAAAAAAACATGATGGAAGACAATATCAATCATATATATCATCCTACTTGGATTATAATACTTAAACCCATATATTTATATTATTCTAGAATAATTCAAGAGATTTAAAAGATAAATATATCTTTAATAGTTACACATTTATCTAGAAGATACCTATAAGAAATAAAAAAACACTTTGACTTTAAGATTAATTCCAACAAAGGTGTCATTGAGTTTGCTAAAAGAAATTAGAAAATTCTACTACAGTTTATGACAATACACGTCATTGCTATTTCAAGAAGTTTTACTAGGCACGTAGAAATTGGATGCCAAGTAACAAAGGATGTTGCAGCTTGCAATTTGAAATCAATTTCACCTGAATTACGTGACAAGTCACCTTTACTAATTTTTTATGATGTTTTATAATCTTGCTCTCACTAGCATCATGTCTAACAAGGTAAGATAGTATTTGCTTTCGGTCTTAATAAATATAGACTTTCATTTAGGGAAACTAGTATGGTCTAAATTTAGTTTAATGTAATAGCATTTATGTGTTATTGGTGTCACTGTTATTATCTATCTATATATATATATATATATATATATATATCAATGACCCCGAGTAAGAATTGAGGAGTTCTCACGTTGAGCCAGCAAGTTGTTTAGTTTAAGACTTAGATCTAGACTGAGAAAGACACTCATTATATAGCTTAAAATTGATACATAAAATCAAGAATACACAATTTATATATCATGATTCGATAATTTATCCATGTCCATGGAGCTATTAATTTTACTTATCGAAGAGAAAATAAAAATTACACCAAAGAAAGAGAAGAAAAATCTTTTAACTCTACTCATATACTCTTTGTAATTTTACCTAACCTTTTTTATCACTCAGTGTTTTTTTTTTTGGATATTCTTCTCTTGCAAGCCCTTTGTTTATAGTTGAAATGAAAAAAAACATGCCACGGTTTTTTTCCCCAAATATTTTGTAAACAAACCCCTAAATCTATTTCCTAAAAAACTTCCCTTACTTTCTAGCTTGATTCATAACTAGTTGTGTGCCTAATTTTTCTCCACACACAATAATCTCTAACTTAGAGACAAACAACACCAAATTTATCTTATATCATTGAAACCTACTAAAGCTTTGCAAAACTTCAGATTGTAAGTGCAATTCCCTTTATTAACATGTCTACTAGATTATTACTGCCATAGAAGTTCTCTAGTATCAATGCTCATCATCAAACAAATGTCAAATAAAGTGATATCTAATCTTAATATGTTTAGTTATGAAATGGAATGCTAGATTTTTTTCAAGAAAGAGTACATTTTGATTGTCACTATAAAGAGTACCCTTCTTATTCTCTTTGTGTAGTTCTTTCAAAAAACCATACAACCATAACCTTATAATACTTTTTCTGCTATTAGCATTATCAGCTAAATTGGCATCCACATAACCTTGAAACTCCAAGTCTAACTTTGTGAAACAAAGTGACATATTTGAAGAACCATTTACTATTTTAAAATTCACTTAACCATTTTTCAATGTTATTTGCCTAGATTACTCATATTTTTACTCATAGTTTTCACTCCATGTATAACATACGTTCTTATACATACTATATCATATAAGAGACTTCCAATTGCTAATATATAAGGAACTTAACTCATGTAGTTTTTTTCTTTGTCCATCTTTGGTGACTACTTCTTAGTTAGTCTAACATGGCTAACCAAGGTTGTGTTTACTGGTTTTGCTCCATCCATGTTATGTTTATAGAGTACAAACTCTTTCTATGAGAGGTTCAAGATACCATTAGCTCTATCTTTAACGATTCTCATACCAATGATTTGTTTTATAGCTCCAAAATCTTTTATTTCAAACTATTTTGACAACTACCTCTTCAGTTTATTAATTACCTTAATGCTAGATCTTATAATTGGTATACCATTCATATAAGTAGTAGAATAATATAATATTTATCAAAATTATCCAAATAACAACAATGGTTCAATCTTATGAACTTGTTGTTGTAAATAAAATTATCAAACTTCTTATACTAATATCTTATAGTTTGTATTAAGTCATTCAAACTCTTTTTTAGCTCACAAATCATATTTTCATTTCTCTTTACTAAAAAACCCTCTATCTACTACATATGGATATCTTCATCAAAATCCTCATGAAAAAAAGTAGTCTTCACATCAAATGTAGAGCTTTTGTAGCTATAACCATTACTATTCTAATTGTTGTTAGCTTCACCATCAAAGAAAAAGATAAATATAAAATCGATATCATTTTTTATTAAAATCCTTTCACAATAAGTCTGACCTTGAGTTGAAGCATAAGCTTTAATTGATTGAAGGGCATACATAATCTGTAGCCATCTCTTTTATATATATAACTAGGGCAACATACAATAGTTACTGTGCAGTGTACTACGCAGGATAAATATATACAGGAAAATACAATATTTCCTATATTACATCACATTCCACAATACACCCCCTCAAGTTAAAGGTGGGGAAACCACATAAAACTTGGACCGTACGGAAGCAAAAGCAGAGTGGGGAAGCGGTTTAGTAAGAACATCAGCTAATTGGTCTTTGGAAGGTATGAAGTGAATCTGTATCTCCTTTTTAGCCACTCGATCACGAACAAAGTAATAATCAACCTCAACATGTTTTGTGCATGCATGGAAGACAGGATTAACAGATAAATATGTAGCACCCAAATTGTCACACCAAATGGTGGTAGCAGAACTAGGAGAAAAACACAAATCTGTTAGAAGGTAACGAAGCCAAAGAACCTCAGCAGTACCATCAGCTAATGCCTTATATTCTGCTTCTATGGAAGAGCGAGCAACAGTGCGTTGATTGCCAGATTTCCATGAAATAGGAGTAGTGCTGTAAAAAACAATGTAACTACCCCTAGACTTTCGATCATCGATGCTTCCCGTCCAATCAGCATCAGTAAAACCATGAAGGGATAATGAGGAACTGTGAGTAAGATGAAGACCAAAGGAGGACGTACCCTTTGCGTATCGTAGTATACGTTTGACAGCAGCCCGGTGACTCTCAGTAGGGGCATGCATAAACTGACATACCTTATTGACAGCATAACATATGTCAGGTCTGGTAAATATGAGACACCAATAATTTTTCGAAAACGAGTGGAGTCTGAGAATGGCTCACTAGGCAGGAGTCCATTTTTGGAGGTAGAAACTGGTGTATTAACCGACTTACAGGTGGACATACCAGCACGACTTGGAATGTCAAGAGAATATTTGTGTTGAGTAAGCATGAGATCCATACTGGTGGGGGTAACCTCAATCCCTAAGAAATAGTGAGCAGAACCCAAATCTCGGAGTTTGAATTCTAAACTGAGCAGGGTAAAAAGGCTTTGAAGCAAACTGGAGTTACTACCAGTGAGCAGAATGTCATCCACATAAACAAGCAAATAACAAATATCATGATTCACTTTCAGAATAAATAAGGAAGTATCAACCTTTGACGCGCGGAAGCCAACCGACAGAAGAAAGTCACTCAGTCGTTTGTACCAAGCCCTTGTTTTTAACCATACAGAGACTTGTGAAGGCGACACACATGAGTTGGCAGAGCAGGGTCGACAAATCTCGTGGGTTGTTGGATATAGACAACCTCCTATAGTGAACCATTGAGAAATGCATTATGAACATCAAGTTGGCGAATCTGCCAATAATTAGAGACGGCAATGGCCAGGACTAGGCAGACAGTGGTTGGTTTGACAACCGGGCTGAAGGTTTTTGAGTAGTCGATACCTTCTTATTGAGAGAAGCCTCGCGCAACCAAGTGCGTTTTATAGCGTTCAATAGTGCCATCAATTCGACGTTTAATTTTGTAAACCCATCGGCAACCAACAACATTCATAAAAGGTTCATGTGGAACCAAGGACCAAGTGTGGTTGGCATGTAAAGCAGTAATCTCAGATTCCATAGCAGAATGCCAACACAGAAAACAGTCAGCTTCTTTAAAAGACACAGGTTTATGAGCAGAGGAATAAGTTATCCATGAGTTGAGAGGAAGTGAAGATGCAGACACTGAGCTCACGTTGACAGACTTGTGCTGGCAGGGACGAAACACCATGGGATGCTGTTGAGAAGCAACTGCAGCAGGAGAGTCAGGACACCTGATGGGCGGTGACTGCTGTGGAATGGAGCAGCTGGAAAGATCGATACAGAGATCTAAGCCCGGTGGTGACTCTGCAGGGACCTGGGAAGAAGAGGCAGGAACTTGTAAGGGAGATGCCGGTGGCGTAGCAGAAAGGGGAGATGCAGTAGCTGTGATGCCCGCAACAGCAAAACCTGAACCTGCAAAATGATCAAGAGACATGGTTGCAGATGGAGGTAAGGGGACCGAGGAGTGTGGGGAAAGGATTGGTGTTTATGGTGGGTTGGATGATGGGAAAGATGTTAAGGCAGGAAGGTAGGAGATAGGGGCCGGCTGTGGGTTAGAATTGGTTGTGTAGGAACATGAGTAGACTCAATAAATGGAAAGGAATTTTCATGGAAACGGACATAACGGGAGATGTAAATACAATCAGAAGACAAATCAAGACAACCGTAACCTAGATGACATGAACTATATCCTAGAAACACACAAGGAGTAGAGCGATAGTCTAACTTATGAGCATTATATGGTCAGAGAAATGGAAAGCAGAGACATCTAAAAGTACACAGGAAACCATAGTCAGGTGGTTGATGAAACAGAGTTTCAAATGGAGATTTGTTTCGTAAGACCGATGTCGGCATACGATTAATAAGATAAACAGAGGTTTCAAATGCATAATTCCAGAATTTTAGAAGTGTTTTACAGTGACCAAGTAGGGTAAGACCAGTTTCGACAATATGATGGTGACGGCGCTCAACAGTACTATTTTGCTTATGTGTATGTAGACATATGATGCGATGGTGAATACCAACAGTTTTGAAGAAAGAATTTAATTTACGATATTCACCACCTCAGTCAGTTTGTACTGATTTGATTTTGCAAGAGAATTGTCGTTCAACCAGAACTTGAAATTGATGAAACACATTAAATACATCAGATTTGGCACTAAGAGGATAAAACCAAATAAATTTTATATGCGCATCAACAAAAATCACAAAATAGCAAAAATCATCAAAAGATAAAATAGGAGTAGGGCCCCAAACATCACTAAAAACGAGTTCAAGAAGAGCAGATGTTTTGTGACCCGTAGGTCCTAGTGACAGGCGCGATGATTTTCCTAACGGCCATGATGGACACTGAAAATTTAAAGGACGAGACGTATAAGTGACCTTTTTATTTGATGCTAAGAAACTCAGAACCCAGGAGCTTGGGTGACCAAGTCGATGATGCCAAATATCAGCAGAGGTGGATAAACTAGCAGACAAAAAAGCTTGGGGTATAGACGTGGTAGAATATTCTGAAAGGACATAAAGGCCATCCTTACTTTGACCGGAAAGCAGAACCTCCTTTGTGATGAGATCCTTAACATGGAAAATAGAAGAGTGAAATTCAAAGAAGACACAATTTTCACAACAGAATTGTTGAACAGATAAGAGTCTTTTTTTAATTTTTGGAACATGCAAGACACTAGACAACAAAAAAACTCATTTAGGAGTACGTAAAATATTATAGGTTGTATTAGATATGACAAGTCCCTTACCATCACCAACATGCAATTGATCATTACCGAGATAAGGTTCTGCGTGTGTCATATCAGTAATATCTGGAGTAACATGTTGATTGGCGCTGGTGTCAAAAAACCAAGTGACATAATTTTCTATGGATGCATCACTGAATGAGAAGTTGGCAAAGGCGTGATTACCATGTTGCACAAGCTGAGAGCATTGTTGTGCGAAGTGCCCAAATATATTGTAAAGTTGGCACTTAATCTGTCGCTGCCACTGACCAGCATTACTGGTTCTGTTTTGCTGCCAATCTGGACGATTCTGCTGCCAATGCCCACGTTGTTGCTTCTGGAAGTTGCTGCTGTGACCTCTGACAGGCGGAGCACCATACTGAGTTGGAGAGCGCGTATTCCTCCACCCATTGCGTCTACCTCTGCCCCGCTGAAAGGATGAACTGCTGCAATTAAAACCAGAAAAAGAATGTTAGGCAGCGAAGACAAGGGGACTGCACAGGTGTTGGTAGTAACGATGCAGCCATAGGAAGAGGATGAAGGGAGCTCTTGTGTAAAAACTCATGAATAGATAAATGACTATGCAACTCAGAATATGGTAAAGGATCAGATTTTGTAGATAAACTAGTAACCAAGTCATGAAATTCATTGCAAAGGCCCCGAAACACATATAGGTTGAAGTCTGTAAGGGAGATAGGACATCCTACGGCAGCTAGCTCATCAAATAATCCTTTAGCCTTCTTCAAATAGGCGGTGACAGTATCATCACCTTGACGAAGGTCTTGAAGGCAACCATACAATTGCATGATTCTAAAGTTGGATGAAGACGCAAGAGCACGTTCTAGCGTGCTCCATACACTAGCAAATGTCGGACAATCCACTACAAGGTGAAGAACATCTGTGGATAGAGAGGAGAGGAGTGCACTGAGGATGAGTTGATCTTGCTGTTTCCATGTCAAGAAGGCAGGGGAAAAACCAGAACTGAAGGCAGGCGAAGTGGCAGAAACATCACTGTGCGGAGAGGGACACATCGTTAAGCCATCGAAAAAGGAAAACACACCTTGACCAATCAAATATGGCTTCATCTGCATACGTCAAAATAGATAATTTGTGTTGGTAAGTTTAAGATTGATGACATGTTGTGTGTTTGAAAGAGGAATGATGGTTGGTGGTACTGCAGGGGCTAAGGAGATAGATAAGGGTGCAGGAACAGACATACAGGCGGAAGCAGGAGCTACAAGGGAGGATGAGGTAGCAATAGCAGGCATACTAACATTGATGCCAGCTGTAGTAGCAGCAGAGGAATCCATTAGAGAGGCTGGAGAAGTCGAATAGAAATTGCTGGAAGATTAAGGAGAAAATAAACGTCCTGCAGCAATTATTTTGCAGACAAGAGAAGGTTATGCCTATTAGGGAGAGAATAAACGTGTTGCAGCAATTATTTTGCAAAAAAGAGAAGGTTGTGCTGATTACGGAGAAAGAATTTATTTAGATGTTTTTGGCTCTGATACCAAGTTGAAGCATAAGCTGTAATTGATTGAAGGGCATACATAATCTGTAGCCATCTCTTTTATATATATAACTAGGGCAACATACAATAGTTACTGTGTAGCGTACTATACAGGATAAATATATACAGGAAAATACAATTTTTCCTATATTACATCACATTCCATAATACCTTGAATCATTTAATGTCATCATATTTAATTTTCACCATGTAAACCCATTTGTTGTTTACATCCTTCTTTTTTATGGTTAGTTTAGTTAACTCTGATGTCTAATTCTCTGATAAGGAATTCATTTCATATTTCATAGCTAACTCCTACTAACTTAATTCTTTAACTTGTAATGGTTCATCAAAACTCTTTAGCTTATATTTTCAGTCAACAAAATTTAATTTGGTAATGATGAGAAACATTCTAGAGATATGACATTTTTAGAAGACCTTTTACTATAAGTGGTTATTATATATTACTATACATGTGGATCAATATTTTCATTAGAGTGATCATTATTGTTCTGCATAATACCCTTTATAATATCATTCACATCAATTCTCTTAGTCTTTTTCATTTCTTCTTCAAAACTTGTTGTTGCCTTGTCTTCGTATGCTATCTTTTTATTGAACATGATATTTTTACTTATAATGATTTTTTTTTTATTTTTTCTTATTCGAAAATCAATATTCAAACTCATTATTGTATACCTAATAAAGGTGCATTTCCTAGACAAGATCATACTTGCTTTTAGCTTTAGGGTTTATAAGCACATATAAAAGATAAACAAATACATTTAAATATTAGAGTTTTACCTCCTTTCAGGTTTAGACTTGTTCTGGAGTTTTGAATTTCAAAAAGATAAAAAGTCCTTGGTTGATCAACTAAATCGCAATGTTATCTACCTTATACTAGAATGTTAGAGGTAACCTAAAATTTAGCTTCATGCTTTTGCAGCCTTGTGCTTTTAGCTTATTCATTGATGGTCTTGTTTATATGCTCAATAACATCATTTTATTATAGTGTGCCTATAATGTTCTTTCATCCTAATACAATTAGCTCCACATTATTCTTTACAACATTTATTGATATATTCTCCTCCATTATCAAACCTCAAGAATTGTTTTTCTTCAAGTTTGATTCATTTTTAACAATAACCTTTCATTTCTTAAATGTCTGAAACACATGAAGTTTATTTTCTAAAAGGTAAACTCATACCTTCTTGTTGAAGTCATCAATTAAGGTAGCATAATATCAAGAGCATCCAAGAGATGCCACTAGACAAAACCCCTATAAATCTAGGTGTTCTAGTTTTATCTTTCTTGATATGAAGGCTTTGCTACCTTTTACAAAATTGAGTTTCTTCTGCTTGCCTATAATATAGCTTTCACACATGTCTAGATCAACTAATTTAATCTCCACCAACTTCCTTTTTTGATAGAAATAGTTTCACCCTCTTTTGAGTCATATGGAAAAGTATGTAGTGTAATAGTTTTGCTTGATTTTTAGCTTTAATAGCAACAATGGTATATGTTGGTCATGAGATCATATACAGTGTACTAGTTTTCTTACCTTGAGCCAAAACCATTGCTCCTTTAAAGACCTTTCATATGTCTTTCATAAAACTTATTGAATTACCATTATCATAAAGTTGTCCCATAAGGATTAAGTTCTTTTTTAGTTCAAGAACATGTTTCACTTGCTATAAATTTCATATGAAACCATTTGGTAACTTGATTTTTATATTTCTCTACCTATAAAATCTAATGGTTCTTCATCAGCTAGGTATACCACATCAGAATCACCAATAACATAATTCTAAAAGATTTCTTGGTGTGGAATAGTATGAAACAAAATGTCTAAGTCAAGAACTCAATCATTAACTAGACTACAAATAACAAGAATTAGAAAATCATATATCTCCTTAGTAATAACATTTACAAAATCAGCTTCGGCTTTTCTTGAATTTCTTCAATTCATTATAAGGTTATAAGGTGACCAAATTTTCTATATTTACAACAATCACTTTGCTTCCTAGGCATATACTTATTTTTACTTTTAAGTTTAGATTTACAATCTATTATTATTTTAGCTTCTGATAGATCTTTTACCTCTTGTTTTAAGGTATAAGAAAGCATTAGAAGTTGAGTTTTCATTTGCATCTTTTTTTTGAACTTTTTTTTTTTCAAGAATCAAGTCTCGAATGTCATCATATTTTAACTTAGATTTTTCAATAGAGTTACTTACAACCATTCTGATAGCCTCCCAAATATTTAGAAGTGAAGCCAATAAGATTAAAGCTAAAATCCTATCATCAAACTCAATTTTTGCATATGACAATTGATTTTTTATGATGCTGAATTCATTTAGGTATTATGTGATAAATATTCATTCCATCATCTTTAGATTGAATAATGTTTTTATCAAATGCACTTTATTATTTATTGATGGCTTCTCATACATACTAGATAAAGTTGTTATCAGATCCATAATGGTCCTTTCTTTTATGATACTATATGAAACTTTCCTTTATAAAGTTAGGTAGGTAACACCTAAAACTTATCTAACTAAAAGGTTTTGTTTTTTTTCCCTCCATCTTTTCCATCATTTTCCCTAATAGAGAAAGATGAAGTTCTACCTATAGAGACAATATTGAACATGTATTCTCTAATATCTAAAATACATCAATTTTTTTTTAATTCCAGTAGTTTTTACTTATTTTCTAATCATTATTTCCTCTTACAGCAACTTTAAGTCTAGTTTGGACAATCAGACTTTGTGATTGTATTCAAAATGATCAAGTTAGTTGGGAACTAGTATGAAATTATCAAAATCAAACTTTAGAGGACTTAGACCTTATCAAAAGAAATATATCCTTATAGATGGATTAAATTAAGAAATAACATAGGTAGCATGTACTCTTGGCCATATTATATTATCACCTTATACATGGGATAATATGACAAACACATGGTAAATGACTAGACCATCATGTTAACGTGATTGGTGGTGATGTATGTAACAACATTTTTGGTGTTATTGCCTCACCTTCATTGCTACCTCTATAATCACCAGCTGTACTGTTATTGCCTCTATTCTCCTCAGTTGATCCACTAGCCATAACTCTACCGACGACGATAGCTACCGTAACTCCTCGTATAAAGAGGAAATTAAACAATGAATTAAAGAGAATGGGTCGTTATAAGAAGAAGTTGGAGCTAGTTCTGAAATTGACCAAATCATATTCTAATTCAATTTTTGTTCAACTTGTTTAAAGAGGAATCAATAACGAAGGAACAGAATAACACAACATTGAATAAGAAGAGGAAAATCAATGGATCTGAGAGTGAAAAGGTGTATAAAAAAATTCCAACTTTTTGGTAAGCAGAAAAAATAACAAGTAAAGATAAGGAAATCTCATTGACAAAATTAAGGGACTCGTGGAAGTATTTGACACGATAGCTCATTGAAAAATGGATTTATGTATTTAACTTGGAAAAAATTAATTTTCAATGTATTAAATAAAAAAAATTGATGTTTTTATTTTTTAAAAAAAAATAAGTTAACCAGATTCATTTTTCTAACTCAAAACCAAAATCATAACTCAAAATTCACTCGAGTTAACTATCAAATCAGGTTTAAAAACATGACAATATGATAAAATTCTCTCTTAAATTTAACATGGAACATGGATTCATTTGAGAAGGAACGACTTTGTTAACATGGAGATAGTCTTATGAAGGGCATCCAATCCATGATCTTTTCCAGACACCCCCTCGTCTTATGATCTCGAAGTACAGGACAGTCCTTGTCAATGGCGAAATAACAATTGACACGAACGATCCGTACAAGTTTTATGTAGCTCTCCTTGGATATGACCACCTACAAGAGTGCTTCTAGCTTGTGAAGTATATATATGCCAATTCTCTACTCACTTCGAAGTATTTACATTCGATTGATTGAAGCTCGGAAGCATGCAGATCTCACAGCTATTGGTATAACAATTCGGCAAGAAATTAAAATTACAGATCTCACAGCTATTGGTATAACAATTCGGCAAGAAATTAAAATTACAACATTAACAAACACCAACCAAGCCAAGACTTGATAATTCGAAGGTAATTGGGGTTGCCCATAAAACTTGTACTTTATTTCGCAAGAACACATACCAAATCCTAACATTAGTAATTTACATCATCTCACTTGCCAGTCTTCCCTCTAAGCTTCACGCCTAGCACTCTCTCCA
>Ga0325410_1001808_pt1 | contig 23722 bp, 7 predicted proteins | sample PopdelMetagenome_16_FD_206182 | JGI IMG/M metagenome (GOLD analysis project Ga0325410, IMG submission 206182) | Populus deltoides microbial communities from Bellville, Georgia, United States - Xylem-PdIQD-R3 | ecosystem: Host-associated > Plants > Phyllosphere > Stem > Wood/Secondary xylem...
TTGTTTGTTTGAATGCAAAAAATATAAAGAATTTTTAGAGTGTTTTGAGTATGGTAAATATAAAGAATTTTTAGAGTGTTTTGTTTATGGTATCTAAGTTAGATTCATAAGTACTGGGTCTGATACTCAAATTTAAAAGTGTTGGATTTAAAGGTGTTGGGTCCTGCTAGGCAATCAAGCTCAGAGCTTTTAGGATTCTAGTAGGGGTAAGAGCCAACGCTGATAGATGCTGCTAGACACAGAACCCCATATTGATGGGTCTATGTGCAGCAGGACCCATCAATATTGGGTCTTGCTGAGTTTGGACTCAAAACTATTAGGTCTTGTTGGGGAATCAAACCTAAAATTATTGATCCTGCTGGGCAGCTAGCAGGACCAAACGCATAATTTATTTATGTATTCAATAATATATATAATTCAAAACTATTGAATAATTTTTTAAAACATCAAACATTGATAAAACTCTATAATATTATTGAGACCCAATATCCTTATAATATTATCCAAAATAATATTATATTATAATATTTATAAATTATTTTGTAATGGATTTGATTGATAAAAAATTCTCTTATATAATACAAATATATAAAGTATATGATATGAATAAGAAGTTTATGTAGAACTCCATTAACTTTAATATGATAATATTATAATTATAATTTTTTTGAATGTTTTTATTTTAAAGAATTCATTGCGATTATATGTGAAACATGTATCAAGAATATGCACATATAAAATTTTTCTGCCACTATACTATTGAACTGTTTTTTAAATATTAATAAAGTTTGTTAAAAAATATATAAATCATTTAGTCTAACCTAAATCAATAAAAAATAACACACTATAATTACCAAGATTTGTTTTTTTAAAATAATATCACTAAATGAATTCTCCTTTTATGTCCATTAAAGATAACATAATCCTTCAATAGGAGGGACAACTTTTTTTTTCTTTTTATTTTTTTATTTTTTTATTGAAATAGATTATGCATATATTACATTCGCCATCATTATTAATGTGCTAGCATTTTTTAAACAAAACAAAAAATAAACATGGTTTAATAAGAAAATTCAACGTAACCTCAAATGAAAAAAAAATTATCATCACCTAACTTTTATACAATATAAAAAAAGTTCCATTAATTTATTCTCTTTACCGTATGAAACAAATATTACATAAGAGAAAAGGAAAAAAATTCAAGAGGGAAAAAAATATTAATTTGAAGCAAAGAAAAAAATTAAAAAATTTTAAATTTTTTAAAAAGCATTTTTGAAACGCAAAAACAAACATGCTTTAATAATAAAATTCAACCAAACCTAAAATGAAAAAAAATTATCATAACAAAAAATTATCATCACCCAACTTTTGTACAGCAAAAAAAAAAAATTCCTATCATTTTATTTTCTCTTTACCATATGAAAAGCATTAAATAAAAAAAAAAAATTTAAAGTATTGGGTCCTGCTGGATCCGGATCCAAGGGCTTCGAGTTTGGCTGCAACACTAGACCCAACAATAATATTTATAATATAAATAATAATATTTAACATGTTTTTTCAAATTCTTATATTTTTTAATCTTTTAAAAGAAATTTTTGTTTTTCTTCAATTGTAATAATAATATTTTTTAAAATTTATTAATGATAATCATAACAACAACAATAATAATTTTTAATTTTACCCTTCAAATCAAATCTAAGGTTGTTTTTCAATATTGATAATAATTTGTTTTCAAATTTATTAATTATTTTCTTAATAATATTAATTGTAATAGAAATAATAATATCTATAATACAAATAATAATATTTTTAATATTAATACTATTAATTATAACAAAAATAATAATAATTTTTATAATAATAATTTTAATTATAATAAAAATAACAATATTAAAAATAACAATACTTTTATAGTACAAATAATAATATTTAAAAACTTAAAATCGAAGAACCTTGGGTGCTGACGCCGGACCCAAGAGAATTGGGTCCGAAAGAAGGACACAAGCGAAATGGGTCATGACGTAGGACCCATTAACCTTGGGTCCTGATTCGTGACCCGTCACCCTTGGGTCTTGACGCCGGACCCAAGAGAATTGGGTTTGAAGGCAGGACCCAAATGAAATGGGTCTTGACGCAGAACTCATTAACCTTGGGTCCTGAGACATGACTCATCACACTTGGGTCCTCACGCTCCACTCAAGATAATTGAGTCTTGACAAAGTACCCAAGATAATTGGGTCCGAAGGCATGACCTAAGCGAAATGGATTCTGACGCAGGACCTATTAACCTTGAGTTTTGAGGCATGACCCATTATCTTTGGATCCTGATGCAGGATCGGAATTGGGTCTGGACTCAGAACCCATTAATCTTGGGTTCGAACTCAAGACTCAAGAGAATTGGGTCCTAACGTCTGACCCAAGCGAGTTGGGTCCTAATGCAGGAACCATTAGCCTTGAATCCTGACCCAAGACCCAAGAGAATTGGGTGCAGACCTAGTTCTTTTGGGTACCCAAACTTATTGGGTCTTATTGTGCAACCGGACCCAAGGCTATTGGATCCTGCTCTAACAGGACCCAACTCTAATGGGTCCTACTAATGGCAGGACCCGACACATAATTTATTTATGTATTTAATAACACATATACTTCAAAACTACTAAATAAGAAATCTAAAGACAATAAAACATTGATAAAACTTTGAATCTCATAAAATAATATTATAAAATCAAAATATCATATATTACCCAAAATAATATTATATTATAATATTTATAAATTATTTCATAATGGATTTTATTGTTAAAAAAATTCTCTTATATAATACAAATATATAAAGTATATTATATGAATAAAAAAATTTATTGAGAGCCTTATCACTTTAATATGATAATATTAGAGAACAAAAAAATTTTCAAAATTTTTTCAAAGAATTTTTGAAATGCAAAAACAAACATGCTTTAATAAGGAAAGTCAACACAACCTCAAATGAAAAAAAATTATGAGCACCCAACTTTTAAACAATATAAAAAAACTCCCACAAATTTATTTCCTCTTTATTATAGGGAAAAAAAATTACAGGAGATAAAATAAAAAAAATTGAAAGCATTGGGTCATGCTAGGGATAAGATTCGCGTTGATGGGTCCAACTGCGGTTAGACCCAAAGCTATTTTAGGTCCTTCTGGGGCAGGACCCAACTCGAATGGGTCTTGCCGGGCAAGACCCAATTTAATATATTCTTCTTGGGTCTGGCTGCGCAGCTAGACACAATCTCACTATATTTGAAAAAAAAAATTAAAAAATATAAAAAATATTAATTTGAAGTAAAGAAAATAATAAAAAAATTTAAGTTTTTTTAAAACTATTTTTGAAACGCAAAAACAAACATGCTTTAATAAGGAAATTCAACCCAAACTGAAATGAAAAAAAAAATCAATAAGAGAAAAAAAAATTCAAGAGTAAAAAAAAATAAAATTGGAAATATCTTAAAATATTTTTTAAAAATATATTAAGATAATATTTTTATTTTTTTAAATCTATTTTTTATATAATCACATCAAAATAATACAAAAACATATTAATATGAATTAAGGAAAAAAATATTAATTTAAAGTAAAGAAAAAAATAAAAAATTGTTAATATTTTTTCAAAACATTTTTGAAAAACAAAAATAAACATGCTTTAATAAAAAAATTCAACCCAACCTGATACAAAAAAAAAAAAAACCTATCATCATCTAATTTTTATGTAATATAAAAAAGGATATTGGATGCAGTTGCCCAGCCAGACCCAACCCTTTTTTGGCACCTTTTGGAAATGTTATGGGTCTGGCTTGGCAACCAGACCCAATGATGTTGGGTCTGGTTGCCAAGCCAGACTCCACAGTTTTTGGCAAAGAAGACAGGGCTTCCAGTTGCAATTTTTTACCAAAAACATAGTTGAGGAACGCCTCCCAGGACGCTACAGTGTTGTTCATAGTGAAAGCAGTCTTTGCCAACAGTATCATCCACAATGCAACGTGTTTGTGTCCACTCCCACGTGTTTTGAAAGAGTCGATAGGACCCACAATGCAATGTGTTTATGCCTACAGTAGGACTCAACGCTATTGACATGTTTTGGAATTGTCTTGGGCCTACTTTGGCAGCCAGACCCAACAACGTTGAGTCCCGCTACCAAGCTAGACCTAACAGCTTTTGGCAGAGAAGACAATGCCCCCAGCAGCAATTCTTGACCAAAAACACAGCAGAGGAACACCCCTCCTCAGGCGCTACAGTGCCGTCCACACTGCAACTGTGTAAGTCCACAATTAATTGTCTCTTGGTCCACAGTGCATGTACAGTAAAACAACTGTACAAGTACACAGTTAACTGTCTCTTGGTCCACAATGCATGTATAATAGAAATCCCACATGTTTTAGAGTTTTGTTAATTGTCTCTTTTAATATATAAAAAAAAGTGAGGATAAATTCAGGTTAATCTATTAAATTTATAATCGGAATTATCAATGTCCCATTATTTCCTTTTTAGTATAAAAAAGATGAGAATAAATTCGAGTTAATCTATTAAATTTGTAATCTGAATTATGGACTCGATATGAATGCTTGCTAATAATAAAAAAAATAGTAAAAATTGAATGATATTGAATAAAATAATATCTAAACATATTTTTAATTAGTTTATGAATTTAATAAAATAATATACCTAGTATATTTATAATCAAATAATTTTTAATAATTTACATCTAAATTGTTGTGAAACAACAAAGAAAGTTATGTGAGTGAGCTTAGAAGACCAAGTGTGCACGAGCCTTTAAAAAAAGCCAGGCATGTGGGCTCTCTTTTAGTATTTTTCATTAAAAAATAAGCAAACAACACATCATTTGTTGAGCAAAAATCCATTCACCGCAGAGATGGTTTGGAAATCAAGGGGGTGTAAACTTCAAAATCTATTTTTCTACCTGTTTTCATCTAAAAACATCTAATAATCACTATTAGAATATAAAAAAATCAATTTGTTAATCTAAAAAAAATTCAAAAACACAAGATCAAATCATGGAAAAAATTATTTCTCAACCCCAATCTATATTCCCTAGCAAGATTAAGGTTTAAAAACATCTCATTAGGACCCTTTTCTCGTCGAATATAACTCGTTGACACCAAAATCAATATTTGTTTTGTTGCTAGAATGCAACCAACAACTAACTTTTCTTTTATTTATTTTTACCCTTTTTGAGTGACTTTCTATGTCCTATCTTAAACTTAGGAACTAAAATGTTAAGAAAATGACTTTTGGACCAAAATTAAAATTACAAAAACTATAAGGGACTATAAAGAAAGAAAAAAGAAAGTGGGAAGACAAAACATAACTTTCTCTCTCAAATTTGTGATTGACCATGCGATTTCTCCTTATTTTACACTTTGATCCTCTTCTCTTGAATTTTATCCTTTTCTCATAAATTCTAACAAGTTGATTACCAATTTGATCACAAAAGACTGTCATTGAAAATAAAGTTAAACCGACAACTTTCTCTCACTTTCATAATTTTCAGGTAACTTTCTTCTCTCTCAAACTCAGGAATTGAAATGTTAAGAAGATGACTTTTGAATCAAAATTAAAATTATCAAACTAAAGGGACTATAGAGGAAGAAAAAGAAAAGTTGGTGGACTAAAGAAAAGTATTTCATGTGAATTTGAGATTAACCATGTAGTTTCTCCTTGTTTTACACTTTGATAAGTTTCTGTTGAGTTTTGCCTTTTTCTCACAAACTTTAAGAAATTGAACATCGATTTAGTCATAAAAGGCTATCATTGAAAAAAAAAGTTTGAGAATAAAAATAATATTTGCTATAGTGAAAATGCTAGAAGTTTTAGAATAATGGCACTAGATTATTGACTCATGCTATGTTGTGGGTTGAATTATTATTTTTTAATGTAAAAAAAAAATATCAGGCATTGTTAATGTTTTTTTGGTAAAAATAAATAAATTATGTGGGGGTTGACCTAATATGACCTAATGTACTTGGCGAATATAAAAACAACTTGAACGACTAGTAAAAATATATTTTGACTAAAAAGAATTTAAGATATCTTTTTTCTTAAAAAAATATTGAGATGACAACATATTGGATCAACCTAGATCAATTTGGGTTAATCAGTCAAATCTTCAACCATGGTCATAAGTAATGCAAACCCCATGGATAAAAAGGTCCATAAACTCACAATTAAATCGATCATTCTTAATAAAGCTAAATTTAGGCTTGTGATTGAACTTGACTCAATGATAACATGAACCGAGGTATCAAGACTATAGCAACTAAATTCCCACCCAACACCTATGAAGAGACAAACGATTAGTATGGAAGACACCATGAAGTTTGGTTAGTTCTTCGATAAGTCAAAGTAGTTTAACAAAGAATCAAATTAAGAGAATCTTCTCTTATACCCACAATAGATGCTACAATGATGTATTATTCAACCTCTTAAAAAAAAATTATTGTCTTACAAAATAATTTTTATACTTGGAAAAAAAATGAATCCTAGTTGACCTGATAGACTAACATCAATCCAAACTAAAATAAAACCCAAAATATCTCAATTAAGGCCTAAAACATGAAAAATGATAATTCTAAAAATCATTACTAAGTTGTCACACATGATAGAGTAAAAATACAATTATTGAATGAAATCCTTAAAAAAAGATCCTTGGCTGAATACCCATGGTCTCGCCTCTTAAGACTCAAAACAAACAAGCAACTAATTCTTCCTTAGCCTCCTATGTTTCCATATATATTAAGGAATCCTCACATAACTTGGGATTCATAAAACACATGGAAACAAATAAACATCTATCTGTCAAAATTAATTAGCATGTGAAGTAGATAAATGAGGCCTTTTTTGTACATAGATTAAATTGATCAAATTCTAATCATAACTTGTTAAAGATGTAGCCTCCTTGAAATTCACTTTGGCCTAAATACTATGAATAAATCTATTGAATGCATATTTGAGTTTCTTTTCTCTTATGGCTCAACTGAAACTTTTAATGGATCATTTTCATGTACTTTAGATCGTATCAATAAGACCATGATAACCCTACAAAAATAAAATCAATATAAATTATGAAGGCTAATTCTCAATTAACCAATTTGAAATGATGAAATTTAAAAAAAGTCAATTAAAAAAAGAACAAAAAAATAACATGAGTTAACCTACTAAACTTGCAATTCAGGTCATGAGAACAAGATAACCTTCTAGAAATAAAAATAAATAAATTATGAAAACCAATTCTCAATCAACCCAATATTATATGATGAAATTTCAAAAAAGAAATTCAATTAAAAAAAGATAAAAAAAAATAACCCATGTCAACTCGGGTTAACACATTAAACCTGTGACTTGGGTCATGAAACCGAGATGACCTCATAAAAACCAACTAAGAAACAATCTAAGTTAACCTACCAAACCTGTAATTTTGGTCATGAAACCGAAATAACTCTATAAAAAGTAAATAAAAAAAATATGAATCACAATTCTTAATTAGTCCAATGTTGAATGATGAAATTGAAAAGAAAATCAATGTAAAAGGACTAAAAAAATGATTCAAATCTATCATGATCAACTTACCAAACCCATGACTCAAGTTATAAGTTCGAGATAATCTTATAGAAAGCAAACTATAATAAATCATAAAGTTTAATTTCAAATCAATAAAATGTTGAATAATAAAATTAAAAAAATCAATCAAAAAAAAATAAGTTAACCGGTTTTACTTGCCAAACCAGTGACCCAAATCATGAGGGTGTGATAATCTCATAAAAATTAAATTGAAACCAATCATGAATTTCAATCCCTAATAAACCAAATGTTAAAGGATGGAATTGAAATTGATAAAAAAAAACATAAATTAGAAAAAACAAGCTAACAAAAAAAGATGAAATTAATATTGAAAAAATAATAGTTTAAAAATATAAAAAATCACTATTGAATAGTGCTTTAAGATGGTGCCCGATAAAAATGCCACATTTATGAAGTGCAAAATATATAAGTTTGTATTTTGTTATTCGTAGGCTTTTTTATTCTTAGACTACTTAGATATACATTCTTCTTGAGTCCCTTTATTATTATGGGCTTATGCTTGGAAAGACTGAATAACAACTTTCTTGAGTCCCTTTTTAATTTTTTGAAAAAACTTATTTTTTCTTTTGACCCAAACTAGTACAGTATCCTGAGAACTTGTTTTATCAACAAATATATTTGGATATAGTTTATATAATTTATATCGTTTTTTTATGATTATGGTAATATACACAAATGATGATTTAATCATAGTCGCCTCTACCCTTAACAAGTCTAATTAATTATTATTTCTCTTTTTTATTTCATAGGTTATATTATTGATTTAGAGCCTATTTAACATTGGGGTTGTGTTTTGTCCCAATTATATTTTCAATTCTGTTTGGATATTTAACTATTGTGTGGTTTTGCATTGGATCTACCAAAAATTAAATTTTGAACATTGGGATTAAAAAAGCTAAAAATTGTAGCTTCTCATTCATGAGAACCTACTTCTCTTTTATTACCGTTAATATCCCACTCTATTTGACAAAAATAACCTCATGTCCCTCAAATCTTGCATTAACAAATCAATGATTTTGTTTTCTTTTCTCATTTCTTCATTCTCTCTAAAAAAACAACCATTTTAATGCTTGTTCATTCTTCACAATCTCATGTTCGCTTCTTCCTCTAACAATCTCTCTTAGGTTCGAGCTTTAACTACTCATATTTTGTTCGTATGCTCTCTATTTATATCTATTATTTTCCCCTGTTTTTAGGGTTAAACGTCGATGTGGTGAGGAATCTACATCATTTTGGAACGTATGGAAGTGCATTTGTGATTTTTGTTTTCCAAATGAAAACTTTTTCTCTTCTTAAGGTTTTTGTGTTTCTAAAAAATTATTGAATTCATCTAATAGCTAATGGTTGAGGTTAATTAAATTTTTCTCTTTTCAATTTATATTCTTTTTTTAAGCTAATTAAACCTCATAAACAACGACTTTAATTCATCGCCAAAAACCCATAGTACTTGGTTATACCTTAGTATAAAAAGAAAGGGAGGAGGAAAACGTAGAGGAAGAAATAGTAAAAACACACACCTAAGGAAAAGTGACAAAAATCCAAACCAAAATGGTTTGTTAAGGTTGGACCATGACAAGCAGAAGAAGTTTGAGAAATGAAGCGAGAATAAAATAAATGAAAGGAATAAAGACTATGTAGATGTTTGCAATTTCATAAATCTTATTGCTCATCCCTAACTCCTCCTTATTACATTGCTTATATGCATACTGCAGTCTACTACTACCTTGCTAACCTTCACCAACAGATTCTAACTAATAATAAATCAATCAATCACATGTTTAATTCTTCATTAATAACTAACAAACTAATTGCTTCTTACAACTAACATCTCTGCCATATGGAACAACTCTTTTCCCAGCTATTAACCATATTTTCCACATGCTTTTTCCATCTACAACTAACTTTCATGCTATATTGTGACAATACCCCTTCGTTCAAATGATTCTTGTCTCAAAAATCAATATTGAACTTTAGAAATTGTTTGGATAGTTCTTCTAGCTATTCCTATGTAGAATTCTTTTGTAGTAGATTTGACCAATGGATAAACCCCATGACAACTACTTGATTGCTCTTTTTCATCAATTTATTCCATACTTATCGATCTTGCCTTCTTCTACTATAATTTCATTAATATTACCTTTTTCCACATCTAGGAGCCTATCTTCTTCTACTCCTTTTATCATATATATTTCCTTCATGATACACCAATTTCCATATGCATACCTCTACCCATATCAAAAAAATATTCCTAACCTTCACCTCTCCTCATATAAAGTTTTAGAGTTTTGTCTTGAACCATAAGGCAGTTTTTTTAATATAAAATGGCTATAAGTGTTTGGTGGTGATTTACCTAGTTATCGATCCATGTTATATGAGAGAGTAGTTCTTGGGTTAAATAGGTTGTTCTTGACCATAACATTATTTGATTCCTCTTGCTATTTAGCTTGTTCAAAAGCTTATATCAATATTGTATGTTGGAGAGTCTTAAGTTTTGGCTTTATATCGTTGTCATATCCAATTTTTTGGTTATTCTAAAATTCATTTCCTTTTCTTTTTTTTTTTAAAAAATACAACAGTGCCGTTTTGAACGACACTCTTCTTCTTCTTTCCCTTCACACACAGAGGCATGGAAGAAGAGGTTTGCTCCCCTGTATTTTTCCTGCTTTCTCTCTTTCTCCCCACTTGCACAAACCCTGACAAAACCCACACCACGCCCCCCCACTTGCCATTAGATGAAAAAATAGAGGGGACAAGCCTGCGGGCGGCCCTGAGGCGGCAGCCTAGTGGTCGTCCGGCCACCCTACCCCTATGCCATGACTGGACAAGGGTAGTAGCTCTCTCTCCCTCTTTTCCTTTTTATAAATACCAGGGGAAGGAGATGAGCAAAGGGTTGAAATAGAGGGAAAAAAGAGAGAAAAGAACGGAAAACAAAAACAAAAACAAAAAGATAAAAAATAGGGGGAAGGTTAAGAAAAAAAACAGAGGGAACCGAAGGACATTTTCATGTTTGGGAAAAATAGAAGGGGATGTTTGTTTGAGAACCTGATAAGCTGAAAACATAGAAGAACAGAGAAGGAAGATTTGAGCAAAGGAAAAAAACAAAAAAACAAAAAAATAGAGGAGAAGAGAAGAACAATAACCTCCCTCTTTTTTGGTCCTTTTCTCTCTACCGTTGGAAGCAACACCGCCACCTCGAGCCACTGTCAACAACAACACCATCATCGTTAGAAATAGAAGAAGAAATAGAGAAGCGGGAGAACATAAGCTGGGAGAAGAAGAAATACAGAAAACACAAAAAAAGGAAGAAGAACCACTGGTTAGCAACCGTAACGCAACCGCCATCGCCACCAGCAGCACCACTAGAAGGAATTGCTCGGTCTGTTTTCCCCCGCCCTCTCTTCTTCCTTCTTCTTCATCGGGTCCCCGGCTTCACTGTTCTATAAAATGAACAATGGAGAGTGAATTACTTCACTCTCCACTATTGACATTACATGTGAACGGTGGAGAGTGCTCCACTATTCACTAGGCCGGACAACACCGGCCCAGATCAAAATGCATTGGGCCAGGTCTAGGTCAGTCCAAAAAAAATTAAAAAATTCCAAAAAATCTTTTTTCAAAAAACTTTATGATTTTCCTGTGTATTTTCTATCAATTTTTTGTAATATTGGTTTGTATTTTTATACCATAAAAATACAAATTCAGTATTAAAATATCAGGCTTTCTTCGAAATGTATATATAAAAAATTACACAAAAAATGTGTCTTGCTTTCATGCATACGGCCAAGTCTTTTAAAGATTAAAAAAAAATCATATTGTATTTTCATACAACAAAGAAAATTTCAAGAAAAATTAGCATGTATTTTTGGCTTTAATAACCAGTTTATTAAAGTTATGAGAACTAAGCCAACATTTCAAATATTCTAAAAAAATTATTTTGTTTTCTTTTAATATCTGGGATCACAAACTTACATGTAAGACGTACTCCTAATATTAAAATTAGTTCCTTTGGTTGGCATAAAACGATTAGGTTTTACCTAATAAAATAAGGACCTCCTTACTGAGAATGATTTTTTTTTAAACCATAGACAGACCAACAGTTAGACCTTAGCATATATCAGACAATCAAATAATACAGCTTACCTTATGTAGGGTGTATGTGGGGTGTTAATACTTTTTCTTTACGCAACCAGTCCCCGTGCCCGATCTCTAAGGCCAGGTTTCTAGGGACCTTGTGGACTAAACTTTGTTTTTATCTGATCATTGTGTTTTATTGTTTGCATATTTATTCATACATTATATAGAATTGTTACATGCATCACACACTTTAATTTTTGAAAAACACACACAAGCTTATAAGTTAGGTGGGGGATTAGCGATCTGCCCTACGAATATTGGTTAGGGTTCAAATGCGTGAAACACCCAACTCATATTTGAGTGCCTACTCGGTAATGATGGGCATGCGTGCTTTAACCATTTCTTGTAACGCCCCTATATTTTCTTTGTGAAGATTGTCATTGGGCAGATATGAGACCCTTTTTGAGACCAGACAGAAAGTCACTCATCATGTAATGACTTAAAACCTATCCTTAGGGTATAAGCTCCCTAATATAGTCATCCATACCCAATGTGCATGTACATACATTTGCATCCACGCTCATACATCAATTTACTGTAAATAACATACATGCATGTCAGGTTGAAATATAGGTCCCCAAAGAGTCTACAACACCCGACTTCGAGCGAAAAACATGAAAGATGAAGTGCGTGCTCACTGTGATGCTCATTTTCAAGAAGAGTTGGAGTCTTTGCAAACAAGCGTGGCTTGCCCCACTAGTTTACTCGAGCAAACACTTGGAAATGCCTCTAGTGAAGGTTCTTCTAACCGACCCGTCATCTTTAATCAAACTCCAACAACAGCTCAACCTGAAGAAATAATGAGTGAACATGGTCAAGAGCCTCAATATAATCCAGTATTTGTGTAGTTAGCGTCACCTACACCAGCCCCGACAGTCATGAATGCATTTGACAACGAGTCCCTTAAGGCCAAGTCATCTGATAGCATTGATCTAGATAAGATGGCGGCGTTGGAAGCCAGAATCAGAGTTATTAAAGGGGTAGACTTATATGACCCAGTACGGGCAGCAGAGATGTGTCTGGTCCCAAATGTGGTTGTCCTGAAGAAGTTTCGTGTTCCTGAATTCATCAAATATAGTAGAACACAATGTTCCATGACCTACCTTAAGTCCTACTATAATAAAATGGCAAAAGTAGTACATGATGAAAACTACCGATGCACTTTTTTCAGGATAGCTTAAATGAGGCTACATTGAGCTGGTATATGAGATTGAACAATACAAAGATCTAGAGATGGAAAGATTCGGGGGATGCTTTTGTCAAGTAGTACAAGTACAACATAGACATTGCTCCTGCCAGAACCAGTTTGTCCAATCTGGAGGAAGGAGATAAAGAAAGCATAAGGGAATATGCTCAAAGATGGCGGGAATCGGCTACTCAAGTACATCCCCCACTTTTGGACAAAGAGATGGTCAATTTATTTGCTTACACACTCAAGGCACCATACTATGAACATGTGATAGGTAGCTCAGCTCAGTAATTTACTGACGTTGTGGTAGTATGCGAGCATATAGAGTAAGGCGTCCAAAGTGGTAGAATTTCTGCAACCATCGAGAAAAGAGGCTTCGAAAGGAAGGAGGTTAACCATGTTGGAAATGGCTACAGGGGTAGAGAAAACCCATCCCAAAACTACCACACTCCATACCAAATTACCAACATAAAAAAACTTGATCCCCAAAACTTTCAAGCCAAAAGTCAAATTGGAAATTACTAAAGGGTTCAAGAACTACCTCCATTACCACTACCCCTGAATGAGATGTACTAGAAGTTGTTATGCAATGGGCATGTAGCTCTCGAACCTCTGGCATCTTTGCAGCCACCTTACCCCAGCTGGTACAAGCCAGAACTCACTTGTGAATACTATGCTGGTGTTGTTAGACATAACATCCATACTTGCAACACCTTCAAGAGAAAGCTTTTGCAATTAATCAAGGTAAGGTGGTTAACATTTGAAGACACTCTTAATGTAAACATGAACCCTCTACCTAATCATGCTTGAAGAGGTGGATCAGAAATGCACTAGAGACGGAATGTCCGGGAAATTTGAAAGCACCGATGGTCGAGGCAAAGTGTGAAAAAGGTAGCATAAATTTTTGAATGACTCGATTTTTTACCACATTTTTTTTTCCACACCGTTAATGAGACCTCTACAAGAGCTGTTATGGGGAAGCTAGCCCAAGAGAAGATTTACCAAAATGGAAGGATAAAACCTGTCATATTATTACCTTTTTGTTTGATCATTTTTGTTTGAACTTGTTCTAGTCTTGTTGCTAATTTGGCTTATATTGCCACAAGATTTTATCTGTCAAATGAGTCTTTCTTTTTAATAAGATCATGTGTTTTCCTGTGTTCATAATGTGCCTTCATTTTTGTTGTTGGTTTAAACAAATAACACACTGAGCACAACCTTTACTAATGAAACCACTGCACTAAGAATCCTTTGGTGTGTTTCCCTTTTCTTCCCAAATACACATGATCCCATGTTCACAAAGATTTTTTAGGAATTTAAAGTTTTTGGTACAAGTAGAAATCATATTGGTGTTTGTCCAAATAAACAAGTTCTGGAAATTCAAGTAACCCTTTAGAAAGGTAACCATACACCTAGAAATCCTAAATAAAAACCCAAACACCATGAGATGACTCCAAAGCTGGGTTTTAATTGAATGAATAATGAGAAACCATTTTACATGCTCGCATGAAAGCAAGGCTTATCGATCCTAAATGCATGCGTCTGAAATAAAGAAAGGTCATGTTTGATAATCCTTTCACAAGGCTAAAATATATCATTTGCAATCCTTTTTTTAACCTAGTAATATTTTTTAGAAATAACATTGGCTAGGATCACACCCCATATATGGGGCAAGTGCAAGAAAATTCTTAATGATCAAAGGTGCCCAAACAACGTTGGGGGCATGAAGAAAAATCCATAAGGTCCAAAAGATTTGAGCTTTTCAAAATAACTAATATTATGATGCTCAACCAAGTGAAGAAAGAAAGAAAACAAAGAGAAAAAGAAAAAAAACCCAAACCTGACACTAGGGGGCACTATAGACCATTTTGCAAATCAGTTTTAAGGTTTAGAATATCTATGAACAAAAAAAAAAGGTCGAGAAATAAACATTAGTGATCCTTAGTCTTGAAATCCCTTAAACACCTTTTGAGCCTACAAGTATCCTTTTCTTTATAACCAATAGCCAAAGCCTACATTACGTGCCTAATCAAGCTCTTTCTGATCAAAGGCAAGCAATCTGGATTAGTAGGCAATGCTTTCTTATGATAAATAAATCATTATTCATGCAATCAAAATGAATGCTTTGAAAATCGGTTTACTATAACCCTTAAATTAAAGTTTGAACCTCTTTGACCAATAAAGTGTCACTTCATATTTTCAGCAAAACAAAAAGTTTTCATCACTTCTGAAAACCTATCTATAGGAATCACTTGAATTTCTTCAGAACAAGTTTGCTTTAAACTGATGTCAAAATGATTTCTGTGTCTAGAATAGCTTTGAAATTCCAAAAAAAAAACTCTAGATAAAAACAATTTCTTGTAAATAACCTAAACCTTCTTTCACACAGCCTCATCTCCAAAGAAAACCTAAATTAAACACTTGGGGGGTATGATCAAGCTGGGGGGGGGCAATCTAAAAACGCATAATAGGGTTGGCTCTATGATTCCCTTTCTAAGAAAACAAAATGTAGGGCACAGCCGACAACCATAAAGGTGGGAGGATTAAGAAGTATGATGATATCAAACCCTTCCTAGAGGTCAAGATCATAAGATGCGATTCGAGTAAGCAAGAGCGAAAAGGCCATCGAGGTTTACTACCAAGAATGAGGACCTATATTTCTCAGGTAATACATGCATATTGATCATAATGCATTGCTTTTATCATTGACTGATCGGTGTTTCACCATCATCTTGGGTGGTGCTTTTCTAACCCTACCTCCTTTCGAGTGCACCTTTGAGCCCTCACCTTATTTCAAGTGCACCTTTGAGCTCTCATATCTTGGGTAGTGCATTTTCTAACCTTAACTCTTTTAGAGTGCACCTTTGAGCCCTCACCTTATTTTATGTGCACCTTTAAGCCTCATATCTCGTATAGTATGTTTTCTAACCCTACTTACTTTCAAGTACGCAGGTAACGCGTTTTCTAACTCTATCTCCTTTCGAGTGCGCCTTTGAGTTCTCGTGTCCCTTTGAGCCCTATCTTGTCATCTCTTCAAGACTCTTTAAATTTTTTTTCACTTGGGTAGGTCACCAATTACAATGAGACCATCATTTGTTTTTGGTAGGTCACCCATTATAATGAGACCATTCTCCACATTGTATTTTTATCTGGGTTGGTCACCCATTATAATGAGACCATTCTCCATATTTTATTTTTACCTGGGCAGGTCACCCATTACAATAAGACTATTCTTCCACCTGGGTAGGTCATCCATTACAATGAGACCACTCTCTTTTTTCCACTTGGGTAGGTTATCCATTACAATAAGACCATCATTTTTTTGTTTGATAGGTCACCCTTTATAATGAGACCACTTTTTACATGAATTTTGGTTTTGGTTAAAAGAGATCATCAGAAGGGATCTTAGGTTAGCCCAACCACACACAAATTTTAGCTTTGGTTAAAAAGAGTCGCTAGACGTGATTTCAGGTTGACTAAGCTACACACAGAATTTTGATCCTGGTTAAAGGAGATCGCCAGATGGGATTTTAGGTTAATCCAACCAAAGATAGAATTTAGAAGATCGTCTGATGGAGATCTAAGAATAGCCAAGTTGTGCATGATTTTGATTATTAGTTTCCTGTTGAAGAGAATTGCTGTAAAGACAGAGTTTCAGATCAACCAAACTTTGAAAAGATTATTTTCGAAAGTTTTGTTTTGTTTATCTACAACACTTACTATGCAACGTCCTTGCTCCGTAAGCATTGTAAAGAGAGGGGGCAACTGTCATAACCTATTTTTGAGTTATTCTCAAATTCATTTCCTTTTCTTAAAAAAAAACCAAAACAGTGTCATTTTGAATAACATTGTACTACTTCCTCTGCACACGAAGAGGCAGGGGAAGAAGAGGTTTGCTCCCCTGTATTTTTTCCCGCCTTTTCTCTTTCTCCTCACTTACACAACCCTAACAAAACCCATGCCCCTCACCTACCATTAGAGGAAAAAACAAAAGGGACAAGCCCTGCAGGCAACCCTGAGGCGGCTACCTAATGGTCGTTCGACCACCTTACCCCAGTGTCATGACTGGACAGGGATAGTAGCTCTCTTTCCTCCTTATAAATACCAGGGGAGAGAGATGAGTAAAGGGGCGAAATAGAGGAAAAGAAGAGAAAAGAACAAAAAACAAAAATAAAAAAACAGACGATAACCGGGGGAAGGTTGAGAGAAAAATAATAGAGAGAACTGAAGGACATTTTCACGTTGGGAAAAACAGAAAGGGATGTCTGTTTAAGAACCAGAGGAGTTGAAAATGAAGAAGAACAAAGAAGGGAAGATTTGAGCAGAGGAAAAGAACATAAGAACAAGAAAATAGAGGAGAAGAGAAGAACAATAACCTCCCTCTCTCTCTCTCTCTCTCTGGAAGCAACACCGCCACCTTAAACCACCATCAACAACAACACCATCATCTTTAAAAATAAAAGAAGAAACAGAGAAGTGGGAGAACATAAATAGGGAGAAGAAGAAATACAGAAAACACAGAGAAAGGAATAAGAACCATTGGTTAGCAACCATAACGCCACCATTACCAGCAACACCGCTAAGAGGAACCGTTCGGTCTGTTTTCCCCCCGGTCCTCTCTTCTTCCTTCCTTTTCATTTGCTCTCCGCCTCCACTGTTCTGCAAAGTGAACAGTGGAGAGTGCTTCACTGTTCACTCGGCCGGACAACACTGACCTAAACCAAAATACATTGGGCTGGGTCCGGGTTAGTCCAAAAACCAAAATTCTAAAAAATCTTTTTTCAAAAAAATTTGTGATTTTCTCGTGTATTTTTCTATTAATTTTGCATAATATTGGTTTGTATTTTTATACCATAAAGATACAAAGTCAGTATTAAAATATTAGGCTTTCTCCAAAATATATATATATATATATATATATATATATATATATATATAATTACACAAAAAAAAATATGTTTTGCTTTCATGCATACGGCCAAGTCTCTCAAAGATTAAAAAAAAATCATATTGTATTTCATACAACCAAGAAAATTTCAAAAAAAATTAGCATGTATTTTTGGCTTTAATAACTAGTTTATTAAAGTCATGAGAACTAGGCCAACATTTAAAAAATTCCAAAAAAAGTATTTTCTTTTCTTTTAATATATAAGATCACAAACTTACACGTAAGATGTACTCATAATATTAAAATTAGTTTATTTGGTTGACATAAAAGAGTTCGGTTTTACTTGATAAGATAAGGACCTCCTTACTAAGAAGGACTTTTCTTAAACCATAGACAGATCAACAGTTAGATCTTAGTATAAATCAGACAATCAAACAATGCAGCTTACCTTAGGTAGGGTGTATTTGGGGTGCTAATACCTTTTCTTTACGCAACCAGTCCCCGTGCCCGATCTCTGATACCAGTTAGGGTTCCTAGTGACCAAAATATTAGGTGGTGACTCCCATTTCTGCTTTCCACTGATAAAAGACAAAAATTTCTTGTCTCACCATATTTTTCAGATAGATAGATGCTGAGAGTGGACGCTATTCGCCACGATACCGCACACGTGTGACAATCCTTTGGAAGTTTGATTATAAAACTTGAAATATAGTATATTCTAGTAAAAAAGGATTCAAAGCATTCTCAATATTTGAGTTCTTTACATCTTTTCATCTATTCATCCACACCCTTGTCTTGTGTTAGCTTATTGAGTTCTTCCACCACATCCTCTCTATCACCAAATCTTATACATAAAGCCCTTGTAAACACCTCTCAATTTGCCAAGTTTTCTCCTATATATAAAAATCATTCAAACCAAATCTCTACCTTGTCATCCAAGTATAATGATGCTAGCTAAACCCATTTTTATACTGGTATGAAATTTAGGTTGAACAATATCTTGCATTTTCATATCTAGCATTTAGGGTTTTTTTCCATGGAAGTTTGGCAGATCAATTCTTGGCATTACCATATTGTGCCCCACATGTGATATGCTTTGACCACCAAAAAAATTGCTTTTTTAATTCATATGTCTATCTTCTCATGGATTCATCCTTTGACTTGGAATAATACCTCTATTTGAGGTGTTAACTATATGAGCTTCTTGACTACTTGAATTTTCTTTCAATATAACCATAGCTTTCAGTTATGAACTAATATGATTAAGTTTTTTTTCGATGCTCCTCTATATTCTCTTGCAAGTGTTGAATCTGTTCACCCACCTTTCTACCATACTTTTCTAGAGCCTTGATTTTATTGTTTTCTACCATCTTTTGATTGTTCAAAAACACAATCTTCCTTCCTTTTCACTTGGAAAGAGGCTCTGATACCAATTATTATGGTTAGACTATAACAAGTAGAAGAAGTTCAAGAAATGAAAAGAGAATAGAAAAAAATGAAAGAAAGACTTTGCAAATGTCTAGCATTTCACAAATCTTATTGCTCACCCCTTACTTCTACTTATTACATTGCTTATATCACACTCACCCCTTCTACTTATTACATTGCTTATATACACACTACAGTCTGCTGCTACCCGGTTGAACTTCACCAACAGATTCCAACTAACAATCAATCAATCACATGTTTTATTCTTTATCAATAGCTAACTAATTGCTTCCTGTAACTAACAAATCTGCTATATAGAGCAGCTAATTTCCTAGTTATTAACCATATTTTCCATGTGCTCTTTCCATTTACAACTATCTTCCCTGCTATATCATGACATGGTCATGTGTAGACAATTGTTGCTAGATTGTTGGGTGCATATGTGTAACCTGATGGACTTTATTGTTTCTTTATAACATTATGTCTACTTTTCTCCCTTGAGATACGACTAAGGCAATCATTGGTCCTTTGCTTGATCCATCTAGTGTAAAGTTTAGGAAATGACTTAAGGCAAAATACACGTGGTTTTTGTTCTTGAATTGTAATTGAAGGCTTGATTTTATTGTTTTGATTGATCCATCTGTTGTTCATCCTCTTACATAATAGTGTCGATAGGTTGTGCAAAAATTTTTATTTTTTCAATTTAGCTCTCAAACTTGTTTTTTCGGCAATTTAGTCCTAATTAAAGACCAATTGCTTTAGATTTCTTATGAAATGGTGAGATTGAAAGTAGAGGGAAGAAATGAAAAAGGTGCCAAACATGGGTGGCGTGACATAAGTTTCGCAAAAAATACACTTTGGTCCTTAAACTTTTAAAATCACGCACATTATACAATTTCAATACCTCAATATTTTTCCAAATCAATTTTGATACAAAAGTTCATTTTTGTTATTTTTAGTTTCTGGTTAAGAGAGGAGAGAGAAAGAGAGAGGTTGTTGGATTCCGACGATAGAAAAAGAAAAGTGTGGTTTTATATATATATATATATATATATATATGTTATTTTATTTTTGTTAATTAATTATGTGACAAAAAGTAGTTTATTCCTCGAAAACAAACACCATTTTGATTATGGATGTCAAATTATTTATCACCTAGCAAATTTTAGATTGTTTGCCATTTTTAGTTATTCAGTACAACCATATTAGCTTAAAGTAATACTCCCTCTATGAAACTGGTGGCATTTGAGAATTAGTAAGTAACTAAGGGTGCTTAGAATCGCCGTTTAGTGTTTTTCATTTGAAAATATAATAAAAAAATTATTTTTGACATTAACACGTCAAAACGATCCAAAAACATAAAAAAAATAATTAATTTAAAGAAAAAATTCATTTTTTTTAAAACTCCATTTGAAACTCGGGGCAAACACCTCTTAGTTGAATTACCGCGATTCGTTGCAAGGTCAATTTGTAAAGTAGTGTTTGATTATTGTCCTAGGATAGAAAGGACGGAGATAGTAGATATAGAAATGTGTTTGGTTAAAGAGATAGATACAAAGACATAAAAATAAATCTGTCTCTGAGATAATTTTAGAGTGAATTTTTGTAATTCCAAAATAGGAGGTAAAAAGAGGACATGTCTCTAGAGATAATATTTCTTATTCTTTATTCCTAAAATATCATTGTAAAAAACTTTCAATTCCAAAATTGTTTAAGTAAGACATGTAAGAGTAAAAATTATTATTATTATAGTTTTAAAACCCAACTTAGGGATTGATCTGGGGTAAAGCCCAAGTTACTGGTCAAAGGTTGGGATGACCCACGTCAGCGTAAAAATAAAAGTAGTTATTACCATAATTTAAAAACTCGATTTTGGGGTCGACTAGGGGCAAAGCCAAGGTCACGAATAGGGTTGACTATTGACCCGGGTCAATATAAAGATAAAAATGATTATTATCATATTTTTAAAACCAACTCGATTGTCAAACCGATGTAAAGTCATGTCACGTGTCGATAGGGTCAACCCAGATTGACTTAGGTAAACATAAAATAATAGTTATTATCATAATTTTAAAACTTGATTTGGGGGTTAACCTAGGACAAGGTTCGAGACATAGATCAAAAGAGTCAACTCAGGTTGACCTGGGTTATTGTAAGGATAAAATTTGTTATCATCATAATTTTAAAACCCGACTCGAGAATCAACCAAGATAAGACCTAAGTTATAGGTCGGAAAGGTCAACACGAGTTGATTGAGTCATTATATAGATAAATATTTGGTTATTATCATGGATTTAAAACCTAACTCGGGAATTGACCAGAGACGAGGTTCAGGTCACAGTTCAGAAGGGTAAGTCCGGCTTACCTATATTTTTTTAAATAATAACAACCTTGTTTTGATCAATTTTTTTGTTGCAAAAAAGTCAACGGTTTTTTATCTGTGTTTAATCTTGGGTTGACCAGGGTTTTTGATCGGGTCAGGTTTAGTTAATTCTTTCTTTATGTTTTCTTAAACTCGAACCAATTCAGGTCGCGGGTCAACCCGTCAAGTTAATCTTGATTTAATAACTAGGGTTATTATAATATTATTAATTTCAACACTTAATATAAACTAAAGTAAAAAAAAATTATTTTTTTAAATATGTAAATCTTACAACAATACATATTAAAAGTAAAATATTTTTTTCATATTTTATTTTGTTTTGTCCATCATAACCAAACAAGATATAAAAATAATTATTTTATTTTGTATATCATTACATATTATAATTTTCTTACCATCTTTTTTCTTTTTTTGTCTTTACTCCTATATTTTCATTATCTTTAATTTTTTTTCTCGCGTAATTAAATGCTACGAAACAGTCCTTGCATTCCGGGAAAGCCAGAACGCGGTATGGGAAGGTAGAGATCAGCAAATTTGCATACAAATTCCGATAGTTGTATTCATTTATATTGTGTCATTTGATTAAGTGTAGAAGTTCTTTTTTAGCGAAGAATAAGCAGAAAAGCTGATATGCCATGAAATAGCTATTAAATCAGAACTGGTTTGTCAAGTAAATATGGGACTAATTGACTTGATGGCTAGATCGATTCAGGTAAGATGAAAAATTAACAATAGCAAAAAAATAGTCAAACTCGGTTGATCTGTTAGGTCAACTCGTGATTCGGGCAATCTGACAAAACCAGGTAGAGACCTGTTATTTTTTAAATGTGTTTTTTTTCTAGTCAGAGACTTCTCTTTTATATATTTTTTAGTTGGTTATTAACCATTTTTAAAGTTTACTATATAAATACTAGAAGAATATTTTATTTTCTAAATATAAAATTTGAAGCCCTTCAGTATATATACTTTATATTCACAAAAAAAAAGTTTTACTTTTTCAATGTAAGATAAAAAAATCTTTTTATTTTAAATATTTCAACTTAAAAAAATGACATAGTATCCTTTTAATATGAAATAAAATTTTTTTTTGAAATAATCTTTTAAACTTCATTATTTTACAATATGTAGAACTTATATTCACATAGATTATTTCTTAATTTTTTAATATGAAATATTAAAACTTCAAATATTTTTTTAATTTTTCCAGGTTATTTCGAGTTGACTCGGGTCAACTCATGTAACTCGGGACCCGGCTATTTGATCAGGTCAACCCTCAGGTTGGGTTTAATAACTATATACCATGAAGATAAAAAAAAAGTAAAAAGATATAGGTGCAAGTAAGATAATTCATAATAAGAGTTTTTTTCGAGATTAAAATGGGTTTTTTTTATAAAAACATTTAGTACATTAAAAGTAAAATTTTAACAAAATAATATCATTTAATTTAAAAAAAAAATTAATGAGCACATTTAATCTTATTATACTTATGAAATGTGATACTTAAATAATATCATTTTTTACAAAAAGATATTAAATAAATTGATTTCGGGATTCAAACCGCTACATCCAATTATTTCATAACAAAGTTTTGAAAAATCTTGAGTGGCCAGCCACGTAGGCTCATATCTCTTTATTTTTTTATTTACTCAGCCACTCTCATACCAAATTACCGATCAACTTTATATAAAGTTTATTATTTTAAAATATATTAAAATAATATTTTTTTTATTTTAAAAAAATTATTTTTAATATTAACATATCAAAATATCTACAAATAATTTTAAAAAAATTAAATTTTTTCAAACATATTTTTAAAATACAATACTAAACTTGATCGATTGCTGAATAAATTAACAAGCACATGCAAATAATGGAACTGCAAAATTGAGCAAAAATCATCAAATAATAAATCCTAGATCTTAAAAAATCCGTAGACCAACTCACCTTTTAAGTGTTCCGGCAAGGAGGAGATCTCTTCCTCGGCAAGAGATCCGGATTCTCGATCAAAGGATCAAAATTACAAGAACACACCTTGGAGCACAAAATGTAACAGACCTCAATTACTAAA
>Ga0325410_1001815_pt1 | contig 23689 bp, 18 predicted proteins | sample PopdelMetagenome_16_FD_206182 | JGI IMG/M metagenome (GOLD analysis project Ga0325410, IMG submission 206182) | Populus deltoides microbial communities from Bellville, Georgia, United States - Xylem-PdIQD-R3 | ecosystem: Host-associated > Plants > Phyllosphere > Stem > Wood/Secondary xylem...
GAAAAAAGATGATTTTATTCTTGAAATGAAACGGCAGATGGATTCCATGAAAGAATATCTTGTGAACAATCTTGGATACCATGGTGGGACATCAAATATTGATCAAGGTATGCCACCACCTTTGACTCCATCAATACCGCCACCTATGGCTCCTCAGATAATGACACCTATGGGTCCCGCATCTCAACCAATTTTTCGACCTATACCTCGACCTTTATATCCTGATCAAGCTTGTGTTGATCCACAATATCATGGTTCGTCTTCGCAACCAGCACCATGATTGTATCTTTTGTTGTTTTTTTTTTTATTGTATTTGAACTTAATTGTATTAATGCAAGTTTAACTAAATTTTTATAATATGAATATTATTTTTATTTTGTTTTTTATTAATGATATAATTATTTTTAATATTAATTAATTTATGTTGGTTATATAAATTCTACAACTTTTAAAATATCCATAAATAAATTAAAAGTCATTTTAATAAATAAATAAAAATTAATTTAATAAAAACAAATGCAATCACCAACAGATTCTCCGTTGGTGATTGCAACTGATGCATGAATCAGCAACGAAGAATCCGTTGCTGATTTACAAAACTAGCAACGGAAAATCCGTTGCTGACAATTAGCAACGGATTAGCAAAACTAGCAACTAGCAATGGATTATTCGTTGCTGCCAAATCAGCAACGGATAAATCCGTTGCAAAAAAATCAACAACGACAAATCTGCATCGGATTTTTGCCGTTGCTGATTCCATTGCTAAATTGTTTTAGCAATGAATTTTAGTATTATTTACAACAGAATCGTCCGTTGCTAATTACTCCATTTTTTAGTAGTGGAGGGGTAACTTGTTGAAGAAAGCTTAGTACAATGGAAGCATCTTCCAACCGATGATGCCACCTGGGAGCTGACACAAAAATTGCTGGATAAATTCCCGCTTACAATCCTGGAGGACAAGGATCCGCTGAATGGGGGGGGGGGGGGGGGGGGGGGGGTTGTTCAATAAGGACCCACAAGCCAAATCCCAGGTATTTTGAGAATGAGGGGACGTAGGCTTTGCATGCGAGTAGCAAGGCATGATGCGCATGTGGGCAGTAAGGACATGCATTGTGCATGCTGGATAAGGCTGGATTGGGGAAGACATGCATTGCATGCGAGGAAAACGTGCATGCGGGAAGCAAGGAATGAGGCTGGAATGGGTCTTTTACAGTTGCATATATTATTTCTGTATTTTTATTTTTGTTAGTACGTGTGTTTATGTTGTTTGACATTATCCTTTATTTTCAGTTTTAAGTACACGGGTTGTTAAATGGTTTTACTATTTAAGCAGCCAGGAATTATTAATGGATATAAAAAAGTTTATTCAATCTATGGTATGTTCTCACCCAAATAAAAAAAACATCATTTTAGCGTTTAAAATAATTATTGGGCCTATCACCTTCAAGCAAAGATTATCATACACAAGTAATTGGTTTTATTTTTCTTTTCTACTTATTTTCTTGGTTTGTTTTTTGTCTATGGTTTCAGTTAATTCTTCTTCTTATTCACCATTGGCTGTTGTTGTGGTTTAGACCGAAGCGTGATGACGAATTCTGTATAGGGTTAATGAGTCTCAGTTGGAATCGATGGAGGCTGCGTTGGTCGTCACTCAGAGTGACAATGAAGAGGAGGGAGGCAAATGGGCTGATTCGGTGCTGGATCATGACTTGGTGACTGATAGTGGCTGAAATGGTTTCGCTGCTGGAGAAGCTCCCAGTGCGGTGTTGCCGACAAGAAGAAATAGTTGTCTTGGGTTGCTGCCGCTGTGAGGTGATTTGGTGGAGTCTGTGGTGGGTCTTAGCTAGAAAGGAGAACTATGATAAGGCCGACAAAGCTGCTGTGCGGCTAGAATAAGGAGAGAAGGTTGAAGAAGATGGAATCGGTGGAGAGCAGCTGATTTGCTCACGATGGAGTTTTTTTAGCTGTGGCCGAGAGAGGAAGAGGAGGGTCAGGTGAAGGCTTTGTTGGAGATGCTAAGGTTGATGGTGTGAAGGAGTGATAGAGACGACCTTCAACAATGAGAACAGGAGAAATAGGCTAGTGTGTGGTGGGCCTCTCTAATGTTTCGGCTGGCCTTGTGTGTGCATTTGTTTTTTTTTTTTTTTTGTCTCTCAAAAATTCTCTTGATATACTCTTGAAGTGATTTTTTTTTCTCTGCCTATCAAATTATAATATTTCCAAATAAATATAAATATTATTTAAAAAAATTAATTTTGATTTAAAATTAAAAATATAAAAATTAAATGAAAATATTCTGATAATTTTTTTCAAATTAAAAATTAGAAGAAAAAAATAAAAAAAAACAATATAGTCCTTAGTTTTCTCACAAGTTGTTGCTACCCAATTTTTGACCCATCTTTTGATAATTTTTTAGAAAAAAAACCAAAAATAGCAAAGAAACAATGAAAACCCAAAAAATGCATTTTTTGATATATTTGCATCGTTTTTAACATTTTCAACGTCATCTCAAAAGAATTTAAATTTTCAAAGGTATTTGAAACGCGTTCAACATTTAACGCGTAAATTTTATGATCATTGATTTTTCTTGTTGAGTTGACGTTGATATTGCTCGCTTTCAAAAATACAAAAAAAAATAAGAAAAATCAAAATTTACAAAAAAAAGAGAAAAAGAGAAGGAAAGGAAAGGTTGAGGGACTAGTTTGAAAACCTAGTAAAACTTTTCCTATAAATACCATGCTATACTGATTTTGTAAAGGGGAGAGGGGGTATTTTGTAATTTGGAGAGGCAACACAAAAAAGGGAAAAAACCTAACCCTAAACCTATCTAACCCAAAACAGCCGCCCCCCTCCCCTGGGATTTTCTTCTTCCCCTCAGCAGCCGGCCGTGAGACAAGCTGATTCTCTTCAACCACAGCCGCCTCACCATTTCCTCAAGCCCCCTTTTCCCCGGCCAAAACCAGAGAACAAAAAGAGCGGCGCCCCTCCCTTTCCTCTCGTCTTCCCCCATTTTCAGGCTCCCCAAACCAGCACCACCCACACGCCCGACCATCTTCCTTCTCCCTCCTGACCCATCAACACCGAAGCCCCCTTTCCTCGGCAGCATCTTCTTCTTCGGTCTTCTCAACAGCAAAGGGCCAGGTCAACAGCGCCTTCTTCTCCCTTGGCCGACTACCAACAGCAACGGAGAAGCAGCACCCACAGACCAGCTGATCTTTGCCGTCAGCAGCAGCATCGCCCACAGACGCGGGGTGGTCCGCCTTCTCCCTCCAGCAGCGTCTGCAGATCTGCCCTCTAGCGGCAGCCCCGACACGGCGGCGCCCACAGATCCAGCGCCATTTCCAGCCGAGAACCAGCCAACCACCGCTGCCACCAACATGAGTGAAGACCGTCAACGCAGCGACCACCACTGACAGCTCCCCCAACAACCGTCGGCCATCTAAAACAGAAGAAGAGGAAACAAAAACAATATGCAGAGAGGAGCAGATCTAGACTAAAATGGATTGAAATCGACTGTGTTGGGTTTTTGTTCTTTTGCAGGTGACGGTGGGTGTCACCACCGGCAGAGAAGGGAAAAGGAAAGGAAGCCCACCGGTTTTCCGGCCTATCTCACGGCGGCGCGTGAAACCACGCGCCGCCACTGTTCCTGCGGTGGCAGAAGGGCTTCCCTGCAATTTCTGGAGTTTAGGGACTATTTTGTAATTTTTAAATTATGTAATGTAATTTTTGTTTAGTGTTTATTTTTTTATAATTTGTAATGTGATGTACAAAAACACAAAAAAAAAAAGAAAAGAAAGAGAAAATAATAATAGAAAGAGAGATGTGTGTGTGTGTTTGTGTATTTTTTTTATGTATGTTATTGAATCAAAAGATAAAAAATGAATTTAATATTTTAATTTATATGCTCAAATATCTAAAGGACAGATAAAAATCATGTTGTATTTTCCATAAAAATGTAGAACATGTATCTACATATATTTTGGGAACTAATAACTGATTTATTAAAGCCTTAGATTTGGGCTAAAATTTTATTTTTTTAATCACATCGAGTCCACGAAGCATGAAAGTGAATGTGTGGTGTGTATTTTGTTTATGAATTTTTTTTATGATAAAATTGCAAGAATAAAGAAGAATTTAATATTTTGGTTTGATCACGGTAAAAAGGATTATGAACTTATACGTAAGTTGTATTTCTAATACCTGATGAAAGAACAAAAATTTTAAAACTTTTTTAACACATCAAAGCCATGAAGCAACTTACCTTAGGTAGGGTGCGTTAAGGGTGCTAATATCTTCCCTAACCACAACCAGTCCCTTACTCATGAATCTCTGACAAGACCAGTACATCCGGTTTCCTAGTAGCCTGCAATCAATTACTAGGTGGCGACTCCCAACGATGTAATCAAGCAAAACGAGAAATGGAAAAATTGTCAACCGATGCCGCGCGGATTTTGACGTGCGACAGAATGGCGACTTCGCTAGGGAAGGTACTGTTTCTGACAATATTGGACTAAACTTTGTGTATTTGATGTGTTTAAGTTTTTGCATTTTTATCTTGTTTTATTTTTGTTTTATCTATGCATTTTTAGAATTGTTTCATGCATCACCTATATTTGTTTTTGAAAGAAAACATAAGATTCTAGGTTAGGTGGGGGACTAGCAGCTTACCTTATGACTTTTAGTCAAGGTTTAAGTTTGTGTAAACCCCAACTCATCGTTGAATGCTTAGACCGGTAACAGTTGGTACACGTGCCATCTCATTGCCTGCTGGGCCCCTATATTGCCTTCAAGAGGGTGATCACTGGGACAACGAGAGATCCTTTTTAGAGACCAAGTAGTAAACCTACCATTTGTCTCACGTAAAAAGATTAGAACCTGCCTTTAGGATGTATGTTTCGTACACATTGTCTTGCATCCGAGCAAACCCTTCTTGAAGCATCTTGAACTCAAGACTTGTGGGTGACACAATGACCGTCGCTTAGAAAATTTTCATTGTAGAGTTTGTACAAGAATCAAGATTCTTGTTTCATCATGCAAGAGTTGCGATCATATGTCACCCCTAGAAGGGTCAGTTCATCATATAGATTACATTTCATACATTTATCATGCATGTACTGGGATGAAAAATAGGTCCCCCACACAAGATGTGTTACACGCGAATGAAGAAAGATGATAGAAGCAAAGAAGTTGTCAGATAGAGGCTCATTATCAAAATGAAGTTGAGAGCATCAAAGGTGAAGTAGCTAGACTCAGATCTCCCTGAACAAATGTTGAGCATCAAATGGAAAGAGAATATCTGCACAGTCTTCTGTGGGAACACTGCTTGTCCACGTCCCATTGAAGCTGCATCTCTTCTTTTCAGCCAGGAACAACAACAACAATGCCTTCATTCATCAACTAATAACAACCTTTGTTCTTGTTCAGTTGCATTGTTAATTGCTCATCACCTCCACATCTTCCAATGGCACCAAATAACTGTTAGCCTTTTGTGCAAGGTGCATTAGCCTTCTTTGAAGTTACCCCCACTGTGAGCCCAATTCCAGTGCAGTATCACATGATTAGACACTGAACCTCTACGTGGCAAAGCTCTCTCTATAGAGATTTGTTTGTGGATCTGCTAGTGGGGAATGCAAGAGCGGATGCAGTACTTTCATACGCTACAAAACTGTCTCATCAGTTTCAACATCGAAACACTGGAGTAGGCAGAAGAGTTAGACCTAGTCTGAAAACATGAGTAGCCAAACTTCAACGTGGCAGAGCTCTCTCGGTAGGAATCTGTTTATGGATTTGCAAGTGAGGAATCCAAGAAAGGATGCAGTAGTTTCAGATCGTCTACAATTTTCTCCTACCAGTGTTGGAATTAAAACACAAAAGTAGGGAGAAGAGACAAACGTGGGCTGAAATACATGAAGAAAACTGAAACTTCAACAGAGCAGAACTTCCTCTACAGGTGTTTGTTTGCTGCACTGTCAGTGAGGGATCGAAGAGGAGACAAAGGAGTTTCAGATTCATCAGTTTCTCCTCCAATAAAAACAATGCATCATTTCACACATTGACAGTGATAGCGCTGCATGATTCTATGCACTGCCAAGATTACCTAGCTGTTGGAAGGTTTCCAATAATCCACAAACGACGACAACAACATGGGAAGATTGGCATGATGTTGTGAAGATTGTCGAAAGAATTGAACGAGCCATGCAGAAGTGAAAGATTGAAGGTTCTGCCATGAATTCCAGAACAATGAAGAGAGTTGAATCAGAAGATGACTCTCAATTGAGAAACCTCAGTTATTTTACCTAGTCAAGTCTCGCTCAAGCATCAACTACTCCAATGTCTTTGCCAAAGATAGACATTCCTTTGCCATGTGGGTTTATTTACCAGCATCTGCCAGATTCCAGACTTTTGCCTGACTCTAACAGATCCCATGCAACCACCGTTTTCTAGGTGGTATAATCCAGACAAGAGATATGATATCATGGTGGGGTCCTCAGCCATTTCAATTGAACAGTTGCAAAAATTGCAAGAATTGAGTCCGAAAGTTGGTGAGCAAGAGACGAGTTGAATCTGTGAAGGAGGTTGTCATTGGCTATATTGACCCCCGAGCATCTTCAGAATGACATGTGATCGAAAATGCTTGGTAAAACACAGATATTGCAAGAAAAGCTGATTCAAGAATGGCGATGAATTGTCAATCATATTGTTATGGAATTTTGCATTTGGTTTTGGGATCTCATCTCATCCTTCAATGAAACATGTCTTGTTTTTGTCTCTTTGTTGTTTTGAAATCAACAGATGTTTAGCATTTTATTCTGACAAAATATTTTGATCAATCTCCAACATGTGATAAAGGTTAATCAATCCTGAAGATTAAAAGTGTTTTCATTATAGAAATGACTTGATGATTGTTGAAATGACATGATAAACAACAAGAGGTGACCGAGCAAATTTTAAGCTCACATATAAAATTGAACCACACATCATATAGCTAGGTTTTAGTAGTATGCATAATGACATATAGTGGATTCGGTAGTTATGGACTCGTGAATCATGATTCTTACAAGTCCCAATCATTACACTGGACGAGGTCAAAATTTATCGGTTCTAACCGACCTTGCTTGAAATGAGAAAAGGCCATCTTTGATATCCCTTCACTTTCTGAAAATCATATCCCTTGTAGTCCCATTTTGAGCTGGATAGAATATCCTTTCAAAAAGAAACCCTGACTAGGATCACACCCCACACTGGGGGCAAATGAGAGATATTATGAAGACACTGATATGATTAATGGATAAAAGAAAGGCTTAGAACAAAAGTTCAATGATTGAGAAAGGGCTAGAAGAAGAAAAGCCATAGATTGAGGGCCATCCAAGAGAACATTGAGGAAGGTTACGTAAAAGCAAAAAAAGAGTGGAATGGAAGGAGAATGCCTATCAATTCTAAGAGGGGCAAAAGAGGTTTCAATTGAAGAAAGACACAACAAATGCCAAAAGTCAACACTAAAAAAATCAAGTTTCATGTCTTTTAGTGTGTCTAGGAAAGCCTTTAGTGTCTTCAAAAAAAATTTAGATTGATTATTCATCATAAAAAAAGTTGGATTTACATTATGACCTATGTTAATAGAATTCTGATCTTTGAGATTAACAAGGTTATATGTCACTTTCTCCATAATGATAACAAGAAAGAGAGTTGATGAATAGTTAATGTTGATCCTAGGTCTTTGAAACCCTCAAACACCTTTTGAACTTGTGAAATCCTTTCTTTCATAGCTATGAACCATAGCCTGCATCACGTGCTTTTAAAAGCCCTTTTTGATCAAGTAAGCAATTTGAACCGATAAATGGCGCTCTCAAAACTTAAAGAGCTTCTCCATAAGGGTTGTGGCTTCATGGATTAAGCTACTTGTTATTATGCATGCTGATAAAATTGGTGCAAAAAAAAGAAAACAATCTTTCTTGATGAATACTCAAGTTTTGACTTGAGTCTTTTGTTTCTTGAAATTCACAGAAGGTCACCTCATCGCAGACCGTCAAAAGATATACCCAAGATCAAAGGTTAAAACTGATACAAAGAACCATGAAAGAAAAAAAGCCATTTTAGTCTTACAACATGTCAAGTTCTGTTTTCAAAATACATGACAATCAAAGGACTGTATATTTCGAATAACGTGTGTTAGGTCTTTGATCAAAAAGCTTGATTTTCAAAAGGTCTTTTCAAAAATTAACATCTCTTTGATTTCATTTCAATAAGACTTGAATAGACATGATCTTTGAAAGATGAGATTTGATTCCAAAACAAGGAAGATTTGTCAAACAAGAAGAACATCGATTGAATTTGCAAAATCCCTAACAAGAATGACATCAACACTTCTCGACACTCCTTGAAAAGTTGACCACCTGGGGCAATACAATGGACCCTGAGAAGGAAAGCAAAAGGTATTCAGATTAGCTGGGGCAAAGAAAGAATCGAATGATGAGTTAGCGAAGTCCATCAAAGTCATTCCTGGCGATCATAAAAACCATTTGGTTATAGACAGAAGAATGAGCATGTTCAGATCATATTAGGGGCAATGTTGTTCAAAGACAATCCATGATTTAGTGAACTTCAGTAGCAATTGATGGGCAACGCTGCATTTGAAAGATATTTTCATATCTTCATCTTGGTTTATCATCCCCAACATAGCTATGACTTTTGAACGATGTTATCACAGTCGCATTTGAATGAATGTTGGAAGGATGCACCCACTAAGACTGACTGTGGGGCCATTTGTTTTGAAGATCAAATGCGCACTTCACCGCATGAATATGGGTGATGAACATCATTGATGATGCCAGTGCATTTCTTTTCATGATCCGATTTGACAAGCTGAGAGGAATCCATGGAGAAGAACATTGAGTTTACAACGATGAGTTTTTTATTGCAAGCTATGAGATGCATGTCCGGATGACTTGGCAGTTTCCAAGAAGGTTGATGATAACATATACTTGAAAAGTATTGTTTCAATTGGAGGCAAGGTCATGACTAGTTGACAATCTTGATGGGTGTTGGCATGAGGCACACATCAGAGGATACTTCTGAGAAGAATCCAAAAGAGAAAATCCTTTATGATGAATCAAGCAACACCACACTTGGGGGCAGAGTCAAGCTTGATAAACAACAAGAGCAGTAATCGTCGTAGACAACTCGAGATGGGCACTGCACTTACATTTGAGTGGAAGGCTAGCATACGAATGAGCCAGTACATGGGAAGAGCAAAGAAGGCTTTGGTTAGCAAACAAAGGCACCCTATGACGATGGATCATCTAAGGGGGTAACCTATATTTCACATCAGGTAAGGATGCATGCATGTCATCTAACCTCAAAGCATTGCACATACTTGTGATTTGTTACAGAAAGATCCTCAATGAAGTCCATGCAAGATTGTGGACAAAGAAAGAATCATTGAGTTGAGGATGACAAAGAATCGGTTTAGATCCTGGAACGAGAAGAGAATGAGATGAACCCTGCCAGTAGGAGAATCTCAAAGAAACGAAGAGATTAACCCCGTCATCAAGAGGAGTCTTCAAGTCAACCTGCAACCAGAAGATGTCAAGTTTCTCAGCCTTGTCCTGTCAGGACTACTCCAACCAAGTCTTTTTGCCATGTAAGTCACATTCTATCTTTGGGTAGGTCACCCGTAACAATGAGACCATTTTTTTAAAAAAAAAACAAAACATCATTTTTTCTGGGTAGGTCACCCATCACAATGAGACCACCATCTTCCATTTGGGTAGGTCACCCATTATAATGCGACCACTTCATATTTTTTCTATCTTCCACCTGGGTAGGTCACCCATTATAACACGACCACTTCACATTTTTTTTTTATCTTCCACCTGGGTAGGTCACCCATTATAACGCGACCCACTTCACATTTTTTCTATCTTCCACCTGGGTAGGTCACCCATTATAACGCGACCACTTCATATTTTTTCTATCTTCCACCTGGGTAGGTCACCCATTATAACACAACCACTTCACATTTTTTTTTATCTTCCACCTGGGTAGGTCACCCATTATAACGCGACCCACTTCACATTTTTTCTATCTTCCACCTGGGTAGGTCACCCATTATAATGAGACCGCACTTCACATTCTTTCCACCTGGGTAGGTCACCCATAATAATGAGACCACTTCACATTTTTCTCATCTTCCATCTGGGTAGGTCACCCATTACAATGAGACCACTTCATATTTTTTTCTATCTTCCATCTTGGTAGGTCACCCATTATAATGAGACCACACTTCACATTCTTTCCATTTGGGTAGGTCACCCATCATAATAAGACCATCATTATTTTCCTGGGTAGGTCACCCATTACAATGAGACCATTTGTTACACATTTTTTAGTTTTGATTTAATAAGGTCGCCAGATGGGATCTCATGTAGCTTTGGTTAAAGGGAATCGCCAAATGGGATTTCAGGTTGACCAAGCTACACACATTTTTTTAAGTTCCAGTTGAATGAGGTCGCCAGATGGGATCTCATGTAGCTTTGGTTAAAGGGAATCGCCAGATGGGATTTCAGGTTGACCAAGCTACACATATTTTTTGGCTCTGGTTAGAGGGGATCGGCGAAGGGATCTCAGTCTAGCCTAGCCACGAAGATACTTTGGTTATGGTTAAAGGGGATCGGCGAAGGGATCTCAGTTTAACCTAACTGCAAAGGATTTTGGTTCTGGTTGGAGGGGATCAACGAAGGGATCTCAGTTCAGCCTAACCACAGAGGATTTTGGTTCTGGTTAGAGGGGATTGGCGAAAGGAATCTCAGTCTATCCTAACCATACACAGGAGTTTTAGTTCTGGTTGAAGGGGATCAGCGAAGGGGTCTCAATTCAGCCCAACCACACAGATTTCGGTTCTGGTTGGAGGGGATCGACGAAGGGATCTCTGCTCAGCCTAACCACAGAGGATTTTGAATCTGGTTAGAGGGGATTGGCGAAAGGAATCTCAGTTTTTCCTAACCGCACACAGGAGTTTTGGTTCTGGTTGAAGGGGATCGGCGAAGGGGTCTCAGTTCGGCCCAACCACACAGATTTTGGTTCTGGTTAGAGGGGATTGGCGAAAGGAATCTCAGTCTATCCTAACCATACAGGAGTTTTGGTTCTGGTTAGAGGGGATTGGCGAAAGGAATCTCAGTCTATCCTAACCGCACACAAGAGTTTTGGTTCTGGTTGAAGGGGATCGGCGAAGGGGTCTCAGTTCAGCCTAACCACGCAGAATTTAGCTTTGGTTAAAGGGAATCGCCAGATGTGATCTCAGGTAAACCCAATCAAAAGGGCAGGTCGCCCGTGAAAATAGACCCGTGTGAGTGTGTGGGCAGGTCGCCCCTGAAAATAGACTAAAGTGAGTATGTGTGGGTAGGTCGCCCGTGAAAATAGACCAGTGTGAGTTTGTGGGCAGGTCGCCCCTAAAAATACCACTTTAAATATGTGTGGGCAGGTCGCCCCTGAAAATAGACCACTTTTCTTCAAAAGGGGCAGGTCGCCCAAGATAATGAGATCATTTTCCATTTCTTTTCTTTACAAAGCTTACTATGCAAAACATTGAGGAGTTTTGCTTCGTAAGCATTGTAAAGAGGGGGCATCTGTTGCTACCCAATTTTTGACCCATCTTTTGATAATTTTTTAGAAAAAAAACCAAAAATAGCAAAAAAACAATGAAAACCCAAAAAATGCATTTTTTGATATATTTGCATTGTTTTTAGCATTTTCAACGTCATCTCAAAAGAATTTAAATTTTCAAAGGTATTTGAAACGCGTTCAACATTTAACGCGTAAATTTTATGATCATTGATTTTCCTTGTTGAGTTGACGTTGATATTGCTCGCTTTCAAAAATACAAAAAAAATAAGAAAAATCAAAATTTACAAAAAAAAAAGAGGAAAAGAGAAGGAAAGGAAAGGTTGAGGGACTAGTTTGAAAACCTAGTAAAACTTTTCCTATAAATACCATGCTATACTGATTTTGTAAAGGGGAGGGGGGGTATTTTGTAATTTGGAGAGGCAACACAAAAAAGGGGAAAAACCTAACCCTAAACCTATCTAACCCAAAACAGCCGCCCCCCTCCCCTGGGATTTTCTTCTTCCCCTCAGCAGCCGGCCGTGAGACAAGCTGATTCTCTTCAACCACAGCCGCCTCACCATTTCCTCAAGCCCTCTTTTCCCCGGCCAAAACCAGAGAACAAAAGGAGCGGCGCCCCTCCCTTTCCTCTCGTCTTCCCCCATTTTCAGGCTTCCCAAACCAGCACCACCCACACGCCCGACCATCTTCCTTCTCCCTCTTGACCCATCAACACCGAAGCCCCCTTTCCTCGGCAGCATCTTCTTCTTCGGTCTTCTCAACAGCAAAGGGCCAAGTCAACAACGCCTTCTTCTCCCTTGGCCGACTACCAACAGCAACGGAGAAGCAGCACCCACGGACCAGCTGATCTTTGCCGTCAGCAGCAGCATCGCCCACAGACGCGGGGCGGTCCGCCTTCCAGCGGCAGCCCCGACACAGCGACGCCCACAGATCCAGCGCCATTTCCAGCCGAGAACCAGCCGACCATCGCTGCCACCAACATGAGTGAAGACCGTCAACGCAGCGACCACCACCGACAGCTCCCCCAACAACCGCCGGCCATCTAAAACAGAAGAAGAGGAAACAAAAAAAATATGCAGAGAGGAGCAGATCTAGACTAAAATGGATTGAAATCGATTGTGTTGGGTTTTTGTTCTTTTGCAGGTGACGATGGGTGTCACCACCGGCAGAGAAGGGAAAAGGAAAGGAAGCCCACTGGTTTTCCGGCCTATCTCACGGCGTTCCTGCGGTGGCAGAAGGGCTTCCCTGCAATTTCTGGAGTTTAGGGACTATTTTGTAATTTTTAAATTATGTAATGTAATTTTTGTTTAGTGTTTATTTTTTTATAATTTTGTAATGTGATGTACAAAAAGAACAAAAAAAGAAAAGAAAAGAAAGAGAAAATAATAATAGAAAGAGAGATGTGTGTGTGTTTGTATATTTTTTTTATGTATGTTATTGAATCAAAAGATAAAAAATGAATTTAATATTTTAATTTATATGCACAAATATCTAAAGGACAGATAAAAATCATGTTGTATTTTCCATAAAAATGTAGAACATGTATCTACATATATTTTGGGAACTAATAACTGATTTATTAAAGCCTTAGAATTGGGCTAAAATTTTATTTTTTTAATCACATCGAGTCCACGAAGCTTGAAAGTGAATGTGTGGTGTGTATTTTGTTTATGAATGTTTTTTTATGATAAAATTGCAAGAATAAAAAAGAATTTAATATTTTGGTTTGATCACGGTAAAAAGGATTATGAACTTATACGTAAGTCGTATTTCTAATACCTGATGAAAGAACAAAAATTTTAAAACTTTTTTAACACATCAAAGCCATGAAGCAGCTTACCTCAGGTAGGGTGCGTTAGGGGTGCTAATACCTTCCCTAACCACAACCAGTCCCTTGCTCATGAATCTCTGACAAGACCAGTACATCCGGTTTCCTAGTAGCCCGCAATCAATTACTAGGTGGCGACTCCCAATGATGTAATCAAGCAAAACGAGAAATGGAAAAATCGCCAACCGATGCCGCGCGGATTTTGACGTGCGACACAAGTTAACAAATTGCACCTTCAATTAAAAATCAGTCCATGATCTTTTAATTTAAAAAATTAAATTAAAAATAAATAGGTTTAAATTGAGTTATAGTCGTTGTCGTCTCTTTACAACGCTTATAGTATAAAGTATTGTAAAAAAATTTATATAGTAAGCTTATAAAGAAAAAAAATGTGAAAGTGATTTTTTTCTTGCAAAACTTTAAAGGTACTTATTTGAGAGACAACCTTCCTCGAGAAACACTAAAATTTTAAAATTGGTCATTTGACAGGCGATGTACATTGTCAATGAATAACTCAAAGATTTTCAGAAAATGTATAATTGTTTTAGGCAACCTACTCGTGTTGAAAAATTCAAAGATTTTTTTTAAAAGTGGTCTAATTGTTCTGTGTAACTTACTCGTTGATAAAAATTACAAAGATTTTTCAAAAATAGTCTAATTGTTTTAGACGACCTTCGCAATGGTGTGAAAAATTCAAAGATTTCTCAAAAGTGATTTAATTGTTCTAGGCGACCTACTCGTTTGTAAAATACATGAAAATGATTTCAACATTGGTCTTATTTTCCAGGTGACCTCCTTGTTCGTGAAATACATTAAAGTAATTTGAACATTGGTCTCATTTTCTAGTTGATCTACCAGTTTGTGAAATATATGAAAGTAATTTCAACAGTGGTCTTATTTTTTAAGTGACCTACCCGTTTATAAAATATATGAAAATGATTTCAATATTGGTCTCATTTTTCAAGTGACTTACCTATTTGTGAAATACATGAAAGTGATTTCAACAATGGTCTTATTTTTCAAGTGACTTAACCATTTTTGAAATACATGAAAGTGATTTTAACATTGGTATCATTTTTCAAGTGACCTACTTGTTTGTGAAAAACATGTAAATCTTTCAACATTGATCTCATTGTAATAGGTGACTTATCCAAGCGAAAAATATAAAGATTTTTTAATAGTCTAATTGTTCCTGGTGACTTGCTCGTTGGTGAAAAACAAATCAAAGATTTTTCAAAAATGATCTAATTCTTCTATGCGACTTGCCCATTGTGGTAAGAATTTCAAAGATTCCTCAAAAGTAATCTAATTGTTCCAGTCGACCTGCCTGTTAGTGAAAAATTCAGAGATTTTTTAAAAGTGGACTAATTGTTTAAGGTGACTTAAAATTTTTCATTAGTATTTTGAAATTTTGCAGTTTTGAGATGACTTGCCTTTTGATGGACACCACCATAGATTTTTCTTGTGAATTTTTTGCAAAAACATATTATTCAATGCTTTGAAATTAGATGATATGCATGCATCTTTACTTGATTTGAAATATAGGCCCTCATTTCTTCTTAGTCTCTTTGTTGCTTGATTTGGTAAGGTATGCCCTTTCTGATTTGAGTCCTCTTGATCACTTAGCTTCTAACCCATTTGAGTTAGCTTATATAAGTCTTTTCTAGAGTATTCGTAATTTTACACAGCTCAGCCTTTACGGTACTCATCACGATCCATTTACTTGCTAGAAAGTCTTTGTCTCACTGATCATTTTGAAGGGATCATTTATTATTACCTTATCTCACTACTAGCAATATTTAGTGTCAATAGTTATCTTGAAAGGGTCAAAGTGCTTCTTGTAAACAAAAATGTCTCATTATCTCACTACTAAAATCATTATCATTTCACTATTGCCTTGAAGGGATCTAATCCTTCTAAATACAACATTGCTTCTAACCCACTCAAGTTAGCCTATATAAGTCTTTTCCAGAGTATTTGTAATTTTAGACGGCTCAGCCCTTACGGTGCTCATCACAACCCATTTACTTGCTAGAAATTATTTGTCTCACTGATCATTTATTATTCCCTCATCTTACTACTAGCAATATTTAGTGTTGCTAGTGATCTTGAAAGGGTCAAAATGCTTCTTGTAAACAAAAATGTCTCATTATCTGACTATTAGAATCATTCTTATTTTATTATTGCCTTGAAGGGATCTAATCGTCTTCTAAATACAATGTTAGCCCCTTGTTTTAACCATTACCCCTAAGTATGCTTTGTTAGTGACTCAGACAAACAATGGCTTTAAACAGCCTTTCTGTAATATCCTAATTACTCAAAAGCTGAAGTTGATGGTATTTTCTTTTATTTCACCATCATTGCTTCTTATAGGTATCATCATTTCGTATAATACGATACTCATAAAATCTAGAATTCAACATCTTAATAAAAGAGAATTTGCAATACAAGCACCATATCATTATATTTATATATTCATAAATTTACATTCCTATTTTGATATAGTTATCATTACAAGTCTTTATAAGAGTATCGAACGATAATTTCACAACTAATACATTTGTTCAAACAAAATACATAACATCTTAACATATGGATACATAGTTTATAACAAAATATATGAACCCGTGAGACAAGATTCCTACACACCTTAATTGTGTGACGTCCCTGTTACAACACAAAATGGATAGAAGAATTATAAATAATTTAAACATGATAATAAATATTTAAAAGATTATTATCACTACTTTTCGTTAATAACCTAAATGAGTATATTCCTTCCTTTACCCATTACATACATAATACAAGCCTTATTATTTCGTCAATTGTATTATCCTTACTCGTACGTTCCAACCTCTCCATAGGAGTTGTAGGGACCGGAGTTAATACATTGATCATGGTTAAATTACTTCACTTTACACTGATAATCATTTACGGACACCATTAACCACAGTCAATCGCATTACTCAAACCCGGTCATCCAATTCGAATGCCACTAGTCAAAGCTAAGTCGTAATACCCAACCTGGTCATCTATATTGGATGCCACTGCTAATCATAATATCCAAATCCAGTCATCCATTTCGGATGCCATTAGCCGAGGCTAATCACAATATCCAAACTCGATCATCCCTTTCGGATGCCAGTAGCCGAAACTAATCACAATATCCAAACCTGGTCATCCAATTTGGATGTCATTAACCAAAGCTAATCACAATACCCAATCAAACATTCCATGAACAATTTAGTAGTCACAATGAGATAGAACAATTCTTTTATACGACATCTTTTCACAGATTCGATATTATTTAAGAAGAGGGTGAAGACTACTTACATGTTCCTCCTGTGGGGTGTCCTCGTCTGGTCAAAGGTTCAATCCTGGTCGTACCGCCTAACACATGAAATGATCACTAATTAGCATATTCACATTCAGTAAACACATAAATCCAATGCCATGAATACACATGTTCACATTCAAGTGCTTCACACATCATATAATTATACAATGAAGGCTATCATATCAAGACACTTTTCTTAATTTTAAACGTGGGTCATCCATAGACGTCCTAAAGTTTAATTCTTGGGTTTCGTAGCGAGTTAGGTCAAATCAACAACGAAATTATCACTAGAATTATATTATTTCTGACATGGAATTTGTAAATGAAACTAAGTCGTTGCTGTCACAGAAAATCATCAGCAAAAACTATGTTGGTGACACAAAAATCATCAGCAAAAACTAGGTCGCTGATGACACAAAAATCATTAGTGAAAATTAGGTCGTTGCCGACCTAGAAATTGTCAACTAAAACAAATTTCATGACTAACGCAATGAATCTTCAGCGAACATAATCTATTGTTGATTTAGAAATCGTCAGTGAAAACTAAGTCGCTACCAACCCAGAAGTTGTCAACGAAAACTAATTCTATGGTTGACGCATGGAATCGTTAGCGAACACAATCTATTGTTGACTTAGGAATCGTCAGCAAAAACTGAGTCGCTGCTGACCTAGAAATCATCAACGAAAACTAATTTCGCAGCTGACACATGGAATCATTAGGAACACAATCTACTATTGACCTAGATATCATCAACAAAAACTGTTAAAAAAAAAAAACAAAGTCATAAACAACCACATCATCGCTACTGATTTCTGAATCGACAACAACACAGCTTTCGTTATCAATTTCTGAATCGGTAATGAATCAGTTTTCATTGATGATTTCTGAGTCAACAATGGTTGTGTGTGCTGATGAATTCATGTGTCAGCCATGGCTGTAATATCCAACAGAAATCCATGAAAGAGTTTAGGGGAGAAAATCAGCCTGCCTTAAGGAGTTAAAAGAAGGGGGGAAATTGGTTTTAGAGAAACCAAAGCAGGGACAAGAACACATTTAAACCAACCCTAAACACCCCACCTCATTTAGGAGGGGTATAAATGTAAGAAGAGAGAAAGGGTGACCCTTGCTCTTCCCCAAAACTAACTAGCTGCATGCAGCAAACCCCCTCCCTCTTTCCCAAATAGAAGACCCCCAACCCAGCTGCATGCATCCCTCTTGAACCCTAGAGAGGAAATGAGAGTTAAAGAGTACCGAAAATGGTTGAAACCATAACAAGAGAGGGTGTATCACAGACTGGCTAGTGTAGCTAGAGAAGGAAGGAAAAACCAAAACCAGAGGATGAAAAAGCAGAAAATCATGAGTAGAGGGGGGGCCTAAAGCTACTGAAAACAGTAAGGTATAAACCAAATCTTTTCCCCACATGTTCTTGAGTTCTTGGAACCCAAAGGAAGAAGAAAGCCATGAGGGAATGCCCATGATTTTACACTAGCTGCTAAGGGAAAAACTAAACTAAAAAGGAAGATAATAATGGGCTGAATAAGGGACCTAAAACCAGAATATACAATAAGGGAGATGGATGATTTTGAAGGTACAAACCTAGTTAGATGGCTGACCATAATGATGGTTGGACAAACCATGAACTTAGGTGACCAAATGCTTGAAGGATGACCTTGTCAAACAAAATACATAACGTCTTAACATACGGATACATAGTTCATAACAAAATATGTGGACCCACGAGACGGGATTCCTATGTACCTTGATTGTGTAACGTCCATGTTACAATACAAAATGGATACAAGAATTATAAATAATTTAAACATAATAATAAATATTTAAAAGAATATTATCGCTACTTTTCGTTAATAACCTAAATGAGTATATTCCTTCCTTTACCCCTTACATAAATAATACAAGCCTTATTATTTTGTCAATTGTATTATCCTTACTCGCACGTCTTAACCTCTCTATAGAAGTTGTAGGGACTGGAGTTAATACATTAGTCATGGTTAAATTACTTTGCTTTACCCTGGTCATCCTTTACAGGAAATCATCATCAAAAACTAGGTCACTGGTGATACAGAAATCATCAGCAAAAACTAGGTCGTTGGTGACACATAAATCGTCGACAAGAACAAATTCCATGGCTGACTTATGAAATCATCAGCGAACACAATCTATTGTTGACTCAGAATCATCAACGAAAACTAAGTCATTGCCGACCCAGAAATCATCAACGAAAACTAATTATGTGGCTGGCATATGTAATTGTCAGCGAACATAATCTACTGTTGACTCAAAAATCATCAACGAAAATTGAGTCGTTGTCGACCTAGAAATCATCAATAAAAACTATGTCGCTGCTGATTCAAAAATCGGCAACGATGAATGAGTCATTTCTAGTCTTACTTTTTCCCTAGGCTAGGCGTAAGTTCTACGCTAAGCTTTCCCCCTATAACATACCCCAACCTGGTTGGACATAGACCATTATCAAATCACACCTAATTTATCATAAGGTTATCAAGCAATACGCAACCAAGTCTCAACATGTATATATATTTTGCAAAGGTTCTCTTAACCATTATTTCAAAACTGGAACCTAATGTTGCCACAATCATACATGTTATGTTTTCAATTCAATCATGCCAATTTATCAACATAAATCAATTGTTAATTCACATTATGCAAGAGTCTCATTTCCATCTTATGTCTTGTTTCTTTAAGGGTGTTCATCATGCAAAGTTTCCTTCATGATTTTCCCTTTTTTTTTTTATCGAATATTGTTGTCCATTCTCTTCCAATTTACAAATGCAATTCATCATTTCTATCACAAGTATATTTACAACAACATGCTAGAATAACACCTTCACTCACTTGGTTCATAACAATGGAAATTCATCAATCACATAAACAAGATCAAAGCATTAACATAGTATGGTTCCTGTCTAAGGGCTTAACAAGATTACAATTCTGCACATTCCATCATTTCATCTCACTTTCACACAAGCTCTTCAATCATGTATGCATAATCAATACATTAACATAAACATGAATTTTATTTCCGCTCAAACATGTCTCTATGAGTTTAACAAGGTAGCAATTATGAATTTTATCATTTAATTTCATCTCTTTTCATTATCTCCCTCGGTCGGTCTTTAGTTAAGGTTTGTTCATCCATATTCATCCTTTTTTTTTTGTTAAAGGTTCTAGAATTATATCCACCTTCAGCCCCATTCTCTTCAATCTTTCTATCTAATCCTTGTTAATCATAGGTGTAAGAACCCTAAGTCATTCCCTTACAGTTTCCTTCTCCCTTTTGTCTTGAAATCTCAAAGAAACAAGGAAGTGATGTTGTTCTTACCTTACGATTTGAAGTAGCCATAGGGTAGGTTTGAGTAGTTTTTCTTCCTCTTTTCTCTCGATTTCTTCCTTCTTCCTTTTGTTTGTTCCAGTCAACCCTATAGGCTCCTTCTTCCATGTTTTCGATTTTCTCTCCTTTTTCTAACTCTCCACTCACTCAAACACTTAAGGAAGATAACATGCAAGATGGTTTGGTTAGGTTTTCTTATTGGGAAGGGATGGTTATTGCAGCTAAGGCTGCTAGCTAATTTTTAGGGAGAGGAAAAGTCATTTATATTTTCCTCTCCTATATTTATACCCCTCTTAAATGAAATGGGGGTATTTGGGTGTTGGTCAACCTTGTTCTTATTGGGTTATCTTACGGCTGGTTACCACCCCACATTTCCCACCTAGGATAGGTTGATTTTCCTCCCCCAAATTCTATATAAAGTAAGCTGGTTTGTTTCCTTTAATTCTTCCATAGCATAGGTCAACCTAATACTATCTTTTTGTTGGGTTTTACACCTCTTTGCTTTGGCTTGGTTTAGTGAAGAAATCTTTATCACAAATGATTTTTAAAATCATGAACATTTTATGTTTTGAGAACAAATATTGTTCTAAAATGAGTTTCAAACATATAATTTTTAAAATCTTGGATTTTTTTTTAAATGAATGATTTGTTCTTATATCAGTGAGATTGAAATTGATAAAGGTACATGATGAGGTGACCTTCTATTTTTATGGGTTTCAAAGCAAAAGGCTAAAGTAAAAGCTTCATGTTTTGTTTGAGAAAAATCTCTCTTTTTAAGCACTCATTTTATTAGCATGAATAATAATGAGTGGCTTGTTCACAATGTCACCACTCTTATGAAAATATTTTTTGTATTTTGAGAGCATCATTTATTGATTTATGTTACTTGCTTGATTAGAAAGGACTTGTAAAGACACGTAATGTAAGCTATAGTTCTTGATTATGAAAAAAAATGATTTATAAAACTCAAAACATGTTTCAAGGTTTTAAAGACCCAAAATCACTATCAGTTGGTTAACTCGTTTTGCCCTTTAATATTTTTTTCTTTTTGTTGTTTTTCTTTTATTTGCACTTTTTATTGCTTTGATGGGGTATTTTCATTTTGTTTTAACTGTCATTTTTGCTTTTAATTTGGGCATTCCTCCTAGCATTGAAGTTTATTTGGCTTTTTTTCCCTTTGGCTTTCTCATGGTTTTTTTATCAATTAATGAAATTTCACTTGCTTTTAGTATCGAGTGTGATCCTAGTTATGATTTCTATGAAAGAAAAATATTCAGGTTAAAAAAAACTACAAGGGATATATTCATTTTATAACGTAAAAGAAATAACAAAGATGAAATTTTCTTATTTCAAGCGCAAATAATTAAAAGCGATAAACTTTAACCTTATCTAGTGTAATGGTTTGGACTTTGCAAATAAATACATTTCACAAGTTCATGAACAACGAATCCATTACATAATATTTTTTAATTCATTTATTTTTGGAGTTTGGTCACTTCAATAAAGAAGTTACCTGACTCATATGTTATCCTATAAAAAAATGTTAAAATATTATTTTAAACAATCATCAAATTATTTGTAAATCAAAAGAAATTTATTTTTTTAAAACTCCACTATGAAAAAGATTTTTCTGAAAAAACAAAAACAAGCCACGTTTATGAAATTTAATGAAAAGAACTTTTATGAAGGCCAATTTGACAAAACTTCCACCTGAAAAGGCCATTGGTCATCGAATTATGATGGTGCCAAGAGTGACACCATCATCTCATCCCCATATTGTTTGTTATTAATGAAGTTAGCCGAGCTGAGAAAATAGTTGGAAAAACTTATTGATACTAGATTCATTTTTCCTTCAAAGCTTTATGTAGTGTCATTTTGTTTTAGATAAAAAGCAGATGGAAGCCTAAAGATGCATGCCAATTATCAAGCATCGGATAAGACTACAATAAGAACAAATATTTGGTTTCTTATATTCAAGACTCGATGAATAGATTGAGCAAACCATTCATCTTCAAGGGAAGGTTTATGAATCCTCATTTCATCATTTTTTGAAAAATAAATTATTTTAAATTAATATTTTTTTATGTTTTTAGATAGTTTGATGTGCTGATGTCAAAATTAAATTTTAAAAAATGAAGAAAATTATTTTGATATATTTTCAAATAAAAAACACTTTAAAACACAACATATATCACACTCTCAAACAGACACTTCACACTTCACGAAACTACATTTGCAACCGGGTTATTGGCAAATAAAAATTGTTGAGGAAGATGAACACAAAAACTACTATACAAGGAAGTTTTTAGCTATGCTTTTGGTTAACAAATGCAATTTATATGTGGTAATTTATATGTGGTTTGGCCGGTTATAAGTCTAAAAACTTAATTGTTTTTTTATTTTAAAAGTGTTTTTTAAAAAAATTAAATTTTTTTATTTTTTTCTTTGCTTTAAATTAATATTTTTTAATGTTTTCATATTGTTTTAATGTGCTAATATAAAAATAAAAATTTATTATTTTAATATATTTTTGTGCGAAAAATATCAACACACCTATACACCTATAGAAGAAAACAATGATAATTGTGGTCATTTTTTGCAATGCGTTAACAGGTCTCTTTCACTTGCCACAAATTTCCTAGTGCATCTAAAAACACTCTTTTTTCTATAATATACTACAATGAAATCAACGTATAGATGGAAGCATGGGAGCCAACATGAAGTCTTTGAAAACTTGACTTCAAATCTCGGCTAAGAAATCCGTGATCAATTTTACGTTTAAGAATGAACTAAATAATACCATCTTTCCAACACACATATATATAAAAAATAAAAAAAAATCTGTCACTTGGCAAGAAATGTATCAGAAAGGTTCTCACCAATAACCATCACAGTCACGCTCACCTGTCATGAACTATTGGCACCATACATAACATGAGAGGCGAAAATGTGAAAGATGTAAAGGCACCAAATTCTCTCAGCGAGTTCACCTACACATGAATCATAAGTCCAGTTACTAGCTCAACGTTTCCTCTATGATCTATAAAACATTAACGTAGATTACAGTAATGGAAAAGGCCATAAGAATTCCAAGAAGACACAGCTAAAATGTTAAATGAAAACTCCTCTATGATATATAAAGACTAAACATGGATTACAGTAATGTAAAAGGCAGTAAGAGTTCCGAGAAGACAAAGCTAAATGTTATATAATGACGAGTCAACTACATCTCAGTCACATAGTGGTTGAGGTTAGCTAAAAGAATTCTTTTCTTTACAGGAGAAAACAAATCCTTTATATAGACATCCGTACATTACAAGAAAATATGAGACATCTGTATTTATCCTTGTACAGTGTGGTATTTCTTGCAGCATTTGTTCGTAGAAAAGTTTTGTTAAGTAAACCTCCTTTACAAATCCATTTTCTAATCTGGGGGGGGGGGGGGGGGGGGGGGGGGCGGGGGGCGGGGGGGGGGGGGGGGGGGGGGGGGGGGGGGGGGGGGGGGGGGGGGGGGGGGGGGGGGGGGGGGGGGGG
>Ga0325410_1001816_pt1 | contig 23684 bp, 10 predicted proteins | sample PopdelMetagenome_16_FD_206182 | JGI IMG/M metagenome (GOLD analysis project Ga0325410, IMG submission 206182) | Populus deltoides microbial communities from Bellville, Georgia, United States - Xylem-PdIQD-R3 | ecosystem: Host-associated > Plants > Phyllosphere > Stem > Wood/Secondary xylem...
AACTTGTATAGGGATGCCAAGCGAGATCTTTTCATTTTCCAATATAGGAAGTAACATTAACAATGCTAGTGTTATTTGGTTGAAATGGTGAAAGCAGCAGCATTGGCGAGGTGTAGAAGCAGGAACAGCAATGATAAAAGCCTTTTTTTCTTGCAACAATATACTTTCTCGATTGAATTTTCTTCTCCCGATAATTAAATGAATTAAAAACCGATAATTCTCTCTTCCCCTTTTTTCTTTCTTTTTTTCGCCAAAACAAAACAACATTCCCTCCCTCCATTTTTCTCACAAATCCAGCCACCTCAAATAGCTCACATTTACCGAAATCTATCAATAATGTCAGCATTCCTCTCCTAGCTTAGTTCCTTGTGAAGCTTAGCTATTCCAAGTAAGAAAACCTATTTATTTTTTTTAACTCATTTATGTTTTAGGTTAACTTATTGAATTTTTTTTTATAGTGTTTGTAGTTTACATGTATATTTAAGTGTTTTATAGCTTTCTTCTAAAGCATTTTATTGTATTATGTATGATTTGGATGTTAGGGTTTGTTAAGGATTTGGAGGAAATTGATTTTATTTGTTAATTTATAAAATTGAGTTTAGTTTTGTAACTTAGGTGTGTTATAATTGAAGAAATAATGTGCTATTCAGTGGGTACCAATTATATTTTGTTAATTTTATTGTTAAGTTTGAAATTTAAGAAGATTTGAGGAAATTGATTTTTTATGAAATTGATAATAATTAAAAGGTATTAATTAAGGTTGAATAAGATTGAATTTAATAAATGATGGATAATTAGTTAGGTATCAATTTATTGTTTTTTAATTTTATTGTTTAGTTCATATTTTGACATAAAATTGAATTTGTATAAAAATAATAATTAGCTATTAGATTGTGAATTCATTTTCAATTAAAAAGTTTAATTTTGAATTGATAGTTACCTTATCAATACATGTTGTCATCAATATTCTATTTATATTTCATAAGTAATGGATAATCATTTTTGGAGGTATTGAGATTATTCTAAAGGATTGTACAAACAAGATTATTTTAAAAGAGTTGAATGTTTTATTAATTTTTTACTTTCTAACCTGAAGAATATTAGCAAATGTGAAATTATATATCTATGTGTGAAGTGTAAAATTAAAAATCTCCACAGCTAAGATGTTGTGACAATGCATCTACTTTATCATTGTCAAAGAATCACCTTAACTCAATAACTTAAGCTGTTAGGTGAGGTTTCAAGATACGATTTATATTATTCTCTAACACACTCCCTCAAGTGAAGCCCTTTGAGCTTAAAACTTGCATAGACTCACACTACCTTGTACTTAATTTTTATCAAATAAATAGGGATAATGAGATTCAAACTTGTGACTGCTTGGTCATCAAGGCTCTGATAGCATATCAAAGAATCATCTCAATCCAATAGCTTAAACTGTTAAGTGAGATTCCAAGATATAATTTAATATTATTCTCCAACAGTCATAACCTATTTTTGAGTTATTTCCCTAAAATTTACCCTTTTTCTTTTCAAAATAAAAAATAAAAGTAATAATAGCAAGAATATTGGTAATTTGACAAAAAAAAAACATGTTAGGGAGGATTTCAAATTTATAGAAGAATCAAGCTGCAATTTGGATAGAATTAGGAGCTTAATCATACCCCATTATACACAAGACTGGAGAGATAATGCATATTCAAGGTCAAATTAAATGATTATTGGATGAATTTGCATAAAAATTATATCCAACGATATAATTAGACTTTTAATAGGCTAATTTGATTTAATCATGGGCCAAACTAAAATAATAAAGTTGTATTAGCTATTTTTTTATTAGTTCTATTAGCCATGGATGTAAATCTATTTCTTAATTAAAAGAATAAAGTTGTAACAAAAAGGAAATGATAAAAAAGTAATAGAATTAACAAAGCTGATTACAAGTTCTATGGGATACATTAGTAACAAAAGTGACTTATGGAGAAGTGAGTGACCAAGGTAAGTGTGATAAGCGACTCCTTCTATCATTTTTCATACTTGATTACTAAATATTACTTCTACTTATGCTTATTATGGTCATCGTTCATTCTAGTTTACAAAATAAGATAAAGGTAATGTACTACTTATTTGTTTATAATTATTTAAAACTTATATGGAATGAAGAGCCATGATTTAATGCCAAATGAGATATGTGATGTATTCACAAAGATTAGTTATTTTCTTAGAAATATATGCTTCAAAAAGTTGTGGACACAACACATGAAGAGGCTTTAAACAAATATTGTCCACATAATATGCAAACTTGAGATGATATTCTCTCCATCATTGTTTTACCCGATGAAGCATCTACCTATACTGATTAGTACTTAAAAAGTGAATTTTTATCAAGGTTTTATATAATTATATTGCACTTAAAGTATCATTCAATTCCCTAACTTAAGCATACTTTATAATAACAAGTCTGGTAATATCAGATATCTTTAATTTATGGTAAATGCTCATTTTAAATGTATGCATATCTCACAAATTAAAGGATTGATTGATGTGTTTAACTATTGAAAGTGAAAAGACAAAGAGAGGGCTAAGTTTAAAGAAGAGATGCTGGTTCGATTCAAACTGGAACATCATTCGGTTGTTGGATCATAACAAGAGCTGTAAAACATGGATTTAGGTCTGGTTTATATGGATGGAAAGCTAAGACATAGGCCTAAAACTTTTATGAAGAGTCAAAGATTCAAAATGGCTTTTTCTCAAGGTGAAATTAAAGCAACAAAAGAGAAGTTAAAATCTGTCATGCAGTCCAGACACTGTTTAGTATTTTGCCCATATCTCGAGTTCTAGAAGTTCAAATGAGCTCATTCTTGTTTTGCTGGAAATCTAAAACAAATTCCTAGAACTTTCATTAAGACTATCTATTCAAATTCTTACGTTGGCAAAGATTTGTTCAGACAAGAAGATAATGGTTGTCACCAAGCTAAGAAGTGGCCACCCACTCAATAATTAATCATCAAATTAATAGTTCTGAATTTTAGCCTATAAAAGAAGGCATTTGCTATACATTTAGACATATTGGTTTTCCGATCAAGATCATATTCTTGCTTTCTTTATTTGTATTTTTGTAATGTTTAAGTTTTGTTTTCATTAATATCTTATTTATGCTTTTCATCATAACTATATTCTTATCTAATTTATTTATGTTTCTCTTCTTCACAATGTTCAGCTAAGTTTATTATGTCAATGTGAAAAGGTTTCATTAATGGTGTTAGAATAAGTATAATATAAACTCAACATGGACTTTAATGTTTATATCCAAGAAAGTTTGTTATTAACATGTTTTATTTTTTTATCTTACTAATTCTTTATATCTCTTGTTAAACGATTAATCTAAATTTGTGTTATACAACTCTTGGTACAACAAATACTTGACACTTTCATAGCTTACTGTATGGTATAACTAACACCTGTGCTATGAAAGAAACTTGATTTATTGTTAAGATAAGTTAATATCATGAATTCCTAACAATATTTAAAAGTATGGTGTTACTAAAATAAGATAATTAATATGATCATATTAAAAATTTATAATGAATTATTAAGGATAAATCATCCGATTGAAACCTCATTTGTGTGTGGTTTCCAATTGATTAATAAAAAGAGTTTATACTATACTTATTTCTAATACTATTAGTGGATCCTCTATCTTTGACAATTGCTTTTATCTTTGATTAATACTCACATTAATATCACATCTCAAAAGTTCTCTTCAATTCCTTTTCATTTGTTATTTATAATTTTATATAGCTCACCTCCTTGTGGTTTGACCCCGGTTTTGCCGGGTCATTTATTACTTCGACACTCCTGCATTTCGGATAAGACATCAATTTTTTAATCGGGTCATATACATCAAAAGTTGGAGGCCCAATCCAATATAGATGAATGTATCCATTTAAGAGGTTAGGGATTACACATGCATTATAATTAATATTTAGTTGCATAATTCAAAACATTCATTTATTCCCATGCATGTACTTGTTCAACTTTAAAAGAAAAGTAAAAAATAAGGTGCATATTGACACTTCAATATGCCATGCTTATATTGTTCAAGAGATTTTAATATTTATCTCGTACTATTTCAAGACTCTATTTAGAACAAGAATAAATCGTGTTCTAAGGCATGAAAATGGTAGGGAAGTACTTTCAAGTGAGAATTTATCAATATTCGTTTGAAATAGAATTTAGACAAGTATATAATTATGTGTTATTTAACTGTGATGAACGAGGATCAAAATTGAAATAAAAAATACATGCAAATTTCTTATTTAAAGCTAAAAATTAAAAAGAAAAATCAATCAAACAAGATCTTATTCCAAACTTTATAGGAGAAAGAACAATGATAAAGAGATGGTCAACTGGTTTCTCAAAAAATTATGAAAAAGGCATTTAACAATCTTTAGCAACAATCTCTCTTTTAAAGAGAACCTGTCTAGCTCTTTTTGATAAACACTAATTCATTAGTAGATAATAAAAGAGTGTGAGTGCGTGTGTATCTATGTGTGTTTGGTTTTTATCACAATATATTTGGTAATATTAAAATATAAAAAAAACATATAATTTTTTTTTAATTTTTTTCGAAAGGCATTTTAAAAAATATTTGTGGGTCCTTGCATGCTTTTCCAACAATTTTACACAATATTGGTTGTAGACTTACACTGTAAGATACGGACCCGATATTAAAAGTATCTGATTTTCTCATAAACTAAAAAAAAATCACGAAATTCAAAAAAATCTGAAAATTTAAAAATAAAATTTCATTTCAAAAAAACAAGAAAAAGTATTTTGTTTTCGTGCATACAGTCAAATCCTAAAGGTTTTTCATATATATTTTCTAAAAAAGAAATAAAATCACATTTTATTATGTTTGAAAAAATACACAAATAGATATCGGAATTGGTCGATGATTATCCATTATGGTTTGATAAAAATACAAAAAATTCCATTATAATTAGTTTGTTATTAGGAATATTAGGATTTAGCTATATTCAAGAAATAAATATGTCTAGGCCTGAGAATGGTTAGGATTTAACTCAATATGATAGAGACTTCTCATGAAGAGAGATTTACATTGGACCTTAGAAAAAGACCAATGGATAGAAACTAAACCTAGAAAAACAATCAAACAATAATACAACTTACCTTAGGTAAGGTGTATTGGGGGTGATGTGTCTTCCCCTTGTACAACTAGTTCTTTACCCAAACTCTCGCAGACCATTAGGTTTTCTAGTAACCATAATACTAGGTGGCGACTTCTGAACTTTATAATCATAATTTTAGGTGTCAAACCGACATCACGACGACCTTAAAAAAATTTAATTTCTTGAAAATAACAGATTTTTGGCATCTTGTTTAAGGAGTCGCCACTTGGTATTATGGTCACTAGAAACCCTAACTGGTCAACAAAGATTCTATGGTATGAGACTGGTTACGTGAAAGAGAAGATACTATCAGCCCTTAGGCGTCCTACCTGAGACATGCTGCATTGCTGGTTTTCTCTTAAATTGCTAAGAGTTTGTCTTTATTTCATTTTTATAATCTTCCTATAATATTGTCAACTCTGGCGTTAGTGAATACCTATGAATATTTCCAATTCTAGCATTGATAAATATTACGTAACCCAAACAAAATGGTATTCATAACTTTGACGCCTAATAAATGAATCCATAAAATTTGGATTAAGAAAAAAAAAACTATTTTATTTTTTTATTTTTTGGGCTGCATCTAGCTCAGTCCATACAGGTTGGGTTAGACCCAGCAGCCCAATCCGTCACTGGCCCAAGCGAGAGACCCGGCTGGGCAGCAGGCACGCGTGAACTGATTCACGTGTGCATTCACAAGGCAGTGAATTATATGTGGGCTTAACAGTAACTAGTGAATTAAATTTGCATATGTACAATACATATGTAATTATAATTGCAAAGGAGAGGGAAATGAAGAACTTATCTGTGCAGGGAGGCAAAGTCGACGACGATGGCTTGCTTTGGATCCCTTTGTTCCTCCTTTCATTTTCTTTCCCTCTGATTCTTTCTTTTCTTTTGCTTTCTCTCTATGCAATCTTTGTTGGTCTTTATTTCTGTTTTCTCTTCGTCTCTTTACGTCTGGCTCTCTCTCTGTGTTCTGTCTCATTTCCTTTTCTGTGTTTTGTTCGTCTGTCTGTCTGGTTTTTTTTCTTATCCTGTGTTGTTCTCTGTTTGCTTGATATTGAAGCCTGGTTTTCTATGTTTGTTCTGGTATCGAAGCCTGGTTTTCTCTGTGTCTCTCCCCTTTTTTTGTTCTTTTTTTGTTTTTTGTTTTTTCGGTTTTGGTTTCTACTGTGATCTTTTCTTGGAATGCTTTGTTTCTGGTGCAATTGCTCCTGAAGATGGAGCTTCAGAGCTGCTACTGAAGATGAAGTCGAGGGCGTGTTGCAGGAATACAACGGTCTCCTCTTTTGTATTTCACTTCTATTTGTTCGTCCCCCTCGGGTTTTACACCAGTTCCCTGTCTCTCCGCGTCCGTCTTTTTGCTCCCCCTGATACCCCCCCCGTGAAGTCTTTCTCTAGCTTTTACAAAGCCAGAGAAGGTCGTGTGTTCATGCCTCTAGAAATGAGGCACGTTCCGTGAAGGCATCGTGGTTCATGATTTGCTGATTGTTTCCTATTGATCTGGTTTTCAGGGTGAGAAGATGATGAACAGTGTGCGTTGAAAACCACACCGATTTCACCCGAAATGACTATTTTTAATTTGGCCCTTAAACTTCTTACATTTAACAATTAGGTCCCTGATTTAATTAATTAAACAATTCCAAGTTCAATTAAGTCCCCAAACTTCCAATTCTTCCAATTTTTACCAAATTGACTCCCAAATTTATAATTCAATCCTTATTAGTCCCTAAACTTTCAATTTGTGTTGTCTTAATCCCATCTTCAATTCATTCATTTTTTATTTCTCATTATATATATATATATATATATATATATATATATATATTTGAAAAATTCAAAAATTGGATTATGACATTATGATTAAACCTAAAACCTCCTTTTTAACTATACTGAGGAAACATATCCACCATTCGACACTGTGCACGTCACGACATACTTAAAAAAGAGTTTATCGAGAAATACTTATTTTGATTTCACATAGAGAACCCTATGTTTCTTACAAAACCATGTTAGAAAATATGGTTGACTCAACTTCTAGTTCTAACAATATACATGAGTTTATGGATGACAATAGTAATCTTTAAAGGCGTATGGTGATGGATGCAATGATAATGAATCCAGATTATTTGCATGAAGGTTCACGTAATAACTATTTAGATGAAAAACCAAATATAGATATAGTTAGGTGTTTTGAACTTTTAAAAGATTCTGATGAACTATTATGCGATGATTGTATAACTCACAGTAAATTAACAATCATTGTACAAGTGTATACCATGAAGTCAAATTATGGTTTAAGTAAGACTGATTATGATATGATCCTCTAATAGAAAGAATGCATGTTACTTGAAGGGAATAGGCTGAAAAATAACTTTTATACTACAAAATCCACGATGAAACTTTTTGGCCTAAAATACTAAAAATTTGATATGTATCCAAACTTTTATATGTATCATGATAATATGAAAATTTTATCGAGTTCAAAGCCTGTCATCACTCGATATAAATCGAATATTGGTAGAGGAAGGAAACTTATTGCATACAAAAATATAAGATACTTCCCAATAACTCCTAGGCTACAAAGGTGTCTCTAAAGACTGTTGAGCATATGACATGGAATCATTCACAAGATGAGGTGGATGGAGTCATGATGCACATTTTCAATGGTGAAAATTGAAAGTAGTTTAATAGGGTGCATCCTTAGTTTTTAAAGGAACCACAAAACATATGTTTGATTTGTCAACATATGGATTTAATCCATTTGGATCTTTTACTACACCATATTCTTATTGGCTGGCCAAACTAACAAGGTACAAATTGTTCCAGGGATGTGTATAAAGACAGAACTCATATTCTTATTTATGATCATATATAGTCCTTATAATCTAGCTATCAATATAAATGTCTATCCTCAAATATTAATTGATGAGTTAAATTAGTTATGGTTAATCGAGGCTTTGACATATTATGTCTCAAGGAAACATAATTTTCAAATGAAGATAACTTTGATGTGTACTATAAATGATTTTTTTGTATATGGGATGGTTTTAGGTTGGAGCACATATTAAAAACTAGCTTATCTATATTGTATGGATATTAATAATAATACATTTACCCTAATCAATGATGGTGAAACATTTTTTTTAATTGCCACAAGAGATTTTTAAGTCATTATCAATTCATAACAACATAAGTAACGAGGCTCAACCTTGTTCCCAAGAGAGTCCCCATTCTGTCATATCATGATAGACATGGCAACAAAGGTTTAAAATATATAAGGAATTAAAATAATTGGGGTGCTCCTTAATAATACAAGGAAACTAGGAATCCTAAAATTGACACTTGGTTTTTCAAAGATTCAAGTTCTGGGTTAGTTATGCTTAAGGGAGGGTAGACACCACCCTAAATTGCAGCACCTTTTCTATTTTGGTCATTGGTCCTTAACTCTTCTAATTTTGGTCAAATTGAATCCTAACTTGATTTTTCTTTCAATTACACTTTTGATTGAACAAATTAAGCCATTCTAAGTTTTTACTTCTTTCATTTATGTCCTTAGCTCTAATTTATGCAATTTTACCATATTCTTCATTTTTTTCCTCTTCAATTAGGCCTTTAATTGATAAAATTGGACTTTTAAACTTTTTCCACTTTCTTCATATTGGTCCTCAAACTTCTAATTTATGCAGTCATGACCAATTTCAATCCTTTTTCTTTATTTTCTTTAGTAAGGCCCCTAAATTGCTTGTCTTTATGATTTCCTAACCAATTGTAGATTTCCCCCCACTTGATTATGGCCAAAAATATTTTTTTTGAATTTTGAATTTTGAATTTTTTTAGATTTTTCCGAAAGAAAATATTTTTTTAAAAATTTGAGAAAATTTTGGGTGATCCAAAATTGTGGTATGATAACACCTTTCAATAAGGAAACTAAGATCTGCCCACTAACCTTGCAAAGACATCCAAACAAGTTGATTGCGTAGAATCCCTATAATTAATTAATAATCTTAAGTTTTGGATTATCTCTACACATCATTACCAATAGCGTACCAAACATTCTTAAGGAAAGAAAAGCTTAACCTATTAGGACCAAATGTAACCTAATCATAATTTTATATTGGACTAAGTAGAAAAAAATAGGTTCATGTAGTTCTATGTACATATAAAAGAAATGATGGAACCCTAAAGTTTATTTATACTTGTTTTGAAAAATTCATATGGTTTAGAGAAAACAAATCTTGAGAGTCACTTGTTATTTGATAGGTGCAAAGAAGAGGAGTGAAGTAAATTGACCTTAAAGGTGTGAAGTTTCATTCTGTTTTCTTGATTTTAAGGTAAGAAATGTGAATCCCTTTTATTTAGAAAAGGTTTTGGGTTGATTAAAGTTTACTCTATATGAAAGGTGCATAAAATTGAGATATAAATGGTATTTCTATGAATGAGAAATATGATGAATATGGTAGATTATATGATATTTTAATATGGATTAAGAGTGTTTAATGACTGTTTAATGGTATGAAAGTAGTAGGTTAATAAATAGGTATAAAAGTGAGAAGTTGTTAGTTTAAGTATTTAACAAAGGCTTATGTTCAACCCAAAACCTGTATCGAATAAATATATTTTTTACTCACATTTTATATTTAGATTCTATATAGTTTTTAAGACCATAAACAATGCATTAATCTGATTTGTATAGAGAAAATTATGGTGTGGATAGTAAAGGATGTGCAAGTTGTCTAGTAGCAATGCCCAACAATAATTTTAGGGTTTATTATAAATTATATAAAAGAAATTACTAGTTGAATCATGTAGGGATGGAAAGATAATTAAGTTTAGTTTACAACTTAAAAAAAGAAAGGAATTTTGAGTTTTCTAGAATAGACAGTGTGTAGTTAATACATTATTGTAGTTAAGTGTTAGAGGGACTTGAATGACTTATATGATTGTGAATAAGTTTGAATTGAGATTTTGGATTTCAATTGTTTTGTTTTAATTATTTTAAGTTTGTATACTATATATTATTGTAGTTAAGTGTTTTAGCCATGTTTTGCTCCCTCTTTTTATGTTGTGATGTGTATGATTCTTTTAGAAAAAACTTAAGTTACATTACATTAAAGGAAAAAAAACAAAGTTGTTCTCATTTTCTTATACATTACTTGTCTTTTTTGGGTTTTTATATTCCAAAACATTATAAGGCATGTTGTTTTGCTACATTGCTCTCAAAGGTGTGGTAACAATTTTAAAATACCAAGGAAATTAAACCATTAAAAGAAATAGGGCATGATAGCAAGTTGTGCATAAAGGATTCGGCTTATTGATTCCTTTTTTCCCACAAAACCTATAATGATCAAGTAATTTAGGGTTTTTGTTTTCTTTACTCGATGTTAATTGCATATTTGATAAATATGGATATATTACTGCTTTGTAACTTGAAAATAAAATCATTAAATCATCTATATTTAGGGATTAACATAAAAATTGATGAAATCACCTAATTTTAGGAATTTACATCTAATTTTTTCTAAATCAACAAAATCACTTATTTTGGGGGATTAACATCAATTTTTTTCGAAATCGATGAAATCACTTATTTTTAGAGATTTACATAAAAAATTTCCTAAATCGATTAAATCATCTAGTTTTAGAGATTTAGGACTAACATCATGCTTTTTTGATGAGTCGTCTATTGTTAGGGACTAACATCATGCTTCTTTTTAATAAATTGTGAATAAGCTTAGAAGTAAAATTAGATAATTAATAGCATAAAATAGTAGGAAGACACATAGTAAATGTAACTTTTAGCTTGAAAGGATATGGTAAGTGTCGCATGTGTGCGGCGTCGCGACGATTATCCACCCTCAAGTATGGATATATATCTGGTAAATATGAGAAGCCAAGGAATTTTGGTCTTTTATTAGTGGAAAAAATGAAATGTGAGTCGCTACTTAGTATTTTGGTTACTAGGAATCCTAATTGGTCTTAGAGATCGGGTACGGAGATTGGTTCCGTAAAGGGAAGGTATTAGCACCCTAAATATGCCATACCTAAGGTAAGCTGTATTTTTTTATTGTTTGATAAAAACTAAGGTCTTGTCGTGTTCTCTAATTTTTTATTTGTCTATAGTTTAAGAAAAGTCCTCCTCGGTAAGGAGGTCCTTATCTTATTGGGTAAAAACCTAACTGTGCTAACGTCAAATAAAAAAACTACCTTTTTCATATCGAGAGTACGTTTTACATATAAATTCATAATCCCGGATATTAAAAGAAAACAAAATATTTTTTTGGGTGTTTTTGAAATATTGGCCTAGTTCTCGTGACTTTAATAAACTGGTTATTAAAGACAAGATGCATGCTATTACATATTTTTTTAATTTTTATTGTATGAAAATATGATGTGATTTGTTTCTTTGAGAGACTTGGCCGTATGCATGAAAAAAAAAATTTGTTTTGATGAAAACCGAGTATTTTAATACCGCATTTGTGTTTTTATGGTATATAAAAAATGAACCGATATTAATTAAAATGGATAGAAAAATATGCGAGATAATCATGGATGTTTTTGAAAATGTATTTTTTTATTTTTTTGTAAATTATTGAACAGGCCAGACCCGGAACAAAATTGGGCTGGGACCGACCTAAATAAAACACAAACTACCTTATATTGGGCAGGACTAATCATAGTCGCGTGGACTGGGCTGATGATCCAACTCGGACTGGTTATTGTGCCATGCACAGTAACCATCTAAATGTAGTTATCCAGTTACTGTGCTCATGCACAGTAATAGGGTAATTATTTTGCCTTGCATTGCAGAAACGTGCACAGTGCACGTTCTGCATGCAAGGGAATGAGATGGGAAAACAAAGATGAAAAGACGAGAATTACTTGGAATGGAGGCGCTCTGGTAGCTAAGCTGAAGGTGGCTGGTGGTGACGGTGGTTGCTGCAAAAAGAGGAAGAAAAGAGAAGAAATTTGTAGAGGCTGACGATGGTAACAATCGTGGTGGCTGATCTGCCTCCTATGAAGATCTGGGTTGGTGGATATGGAGGTGGAAAGACCGGTGGTGGTGGTGGTTGTGGCAGGAGGTCGCGGTGGAGAGAGAAATAGAGAGGTTCTGCTGGCAGCAGAAACCGGGTTAGGGAGGCTGGTTTTTTTTGCAGTCTTTAGACTGAAATTTCTCCGCCCCTGGAGCATGAAGATAAAATCTATTTATAGGCGGTGGAATAGGGACACTTTGTCTCTTCTGGTGTAAAATCTTAGCCTTTGGTTCGACCCGAAAGCATCCCAACCATTGGCTCAAAGTAGCAATAATGAACTGTCAGTTTTGTGCAGGAAAATGGCTGGTCGGGTGGCCACTTTGGGGCAGTGCCACCGCCTCTGCAGCCTCGATCAGTCCGAACGACTTACACTAGTGTGTAGTAAGGTATCACAGGATTGTTTGCGTGTATGTTTTGTCCAATTTGGTGAAGAGACGAGGCGTCAAATGCCTTGGGAAGGTGGCCACCCAACTAGCCTCGCTGGAGAAGAAGATGAACAGTACCTTACAATTTAGTCATTCAATTTGTGATTTATTTCTATCTACACCCCTTATTGGCTTCAAACTTTTAATTTTGTTCAATTTTACCCATGAAGAACTTCAATTTAAACCCCAGATTTCGATGCATTTTTTCCTTTGGTCCTTCGTTTCGGATTTATGCAATTTGACTATTAATTGATCAATAAACTTCCAATTTCTTCAATTTGACCCCTGCTTTGGTCAATTTCAGTCCCTTTATTTATGTGCATTTTCTAATTTGGTCCTCGGTTTTGGATTTCTTCAATCAAGTCCCTAATTGGCCATTAAACTTCAATATCTACGCAATTAAACCCCTGATTTGACCAAATCAAATCTAAAAAGTTCTATTTTGACCCAGAACTTTAATTTATTCCAATTAAAGCCTAAATTGACTTAAAAATCAATTTTTCTTGTAATCAAACCCTATATAAATTCAAATAAACCTCAAATAAAATTAATTGAGTCCATAAACATCTGATTTTGGACTTTTTTCCTCAAAATTGAATTTTTCTTTGTTAACAGGGCTCTTCATCTGTAAAAAAATTATACTGTCAAATTTTAATCTTTAAATATTTGAGCCTCCTCAACCAACTTCTAACCATTTTCTAGGCACTCTGACATCCTCTTCTCACTGTTATTATTTTTTGGATTTTTTTTGTTTTTAGTTTGAATATTTTTTTATTTTTTGGAAGAGAAAAAATGAATTTAGAGAATAACCCAAAAATGGGTTATGACAAAGAGCTTGAAGTTTCTAGCATTGGATGGCGTGATATATGGATGGATCATTTTCTGCAATGCCCATATGGGTGTTTAAAAAAACCGCTTCGTACCCAAGCGTTAGGAGGGCCTATATATTCTTTGGAACGGTTTGATGACCCTTAAGACTGACAACCTTACTTAGACTGATTTTGCCCACATTCTTCTAGGTAATGTAAACATCAACGGGCACTATATAGAGTTTGTTACTGGGGAAGTGATTGGTGAGATACGAGGACTTGTTGAGGTGAATTTTCTCTTATTTGTTGATTAGTCAATATTGCTTGGGTGATGAGCCGCACCTAGTCTATAAGTTCTTGAATGGTTGGTTGTGTAGGAGTATTTATTGTGGCAAAAAGATTAGTAACTCATCCTATCCCAAGAATGTCTTGATTGTCTTCTATTAATGATTATGAATATGGAGAAACAAGTAATCAATAGGGTTACTAATGACTTTCTAAACAATTTCCTACAAACAACGCCACTGGTGATATACTAAAACCCAAAATAATTATGTAATAGGTTATTTAGTTTATGGGTAATGGTTAATCAAGATATTCAGGTAAATAGTTTTATTCTCCTTAGCTTAGGTGTCGCATGTGTGCGGCGTCGCGGCGATCGTCCACCCTCAAGGTTGAATGGTGTATGGTCTATTTGGCAAATGTGGAGAGACAAAGAATTCTAGTCTCTTATCAGTAAAAAATTTGAATGGGAGTCGCTACCTAGTATTTTGATCACTAGGAACCCTAACTGGTCTCAAAGATCGGGTACGGAGACTGGTTGCGTAAAGGGAAGGTATTAGCACCTCAATTACGCTCTACCTAAGGTTAGCTACATTGTTTTGTTGTATGATAAAATCTAAAGTCTTATTGTGGTTTCTAATTGTCAGTCTATCTAAGGTTAAAGAAAAGCCCTCATTAATAAGGAGGTTCTTATCTTAATGGGCTAAAACCTAACTGTTCTAGCATCCAAAAAAAAAATTAATATCTAAAATACATATTACGTGTAATGTCGTACCTCAGATACTAAAAGACAAACAAAATAAATTTTTGTTGTTTTTAAAATTTTGGCCAATGTTCTCTTAACTTTAATAAACTAGTTATTAAAGCCAAATTGTATGCTAAAACATTTGTTCTGGTGTATGAAAAACACAATATGATTTTTTTAGCTTTGAGACACTTTGCCATATGCACAAAAATATTTTTTTCTTTTTTCAATTTTTTTTTTGTATTTTGGAAGTTTTAAAGAAAATCAAGTATTTTATTACCGGATTTGTTTTTTTTCGGTATAGAAATACCAACCAAATACTAAGCAAAATTTAGTAAAAAAAACACGGAAAACAATTACAATTTTAAAAAAGGAATTCTTTTTTTGAATTGGGCCAGACTCGGCACAACCATTTTGAGCTGGGCCGGCGCTGCCAGCCCATTAAACAGTGGGCTTCTCCACTGTTCACATGCAACGTGAACAGTGGAGAAGAAGACGCAGAAGAAGAGAAAGGAGGTGGAAGAGGAGAGGGAAGAAGGCTGACTTACAATGGCTCACTGTGCTACTGGCGGCGGTGGAGGTGACAGGACGCAGCTGCTGGTGACGGTGGAGATGCCGGCGATGACGGTTCTCACCGTTTCTTCCCCTGTTTTTTCCTCTCTCGGTTCTCTCCTCTCTATCCCTATTCTGCTTTTCGATCTTCCCCTCTTTCTTCTCCTTTCATGTTTTTTTTTCTCTTTCCTTTTTTTTTGTTTGTTTTGCCCCTTGTTTTTATAGGCAAAAATAGGGGAGTGACATGGCTGGGACAACCATTGTGCTGCCACCCCTCCAACATGTGGAAAGTTTTTTTTGGGCAAGTGGGGTTGGTCGGCGTCATTTTGAGAGAGAAATGGCGATGGAAAACAGAGGAAGAAAAGTCTTCTTCTTCCCCTGCTTCGCACGTCCAGGGGAAGAAGAAGACATATGGTGCCCTTCAAAACGGCACCGTTTATGCTTCTTCTCCTTTTTTTTAATGAACAGCGTATGAAACGACGTTGTTTTGGATAAAAGGCGTCGTTTCATTTAAAAGTAAAAGGTGACAAAAACTTATATCAAAGTCCAAATTAGTCTTCAATTTGTAATTTATTCAATCAAGTCCTAAATTGCAATTTTGATTAAAAAATCAATGCAATTGCATCCCTGCCAAAAATCAAATAGCGGCCCTAAAGTTGACCGCCTTTTTCACTTTGGTCCTTGGTCTTGAATTTATGTCATTGGACCCTCAATTGATCAATAAACTTCTAATTTCTTCAATTTGGCCCTTGATACGGTTTAATTACAGCCCCTCTATTTACACGCATTTTCTAGTTTGGTCCTTGGTTTCAGATTTCTTCAATTAAGTCTCTAATTGGCCATCAAACTTCAATATTTATGCAATTAAGCCCCTAATTTGACCAAATTAACTCTCAAAAATTATAATTTGATCCCAGAAATTTAATTTCTTCCAATTAAAGCCCAAATTCACTCCAAAATCAATTTTTCTTGCAATCAAATCCTCTATAAATTCAATTAAACCTTCAATAAAATTTAATTGAGTGCATAAGTGTCTGATTTTGGACTTTTCTTCCTCAAATTGAATTTTCTTTGTCAATATGGCTCTTATCAGTCAATAAAATACTACCAAATTTTAATTTTTTTTATTTTTAAACCTCCTCAACCAATTTTTGACCATTTTCTAAGTGTTTTGGCATCCTTTTTTCATTGTTATATTTTTTGATAATATTTTTTTATTTTTTTTTCTAAAGAGAGAAAAATGTGAATTGTGGAATAACCCAAAAATGGGTTATGACATTAGGAAACACCAAATTAATGGTAAAGCCCTAAGTACATGAAAAAAAGTCTCAATCAAGGGACTTAAAGACCCTCCAATGATAAAATCAATAACTTTATGGATAAGACAAAAAAATAACTTAAAAGAGCCCTAAATTCTAAGGATAAGTGATGTTTGCTCTTATATTTTAGAATGATTAATACTCTGAAATATATGTAAGCTCTTAAAAAAATTAAAAAGTTCTGAACTCTTACCTGGATGGTTCAGAGAGTATTTATAGCCCTGAACTTTGTGGTTTTAGAGAAGGAAATGATTGAAAAGTTCCTTATTTTTTGTAGTATTAATGAGGGATAAATACCTCTTACATATCATTTAAGAGACCTTTTGTATATCTATAAGTATAGGGAGATCATTACCTCTTATATAAAGATTGATATAATTGTTCTACAAGTAGGATTTCTTAGTTATAGATACTCAATGAAGACATGAGATGTAACCTGACCTAAATTAAAAGGCTTGACAGTTCATCCAACCTGTTACACTTTCAACTTAGATGTTCATCTAAGACCTGACATATTCCTTTGGGTTCACTTGATGGCTAAATCCAAGTATGTTGAGTCTAACATCTTGTGAAGCCCATAATACCTTGGATTCAGCTGATGGTTAAACTCAAGTATATTGAGTCTGACATCTCACCAGATTCATGTTACCTTAGGTTCAACTGATCAGTTAATTCAAGCATGTTGGGTCTGGCATTTAGCTAAGCTCATGTTATCTTGAATTTAGCTAACCGTTAAACCCCAAGTATATTTAGGTCTAGTATATCACCAGAACCATTTTTTTTAGGTTTAGCTCATCGCTCAAACCAAGTGTTTTGGTTCTTGACGTACGTATCACTCATCCATTTTATTATGGACGTTTCTCTAATCATAAAAATGTATACTAAAAATAATTAACTTATCAGGTGGGAAGGTTCTACCAAACAATAATGGTGCTCTGGCATAGAAGTCAGATTTATTAAAAGCACCAGAAGAAAATAGAAACAATCAAACAGAAACGTAACAGATGAAGTCACCAAAAGAGGAAAGTTAAAAACTAAGCTATAGGTAACACACAAATTGTCATAAAATTCAGATGTCTTCTACGATGCCTTCAAATGCTTTTCGTTGTAAACAACTTTTGAGTTTCTAGGATTAATCTAAATGTTTTGCAATGTACACTAAAATATTTTATCTTTTCTTTTTAACATTGTAGAACTTGTGAGTGCTAGCTATAATATATATATTATTTTATTAACGTAGATGTCCGGGCCAGCTTGCGCGCATCTCGACTAATCTTACGGGCCCTGAAATTAACGATCATGTAAGCCTCCAGTGACTATCATATTAATAACCACATGACTCGAACTTGAAATTACAGGGAAAGCAAACTCTTTGATCCCCAACTCTTACTACTGGATTATCTGCTAAATGACTAGCTATAATATTTTTAGTTAAATCGTAACTGATCGAAACGTCTTTTTTTCTTTCAGTTATTTGAAAGCCCAGTGAACTTTAGGCTACTAACCTGGATAGCCTTACTTATTTCAAAATCCCACAGGGCTCTTCCTCCTGTTTGTATAATGCTTATTTGCTTTATGGTGTGGTTTATCCATAACTAGAATGCCCAGGTTTAGAAAAAAGGAAAATAGAGTTGGAACTCGAAATTATAAACGTTCATGAATCCTTGGTTGATTCCATGATGAATGGGGTTCAATATTTTTTTTATGGAGGTTACTGCATGACAGTGGCAGTGTGAAGGGAGCTCGTGACTAAGAGAGGGGAACATCTTCCCATGCAAATATACCCTTAGTTGTCAAAACAATAATAAACAGCTACTTCCAAATAACCAATCCAATTACTAAGGAATTAGTGTACAAAATTATCATTCTTTTAAAACAATAATTTGGAATGACAAAATGCCCTTGACAGAGGGAACCCACGCAAGTTGAGAATAACATCTCATTCCCTCTCTTAATCCTGTGATAACTCCTTAAAGAAACCGAAAAACGACATATGATGCCCATGTGCACTCCCTGCACCCACTGCACACTTGACTCCATTGAGACCTCCCTCTCTCTGTCCTTCTTCAGACCTCGCTACTCGCTAACCCATCCAACTCATAACCTTAATGCAGACAAACATCAACCAATCATATTTAAACCCTCTTTCACAGATGTAGCACGTCGTTGAGACCTAGGCAAACAATCTCACTTTCCTCTCTACACCCCCGTTCTCTGCAACTTTTATGACATGCATCGTATGCAACAAAAACGCACTTGTAAAAAATACCTCAAATCATTAACGGCTTGTTTGAACCAATTCTATACTAGAAGTAATTCCAACTATTTACGTAGATTGAAATTAATTTGATTTGCTACTTGAATCTTTTGTTTTGAAGAGGATATAAAATCGTGAAATACATTTTACTTGAATTAATAAAAGTACATCATTTACTTAACTTGTTATTACTCTAAAAAAAGGAAAAAACACTTTTAAACTTATGTGTGAGAGAGAGGAGGAGAGAGGAGGGTGTTGACGAGATTAATTTTTAAGATGTGAATCCCAAGTAAATCACACCTCTTCATAAATCTATAAAATTTTCAATTTTAATTGTTTGTAGAATTCATTTATAATTAAATCTTCAATTCTTAGCCTTTTGTGGAAAATATTTTTTGGGTATGTATGACTTGAATTATTTCCTTATGTATGATAGCTAGCTCTGATCTCTCAGTTTCCTCTGAAATGTCCTTAATGCAAAGACTGGAATTTTCACTATTCTATAAAGGAGAAAATTACTCACCAATCTATTATTGTTAATGGTTTTCCTATGCGAGCACAATTAAACCTGGGGTTAGCTAGGTTTCCAGCCAGGTGGCTTTTTTCTCTTATTTTTGGTACCACTATTTTAATTTAGTCTCTAATTCTTTTGGCATATGGCTTATGCTATCGAGAAGATGTATAAAAATCATGACGTGATAATATTCTCTTTGTGATTAATTAAAGGCATATAAATTATCATATGAAATACTTAAATGGATGATTTGTAATACTTAAATGCAGATTCCTGTAGTAGGTAGAAAACTTTGGAGGGATTATCACGAGGACAGGGAGAGAAAAAGTGATAGAAGAGAACACAAGCAAATGGAGTTATGTGGCGGAAGATATATTGAAACGGCAACAAATCTGATGATGAAGATAATAAATACAAGAAAAAAGGGAATCGATGTTGTGATGTATCTGACTTATGTGTCCTTGGAAACCAATCTGTTTGTGTCTTATGGCTTAGTTTAATTCTCTGATAGGAATGTCAGAACTGAGGTGCTGAATGGGAAAAAGTGCTCACGTTCTTCCATGCAGTTTTAGCCACACTACCTTTCGCACCTTAACCGGATTCATGCTCTAACTAATCTCACCACCCAAAGCTCCAAAACTACCATTATTGATCTCTCCCTCTCAGAAAAACAAACGGTTTATTATAATTAATTCCATCTTAACTTAAAAGTTCTAGACAAACACATCCCAGTTGTCCATGCTAAAACTTCTACAGCTTGTCCTAAACTTAAGAGTAGTAACCAAAATTTCTTCGTTGAAGATACCGGGGGGATTCATTACGACTGTGCATATAAACGAACTGTACTATTTCTTTGAGCACATGAAAATCTCAAAATAAATGCACGAAGATATCAATATCATTAGTAAATGTGACAATATGAGTGCAAAACAACAATGAATTGAACTGTACAGTCATATAGATTATCGTAATCCATTCTTAGTTACCTTCCCATGGTTAATAACGATGGTCGATGGAATCAACAATATTTACTATATATTATAAACAAGATATTGTGCAAGATAGATGAACTCTTAATGTTTTTCTGTCATTTTTTTTCTTAATAGTGTTATTGTTACATGCACCCTGCGAAATCATAAAGGATTTAGATATAGCAAAAGTGATCAAAGATCAAAGAGAAGAGGTCATGTGATCGCAAGATTAAAGATGGGAAAAAAGAAAACCAAAAAGCAAAGAGGAAATCAAGCAACATAATAAAGAAGGGGCAAGACGGCCAGTAATATATCCAATAACACTCGGGATTCAGCAACTACTTTACCTTAGGCCGGTCACCAAGCCTGAGTTCAAGATCCAATTCTTCTACAGCGCAAGGGCTAATTTCAAGCACCTCAGACTTGTCGACTGAATTAGACTTTAGAGAGAAAGGTAATGATGATTTATCGATCCTCCGCTTCTTGCAGCTCGAAGGATCCTCCTCACTGTCCGTTATGCTTGGGTGAGCACGTCGAACTACCAAATTCAAGCTGACAGACAAATCTGTTTTGACACGGTTTACCTTTCCTGTACATCTTGATTCCACTTTCCTTGAATTCTGCTCTCCTTCAGTGCTCAGATCAGAGATATGATAACATCTTTCTGTAGCTAACTTAGTCCGTGGTGGAGGAGAAGATCTAGGGGATATCTTTTGTTGTTCTTCAACAATAAAAGAAGAAAAAGGAGGGAAAAAACCCTTTATTCGGCAATTCTCTTGAGTAGGTGTAGTTGAAACCCTAGAAGAAGAAGGTGGGGATGCAGTAGGACCAGGATCAGAATTAGGGTTAGGGCTAGAAACCAGATTACAAAGCTGAGATGGGTATTGAAAACCGAAAGATTTATAGGGATTTTGAAGGTGACTGTGAGGACTTTGATGCTCCTGTTGAAGGATTTCATTGTGAGGACTTGGAGATTGCTTTAGTCTAGCTCTATCCCTCCTGTGGACATTCATATGACCTCCCAGAGCTTGAGCAGACCTAAATTCTCTTCTACAAAAGCTACAAGAATAAGATCTTGGAGGCCATATACACCCTCCAAGAGGCCCAGCTGCATCTTCGGCGAAAGCTTGTTCTTCCCAAGAATCATCAAATGAAGGATTAGTTGAAGCCTGGAAATGAGAATTCAAACTATGCTTTTGCTTAGTCAACATCCAATACCGAGCTTGCTCCATATATTGGACAATATCTGGAGAGTGACCCTTCAAAGTTTGAAGAGTATACAGGATTATAGAACAAGTGTTAAAAAGGCATAGAAAATGAGAGGAGATGGGATATGCAAGAGGGACAGAGGAAAGGCTTAGCTGATTGCTTAGAGAAATTGTCTGGTAGATAGATTGGTGGGTACTCTACTTGGTTGTCTTAGTGTAGCTACTTTTTTGGTTTTTGTGAATTGGTTCTCAACAGTCTACTGTATAGAGGGCTCAAATTTTTCTTTTCTTTGCAGTCAAGGGGGAACAATCGTTTCGTATTCACTGTGTGGGTCCATGAGTCTTGCTTGCGCAGTTTATCTGTGCTTAGAGACAAACTGAGATCATGCCTGACTGAAATCTCCTTGGAAAGACCCAAGCAAAGGACGAAAAGATGCTTTAAATGTGCACATATTTTTTCTACACCCTGTATAGATACCTTTGGACTCGAAACTACTACTATACTATACTAAGCGTTATTTTGATATTTTCCTTTGCGGATCGCCCTCTTCAAAGAATGTCCATTAACACTAGGAAAATGGGTTATATTTCAAAGACAAGAATGCACATGCTCTGCTTCTTTTACACTACTCCTTCCATATATATATTTTTGGTTGTTGTGATATTAAGAGAACATATGAACAGGGTTTGTTTTAATGCTTCTAGTGGATGTTCTGAGTTTTTTTGCAGAAGATCGGGCCTTGGGCTTAAGGTTAATGTTATGGAAAGGACAACTTTAGTCATTTGTGATAAACTTATTTCAGGAGTTGTATCTTTGTTGTAGGGTGATCTTAAAGTTTCAGTTGTCTTGCTTGGTTATTTGTGTTCCTCAGTTGTATTTGTCTTTGATTAGTTCTGTCATTTGTTGGCATAAACTTTGTTGCTTATATAAAAAAAAACACTAGGAAAATAGCGTCGAGAAATATTACTCTACCTTAACCCTTTTGTTTAACCTGCATGCACTTATTAAACAGCTGAAAATAATTCTTGCATTATTCATGTTAGAAACTTGCTGAGAGTTTCAACAAAAAAGAAAACAAAACAAAACGGTGGCCATAACCTGTCCACTGTATTTAGAAGTTTTCGAATAACATTTGTTTTGAAGCATTGCGCGCAGTAAGAATATATACTGATATCATCAATTTGCTAATGATTTTGTTGCGTTGATGAAATCCGGGTTGCTCTTGCCACTATCTAGGTCGGCTGCGATACGCTATAAGCTAGTTTGAGTTCTTTATAATATAAAAAAAATATTAAAATGATGATATAAATTTTTAAAAATTAATAAAAAATTAAAATTCAGGTTATTAATCTAAATAAATTTAATAAACTTGATTAATTTAATAATATAATTATGAAAAAATCCAACGATAAAAAAAGAAAAAAAATTAAATAGCAATGATTAATAAAAAAAATATTCAAAACTTAATTACCAACAAATCAAACACAAAAGAATAAATTGAAAAAAAAATAATTTTAAAAAATAAAAAAAACATGACTCAAGTCATCATATTAAATTTACAGCTCGGTTATGAGGTTAGGATAACACTATATAAATTTTTTTAAATAAAATAATGGAGGTCAACCCTCAAGCAAAAAAAATAATGAAAGTTGAAATTGATGATAAAATAAAAAAAATGTAAAACAACTCGAGTCAACCTAAGTTAACTTAAGTAACCCGCGACCCGGGATATGAGATTTGAATAACCCCATGCAAAAAAAAAACTCACAAAGTTGAAGTTCCAATAATATAATATTAAATGATGAAATTAAATTTCTTTTAAAAAAAGACCGAAGTCAAACTGGGCTATTCATTAAAACCTGTGATCTGGGTCATGAAATTAGGTTACCCTATACAAGGCAAGACCAAAATAATCATAAAGCAAAATTTTCAATCATAAAAAATAGAAATTAAAAGAATAAGGATAACATTTGGTATAAAAAATAAATGAAACAAAATAATGATGGATGAAATTGAAAAATAAATAAATAATAAAATGATAAAACAAAAAATAGTAATCAAAAGAATAAGGATCAAATCTGGTATAAATATTAAATGAAATAAAAGAATGAGGGATGAAATTGAAAAATAAAAGAAATCAAGAAAATAATAAAAATAAATGACAATCAAAAGAATAAGAACCAAATATGATAGATGAAAAAATTGAAGGAGGATGAAATTAAAAAACACTTCTAATTTTATAAATTATTTCAAATAAAAAAAATTAAGAGTGAATTTGAAGTAAAAATAAATTGAAATGTTTCTTTGAAAAATTAGAGGTTTGACATGAAAATTGAATAGGAAGAGAAATGAAGCGAAAACAAATATCACAA
>Ga0325410_1001819_pt1 | contig 23667 bp, 14 predicted proteins | sample PopdelMetagenome_16_FD_206182 | JGI IMG/M metagenome (GOLD analysis project Ga0325410, IMG submission 206182) | Populus deltoides microbial communities from Bellville, Georgia, United States - Xylem-PdIQD-R3 | ecosystem: Host-associated > Plants > Phyllosphere > Stem > Wood/Secondary xylem...
TAGGAAAAATAAGCATAGGAGAACAAACATATTCATCATATAAACTGAAAAGAAAAGGTAAAATAAATCTCACAGTTCTTGAAATCCGAAGGTTTCCGTGTCCTTGCAACCAAGAAAAAGTGTTTAACCTTGCATGTTTGTTGAACAACTAATCAAAAAGAAGGAAGAATGCATAATTTAGGGTTTCTTAGAGGAAGGGGCGTTTTTCTCTTCTTGGCTGGCTGCCCCCTCTTCTCTTCTTTCATTCTTTTTATATCCTAGGAAACCCTAGGTCTCTATTTCATAAAATAGTCCTCCATTAAGTAGACTGTTTACATTTAAGTACTTCAATAACTATTTTTCTAAAAAAAGAGAAATAGCCTTGCATGAAATCTTCAAGCTTTGACTTAGAGGAGCTAAATTTCTGAAATAAAAACTTGGATATCGGTTTAGATGCTTCAGAATGTAATTTGGACTCGTTTCTTCACGAAACCTATTTGTTGGCAGAATTTAGATGTCATCTTTGAAAAATCATATCTCCCTCACATGACATCGGTTTTGGCTGTTTGTTGGCAAAATTGAGTTTGCATCAATTTGACTTCTGTAGCTCTAGATATTCAAGTTGGAATGGCTAAAGGTCAACACTGACAGATTGCGAGATTTGACTTTGAAGGCTGCGATTTCCATGCTCTTTCTTATTTTATTTTCTTGCCTTAGATGTCCAGAAAGGTATGGATGTTAGCTTTTTAATGCCACTAGAATCACTTCATTTCAAGCTTTAGAGCTCACGCTCTACACAAAATATCGACTGAAGGTCAAATCTGCCAATTATCTCCAATTTACTCCTTTTTGCATCTTTCATCCAAAAGTGCCTTCAAAACATAAAACAAAGAATATCAAAGCATTTTATATATAAAAAATAGGCAAAACACTAGTTAAATGTGGGTGAAACTATCGAATAATATGGTTGCATCAATATTCAATCCCACATGGCTTGACCTAGGATCATATCTCTTGAAAGTTCAATTTTAGTGTGAAGTTTTTTCATGACTTCATCAGTGGCATCGTCTATGAAAACCTGAAAAAGAAGTTAGTTCATTTCTATTTCAAACCTTTCACCTTCTACTAAAACTCTTTCCAATGCTGAAAAAAGTCTAGGACAAGTTAGAGTAACTAATCTTTCTACCACCACGATTAACGCCCCTTCGGATCTCCAATAACTCACCCACCAAGTGCAAATGCTCAACAATATTGTTTTAGCCATAAGCATGGCTATTGGTCGGTCATCGGAACCTCTGAAATATAATTGTGATTTTACTATCATAAACAAAATAAATATATAGTATGATTGTGAAAACTAGGTCGAACCTAAGAGAAATTTTGTTTAATCTTCCTACAATATACTGAAATAAAAAAGAATGGGGGACTTGAATAAAATATTAAAGAAACAAAATTCTAAAAATAAAATAATAAATTGATATGTCGTTAACTCAGTTCAAAGGTCTAGACATCTATTCCCGTAAATCTATTGATCATCAAAGTAAAATAAATACCTTTCAATTCAAGCAAATAAATTTGATGTCCCTTAGAACTAAGAGGAATCGAGGAGATTATAAGTAAATTAATTAAATAAAGCTTTCTGATCAATTTCTTATCATCAAGTGAATTTACTATTGAAAAGCAATTTTAATTCATTCGATAGTAGCCTTAAGAGCAAAGTTTGTAAAATTTATTCTAAGCAACCATTTAAAAGCTTGAGCAATTTAACTTAGCTTATTCCTCCCTAATGAATTAAAGTAATAGTTGCAGTAATTAAATTGACTCATTTGCTTCTTATTCTAGTCCCTAACAATAATTACGAATTGAAAGAAATTAGAAAGCACATATATACCATCTCAAAATAATCTAATAAGCATGAATAAAAATTAATAGCATAATTCTGAAATAAGAATAAATAAGTACTTGAATATGAAAGAATTACAATGATAAAGTTATTTCTTACAACTTAATAATAGAGATGACGTCTATTCCCCTTGAACTAAAAGCCAAAGTTTAGTTCATAGCTGCTAGAAAATTAATAAAATAGAGAAGAAAAGAATGTTGCAGAGCTCCTGTTTCTGCCGTGTTCTACTCTATTTATTCTCTTTCTTGGCTGCCAAATTCTTCAAGATTCTTAGGCTAATTAAAAATCCTTATACTACTTAATTCCTTCCTTATTTATTTGATCCTTAAGGTTGGTTAAACTCCTTATAATTTGTGTTGAAAATTGACTCTGCTTTTGTCACAACTCTACTGTAATTTAGACTCTGCTGCAACTTAAACTTTGTTTCTGACTTGTTTTCTTGTAATATACAATTGTTCCAACTGTGTTCTTTCATTCATGGAATGTTATAAGATTGATTTAAAAATTCCTTAGATCCTAAGGCCCACCATTTCTATATAAGACTCTCAGCCGTAGTGGGATTCTGAACACCGCTAGTTTCCATATCAGATCAGGAGACCAATCTCATTCTTAAGTTGCATTCGAATTTTCATCTTCAAAAAGTTTTTATCTAACCTAGAATCCTTATAAAAGTTGTAGTCCTAAATATGTAGATGATGCTGGGATTTTGAATCATATGATTTTGATGTTCGAGGCTCAAGATATGCTCGTTTGAATCTGTAGTGTGAAAGTAAAAAATCCTGTTACAAGTAGGATTTCGACCCGATCTTGCAAGTCTGATTAGAGGTCCAAACAAAATTAGATTTTTTTCTATAATACCTTTATGGAAAGTTTGATATGTGTACTTTAACTTTGATTTAGCCTATGTTCACATTCTGAAATTGTAACTCAGTGAAAAACCTGTCACAAGAAGCAAAGTCTGAAACATAAAATGTAGAAATTCTTATCTTTTAACAATTAATTCACAAAGTCTCTTAATCATGCCAAACTCATAAAAATAACTTTCAATAAGCTCAAATAAGCTTAAAATATATTAAAAATCATGGTGTAAAAGGAATAAAAACATATGTATGTTTTACACTTATCAACTACTCCATCAATCTTTATCTAACTCCCACTTTCATATTCCTTGAAAAAAAATCCTAAATGTGAGATGAGATCAGCTCCTAAGAATGAACACTAGTCCCACCAGCTGGGAGACTCCCCACTTTGTCTATGAGTGTTACACACTTATCTTTACTAAGAATGTGTTATTATGAAGGCTAGTTTAGATAACTATGATGATCTTACAGATCCTAGAAGGCACATACAAAATATTAGAAACATCTTAAAGCTTATGACACAAAAGAGTGATGCCGTGTTTTAAATTTTCAGTGTATTTTTTTTATGGATTTGCTAGGGTGTGGTATCATAGCCTTAACCTGGCTTTTTCCTTCATGATCTATGTGTTAAGGTCACCTCTAGTTTCAACAATAACATCCTAGTCAATAAGAGCTCCATAAAGCTTTTTACCATCACTCAATGAGAAGATGAAAGCACTAGAGCATGTGAAAAATTTGCTCATACCGATTTTCACTAAAGACTTAATAAATGGAGTCTATAACTACTCATTATGGGAACACTTGTATACATTCCTTAACAGGACTCTGTGTAATATAAAATAAGTAATAAAAAATTAGATTAGAATGAAAAAAGCAGTGTGACCAAACAGAGTTACCCATGTTTCTACCAAGAAGAGTCTCCCCAACATTATAAATCTCTAAACAAAACAACTAACAAGAGTACCAAAAAACACATTCATGATCACTTTATATTCCTCAAAATCTTGACTACTCCTCTGGCCACCATATGGACTGAGGTGCTAACTTTTATCAAATGAAGAATTTATATAATATCCTTCATCCATGAAAATGGCACAAACACGAGAAACCCCAATATGTTCTGCCTTTTTCACCTTGACCATGATTATGAAGTTGAGGAATGTCACGCCTTGGAAACGAAGATAGAAATATTCATCACCAAAGGTTACCTTCACCACCTCGTGAAAGAAAAAAAGATGAGCATAGAAGAAAGGAAGTCTACATACTTGATGATCTACCTAACATCAAATAATCCTCAAATTAGCTTCGGAAATTGTATCTCTTTCTTTTTAATTTTTTATAAAAGCTGTAATATTTTTTTTATATCTCCAATGTCTCTAAAAAAAAATCTCTATTATAATCTCTAAACTTATCTCCATAAAAGTCTTCATAGGCGAGATCTCCATGTCTCTAAATGTGTCTCCATGAAAATCTCCACTGGAGATCTCCACATCACCAAAAGTTTCTTTATTGAATCTCCCATCATGTCTTTAATGTCTCCAAAAGGATTAAGGATTTTCCACTCTATACAACCACTCATTTAAACACTTTTATGCATCCTAAATGCATACACAAACCATATTACTTACTTTTACACTCATTCCTTATTACTACACTACTTATTTTAACAAAGTAAGATAATTATTCTCTTTACTCTCTTGCAAAAATATTGATAAAAAATACGAGATACAAAACAAAAGGCCAACATCCAAACACTTAACCATGATAACACTCTCTTTTCTTTTCTCTCTTAGAATGATGGTACATACTTTTTTTTAATTAAAAAAAACAGTGACCAAAGTTTATTTGTTCAACCTCTCAACAATTGACAACTTTCAATGAAAACTTTGTTAATTGCTTAAAGTTATTATATGTTATCCAAATCATTTTTAGCGCTTAATATCGTTAAGAAAACATTTAAGCTATCCTAAACATTTAATTGAACAAAATTCATCATGTGAGTCTTTTTTTTTTTGTAGAGGATTTTACTTCTACAATTACAGGATAAAAAACAATTGTATCATGTTTTTACTCTAATATCAAGGTGTTGAAAAAACAAGTTCATCTACAATATTTGTGTTATTTAACCTTATCTAACTTGTCAAAGTAAGATAATATGGATTTTACACATGATAGTAGGTAAAAACCTTAGGAATGGATATTATGAGTTGGTGGCAGGTCAAAATTTTTAAAACTCGGTGAGCCTGACGTAACCCGTATATTATATAATCCTTTTGTCTTCAAAATTCTTATTAGTGGGCTTCTTCTTAGATTTATTTAACATAATAAAAAAAGATTTATCTCCTTATTGGAGGGGAGGGGAAGGTAACTAGAATTAAATGTCGGTGCAAGGTATGAAAATTAGACCTAATAGTAGGGGCACCATGATACCTACAATCCATTCTGTAGTTCTGCCTCTAAATGCAGATAAATGAAATTAATAATATAAACCTAACCTGTGGATATCTATAAAATTTAACTTAACCTAGTATATTCAATCCGCTTAGATCAAAAAAATTAAATTAGTCAGATTTATAATTTATAAAATATTAAAAGTTAGTTTGGATATAATTATGAATTCAAACCCAATCCAATTATATTTATTAACACCCCTACTCTAATTACAAGTTAGATGAAGAATGGTATGGGCTCTTAACTAGCGTTCCACTCTTAAGGTAGAAAAGTAAATTACATAACGTCAAGATAGAAGATAAGTTTATGGTATACATATTGTGTGTAACTGATTCTTAATTATTTCTACTATTAAAGTTAGTTATAAACAAATGAAAGAGTGATAAATGGTCCTAAAGACACATACCAAAAAAACATGAAAATTAAATTGCTAGAAATCACTTGTCTTTATGTACTATTAATTGCGACCAACTGCTTCGTATTATGCTCGTGTAGCAGGCAATCTTCCCCTTTTCTCAAAGGAGTCACCTCGAAAACAGTCACCCTTCCTTTAGCCAAAGTCCTATGCAAAACGCATGCCAAGCCAAACCTTGCCAAGCCGGCCTCTAGCCAAAACCTTTTCACTATTGGCAAGAAGATACAATGTCTCACCACTTTTCAAAAGTAGTGATGATTGAATTTAAAAATAGCTGACCATTTTTTCTAGCATTATCCAAATCGTGTTTTTCTTGTTTTCATTTTTGATAGACAAGATCTTACTTTCAATTGATAGAAATTCGAGTATTCCAAAACTTCAAATTTGAAAACAATCCATCATCCTTCCATATTATTTGGCTATTCTATTATACATTGTTTTGAAAATATTTCAATGAGTGCATAACTCTTTCAATGACTCATCCAAGAACATGAATATGTTGCAATCAATATATCATGTTCATCGTTGAACACTGCATGAATCTATTCCGAGATTTGGTGAATGCAAAATCAAATTTCTTGAAGGAAACCTTCATTGTGTTTAAATCTGAAAATCCAATCAATTGACAGTTTTGAAAATGGGTTGTCAAATTGAACCAACCCACATCACATCAATAGTGTACTTACGGGTATGTGTAAGAAATACAAGTCTTTGCCAATATAATAATAATAATAAAAAAAAAAAAAAAAACTTAGAGGCATTAGTAAACTCCTGTAACTTGTGATGTAATAATAAAACACTATGGATTTAATGTTTTGCTTTATTTATTTATTTTTATTTTATTTTTTTTAATTGGTTCTTTAACATTGTATTGTTTTGGGATTGCTCTTGATAATTTATTTTTTATGCTTGTGTGTAGAGATCTCGTAGTGTTGCGGAGATGTTTTGTTGATTGTTTAATGCTTGGTTGAATAAGATAAAACTCAATCTCATAGATTTAAAAGAATTAGAGTTTCAATAATAGAATTTTAAGTTTAAATAAATAGTCAGTCCTTTTTATTTGTTAACTTCAAGGACAAGTTTGCACGATCATAGAAAGAGATTTTTTGGATCACTCATCTTTATTTTATTTTTTTTAAAGTTGATCATTTCACATTGTGTTTATTTTCAATTTGATTTAGTGTTTTGTTTTGGTTGTCTAGATATGAGGTTCTTAAAATGTCAAGGGAAAATTTTGACACTCAATTTGACAAAATAAATTAAAACAATGATGTAAAATAAATAGATGTCAACAAACCAAAATTAAAACTTAAACAAATATAGTAGGCTAGGGTAACTGGGTAGGGGCAAATTGGTTGGCTCATGCAACCCATGATCTAGTATGGAAGGAAAGTCACTGCGACCAAGAAACACATGCAACTTCCTTTGGTACCCTAACGCCACCTTCCTTGTAGTGATGGATATGGCGTGAAAATGACTTTCTTAGAAGGTCATGTGTGACGATAGTGGAATGGAAGTGAGGCTCCTACAATAATTTCCCCCTACCTCCTTTTTTTTTTTCTTCTTATTTTATTGGGATTTGTGTTGATTTATCAAAAAAAAAAAGTGTTTTGTCATTTTATTTTTATTTTAAATTTGATTCTCATTTTTTTTATTTTAATTGGTTTTTTAACATTGTATTGATTTATTTTTTATGCTTGCATATAGAGATCTCGTAGTGTCGCGGAGATGTTTTGTCGGTTGTTTAATGCTTGGTTGAACAAGATAAAACTCAATTTCATAGATTTAAAAGAATTAGAGTTTCAATAATAGAATTTGAAATTTAAATAAATAGTCAGTTCTTTTTATTTGCTAACTTCAAGGACAAGTTTGCACGATCATGGGAAAAGACTTTTTGGGTCACTCATCTTTATTTTATTTTTTTAAAAGTTGATCATTTCACATTGTGTTTATTTTGGATTTGATTTAGTGTTTTGTTTTGGTTGCCTAGATATGAGTTTCTTAAAATGTGAAGGGAAAATTTTGACATTTAATTTGACAAAATAAATTAAAACAATGCTGATGTAAAACAAATAGGTATCAACGAACCAAAATTGAAATTTAAACAAATATAGTGGGCTAAGGTGACTGAGTAGGGACAAATTGGTTGGCTCATGCAACCCATGATCTAGTATGGAAGGAAAGTCACTGCGACCAAGAAACATATGCAACTTCCTTTGGTACCCTAACACCACCTTCCTTGTAGTGATGGATATGGCGTGAAAATGACTTTCTTATAAGGTCATGTGTGACGATAGTGGAATGGAAGTGAGGCTCCTACAATAATTTTTTCCTCCCCTCCCTTTTCTTTTCTCTCATTTTATTGGGATTCGCATTGAATAATGTGTTTTGTCATTTTATTTTTATTTTGAATTTGCTTGTCGTTTTTTTTGTCACACCCAGACATCACGGCAACCGATTAAAAATTAATCTTAAATGGAAAAAGAATAGATATCTGACATTTTGTTTTCTTGGGGAACATGTCTAGTTCAAGGAGTCGCCACCTAATATTATGGTCCCTAATTGATCAACATAGATTCTATGGTATAAGACTGGTTACGCGAAAGGGAAGATATTATCACCCCTTAAACATCTTACCTAAGACAAGCTGCATTGCTGATTTTGTCTTAAATTGCTGAGTTTATCCTTGTTCTATTTTTAAGGTCATCCTATAATATTCCTGACTCTGGTGTCGTGTGAATATTCACCTATGAATATTTTCAACTTTGGCGTTGGTAAATATTACGCAATCCATAAAGTACGGTTTTCCTGATTTTGATGTTAATGAATAAATCCGTAAAATTTTGTATTACAAGAAACGAAAACAATTCTTTTTTTTATTATTTTTTTTGTTTATGTAGCCTAAACCAGTGACCCGACAAGCCATTGTTGCATCCATGCGTGAATGGTTCACGTATGCATGTATGCATGTAGTAACCAATTAATTATTTTAGCAAGGAAAGAAAGAAACTTTCCTGGGCATGCGGCTGCTGGAGGCTAAGTCGAGGGAGACGGCTGAGCGCTGCTCGTGGTTGTCATTCCAACCTGCTGCTCATGATGGAGTCGGGGTGCTGTCGCGGAGGAGATCTTCCAAACGTTGCTTCAATGGAGGATTGGAAGAATATATGGTATCGTATTGCTGCTGCTGCTTGCTGCCCTAGGGAAGAAGAGATACGGGGGCGTCAACCAGGATGAAGCTAGTCGCACTGCTGGGCTGCTTCTACGGCTAATACCAGTTCCCGGTCGTTGAGGGGTTGCGAATCAGTGATGGCTGCCGGAGCTAAAGACAACGCTGCTATTGTAGCTGGTATAGGATGACTGTTGAGAAGCGTCAGTGACGCTTGCAGTTGAAGGGAAGGGTGAATGCAAGAGGAAGAGGGCGCCCTGTTATAACAGCAAAGTCCCTGTTCGACTTCACTCCCACCGGTCTCTGACAACAACGAAATGTTCCTTCCCCTGGTGCAAGAGCTCTTTGCTTCTATTTTTTTCTCTATTTTACTCTTCTTTTGCCCGTATCTCTCTACTCTCTCAGTTTAGTTCCTCCTAGTCTCTCTATGTTCTATCTCCCCTGTCTCCTATCTGTGTATTTTTTTTTTCGCTCTGTTTTCTCCCCTTCTGGTTCATGGCCTGGCCTCTGTTCGTGCGTTCGTGCCTCAAGATAATGGGGCACGTTCGCTCCTGTCTTTGAGAAGAGTCAACACTGTTTGCCACGATATCGTGGTCTTCGGAGAGGGCATCGTTGAGGATAATGGACAGCTGTACATTCCCTGCAAAATGGTCCTTGGGATGAGGTAGAAGGCGATAAATAGTTTTATGACACAGCGTCGTTTTCTACTCTGCAGTGGTTAGTCACTAAAGTTCTGAAATTTTATAATCAAGCCACTTGTCAAATTGTAATTGGAACCCTGTATTTTAGCACCATTTACAAAATGATCCTTGAAATTTAATTTCTTGCAATTTTAACCCGAATCAACCCTAAACCTTGATATTTCTTCAATTAAGCCCCTAATTTCATTTCAAGTTCAATTAAATCCTCAAACTTCTAATTTATGTTGTCTTGGCCCAAATTTCAATTTATTCCTCATTCTTTTATTACCATTTTTTGTTTTTTTATAAAATAAAATAAAAGGAGTAAAAAATTGGGTAATGACACTTTTTATCACTATTTTTTTCTCATGGTCCTTCTTTTAAATTTATTTTTTTCAATTTAATCATTTGATATTGGGTTAGTTAAGAATTAGACTTTGTAATTTTTTTTAATGGGATGATCCAGGTCTTATGACCCGATTATGAGTTTGAAAAGCTAATCTGAATTGACATAGGTTATTTCTTTCATCCTCTTTTTACGCTGATTTTCTTTCTCAATTTTATCCTTCAACATAGGGTTTGTAGAAAATTAAGCTTTGTGATTTTATTCACTTTTCTTTTTATGAGGTTATCTTGGTGTCATGACCTAGATCTCGAGTTTGACTGGTTAGCTCAGATTGACTTAAATATTTTTTTGTTGAATTCTTTTTTATTTTGTCATTCAATATTGGGTTATCATGTTTACATGATCTGACTCGCTAGGCTTGACAAACTTTCTAAAGTTTCTGGTGTTTTTTTTTTATCCTTTTCTGTTAATTGATTTTTTTTTATTTTATTCTTCTACATTTGAATTGTTGATAATTAGACATCATAATTTTTATGGTGTTGTTATAGTCTCATGACCTAGGTCCTAAATTAACATCTAACCTATACAATAAATTTTTATAAATAAGAAACTTTTCTCATCGTATTTAATAGTAAGTCCCACGAGCATTTTTTAATACAAAATTAAGTTATTTTCTTTTACAATTTTTATAGTATTTTAGTAACATAATAATCTATCATTTGTTTTCTTAGATATTTTTTTTGTTAAAATTCATAAATGAGCCTGAGTGGAGCTGAGCGATTAGGCATACATGGCTTAAGCTCGAGATCACTTTGCTTAGGCTCACTTATCAAATATTTTTTAAGTTCAGCCTATTTGCTATCATTTTTTAATATATAATTAAATGAACCTATGTTATTGAATCCACTTGAGTCTATGACCCAAGTCGCGTGTTTTTCTTACTTCTTGAAACACACTAACAATACCTAGAAATCATTTTTTTACATTAAAGGTTTTTTATGGTCTAGCTTGTGGTATAGCACGAGCCACCTATCTAGTATTACACTATTTTCAAAGTCCTAGTCTTTCCCAAAGTTTCTCTTTATGGTTTTTCTTATAATGGAAATCTAAATTTTTTTCTTATTTATTGCAAATGTTCTTCTCAAAATTTTTAGGAGTTGTCATTTCTATTTAAAGGATATTTTTTATTTTTTATCTCTATTTTATCCCATCTTTCTTAATGCATGGCAATTTTATTGGTAAGATAAAAGGTAAGGAGCAATGGTTTGAATGTGTTAAGGAGGAAGATGAAGAGGATCAAGTTGTGTTGGTTTATGAGATTTTTAGTGATGGATCCCAATAATTTATGGTCTCTCGTTGCAATGATCAATGAAAATTGACCTTTTAATGCTCAAACTTCTAGGTTTTTTTATAAGCAACAAAGTTTATGTCAAGAAATGACAAAACACCCTAAAGGGATATCAAAGACAAATACAATAGAAAAACATAAATAAATCAGCAAGAAAATAAAATTTAAAGATTAGCTTGCTGCAAGTTAAGGCACTAAAACTCCAACTCTCAAAATAGAGTTCACAAATACCTAAAGTTGTCATTTCTAGAATATTAACCATAAGTCCAAAACTCCATCTTCTATAATAACTCAAACCACCCACTAGAAGCATTAAACAAACCAAAGTTTCTCTCTATAGTTTTTCTTATGATGGAAATCTAAGTTTTTTTTTTATTTATTGCAAGTCTTCTTCTAAAAAATTTTAAGTGTCGTTATTTCTATTTGAGGGATATTTTTAATGTATTTTCTTTTCATTTTTTAATCTCTATTTTATCTCATCTTTCTTAATACATGGAAATTTTATTGGTAAGGTAAAAGGTAGGAGCAATGGTTTGAATGTGGTAAGGAGAATGGCGATGACGATCAAGTTGTGATGGTTGATGAGATTTCTAGTGATGGATCTCAACAATATATGGTATTTGGTTGTAAAGATCAATGGAAGTTGACCTTTTAATGTTAAAGCTTCTATTTTTTTTTATAAGCAACAAAGTTTAGGTTAAGAAATGAGAAAACACCTTAAAGGGATATCAAAGGCAAATACAATAGAAAAACAAAAAGATGAAAACATAAGACAAATAATAAATAGACAATTAAGGAAAAAAACTCATCTGAAAAAAAAGCTAATAGAGATGCTTCAATTGTTTTGTAAAGAGATTTGAGAGAGAGAGAGAGAGTTATGGATTTGTATTCTGAATACATGATGTTATGTTTTTTTTTTTAAAAAAAAACAATGGAAAGTGTTTTCCTTAGGATAAGAAAAGGAAAACACTTTCCTGCTATAAAGCATTACTTTTTTCTTTGACCGAAATTCATTTTTCTTGATCAATTTTCCTTATGTTTACCAAACATAGAAAATTGAGGAAAATGGTTTCCAAAAAAATAAATTCCTAGAAACAAATAAGGCACTCGTTACACTTTTTAATTCCCACGTAGGCTGAAAAAAAATTCTCATTACTGTGCCATTATAATCATGTAGTACCCCTTAAATTCCACTAGATCCAAGTTTATCCTTAAAAGATCCATCAGCAATTCGCTTCACAGTATAAAAATCATGAGGATTGTAAGTGACAGGCCTTAAACATTTGATATTAGTCTAGCAAACTAAACCATCCACAATTATTAATAAATCAAGTGCTCAATAATAAAAATTTAAGAAAATAGCTTTGATTGAAGATTAACTTATTACATGTAAGCTAGATATATAAACCATAAAATTATAAAGAAAAGCATGAAGCATACCTTTCTTTGAAATCTTCCATGAACAAGATGTTCCCATTAATGAAATAGAATAGATAAACTTCTAGGGCAATACCAAGATATACCCCAACAATCAATACTCCTAGCTCAAATACGCCAAATATTATGGTAATGAATGAGAACATGGTCCATTAATTCTTCAAAGACCAAACAAAAAGGACAAATAACATCTCTAGCATTCGAGAATCCCTATTCGAACCAAAACTTTGGTATTAATCTTGTCAAAAATTACCATCTAATAAAAAATTTCTATATTTGGAGGAACCAATCCTTTCTATAACCCACTAAAAGAATTACAAACATTAGACTATATTGAAATAGATAACATACAACATATAAATTTGATAGAATAATCCTCATTAGATTGAAGTTTTCAAATTATCTTATCAACAACCTCATAATGTAGAACCACAGAGGACAACTTGTTGAGTAGTTCCTCAAAGGATCCAGCCTCTTTACCTCTAATAGCCCTCCTTCATCTAAGATCCTATATCCATGATAGACCTCTGTGGTTTCTATCCTTCTTGTCTCCTTACAGTTCTTGTATGGATTATAGATCTTTTCAAGATTGGGTTATGGACCTATGACAACATTTGAAGATGGACTATTTCAGCATGATTGTTTGGTCATTGTGTAAATCACGGAAGGATTTCATTTTCAATAATGCAGTAGGTGATCCCCTGTTGATTGTTCATATAACATCTTTGTCAGCCAACAACATTCACAGTGCTGGTCTTCAGGACTACTGATGCTGTTAGGACTTTAGTGTTTAAATTTGAATTAATCTTCTGTTATCAGGTTGTTAGGAAAGCTTTTCCTGTGTTCTTGTTCTTTCTTCATGGCTGTATATATATCCTCAGTGAGTTAATAAGAAATAACTTTTCCAAGGTATTCTAACGTTTATATGGTATCAGAGCGTCTTTAATTTTTTTTTCCATCATCTTTCTCATCATGACTGATCCCAACAACACCAGCCATATTCACACCAGCCTGCCCAACTTGGTGACCATCAATGTCACGGCACAGGCTCCTCTCAAGCTCACTAGCTCCAATTATTTGTCTTGAAAACTGCAATTCCAAACACTTTTTGTAGGTTATGATCTCTAGGTTTCGTTGATGGTACCAAACCTTGTCCACCATAATATCTCATCACTAAAAACTCAAACACTCCTAATCCTGACTATCATGCACGGATGTGTCAAGATCAACTAATATTAAATGCTCTCATTGGAGCTATTCATCACTCCATCATTCTGTTTATTGCTTGTACTACCACATCTCAGAAGGCTTGGACAATTTTAGCATCAACATATGCCACCCCCTCCAGAGGCCGCATCAAGCAAGTCAAGGCCAGTTTCAAAGCCCTCACAAAGAGCTTTTTTTCAATCTCTGATTTCATTCACTCTGTTAAAGCACGGACTGATGAATTAGCAATGTTGGGTGCCTCCATTGATGGTGAGGATATCACAGATAAAATTTTAGAAAAATTGGGAGATGAATACAAAGAACTTGTGCATGCGGTACAAGCTAGAGACACCTCTATTGCTTTTGATGAACTTCATAAAAAATTACTCATGTTTGAAGCCTCTCTAAATACTTCCCACAAAGCCTCCACACAGTTCTCTCCTACAGCCAATGCAGCAGTTCATCGTTCTGGCTATCGATCTCAGACCTCTTTTGGTCGATCTACTCCTCCTCCCTCACCACAGTGGGGCACTTCATTTCATAGTTCTCCAAGACCACAAGGACATAATCAGGGATTTCATTCTCAACAACCTGGTTCTCATCCTTACCTGGGATAGTGCCAGGTCTGTGGCCTTCAAGGGCACACGGCGAAAAGATGCCCCTCATTCAGGTTTGTCCCTCAAAAGATAGTTATTTCAAAGGGCAACAACAGTCCCAACTCTTGGCAGCCACAAGTTCATCTTGCAACCAGCAATGCATCCATCACTCCTCCCAGCAATGTAACCAGCACTCCTTCGTGGCTGCTGGATAGTGGTGCTTCTCACCACATCACCGCTGATCGCCACAATCTGTCTCTCCACACTCCATATACTGGCTCGGATGATGTTATGATAGGAGATGGTACAGGCTTGCGCATTACCCATACAAGCTCCTCAACTCTACATTCAAGCTCCTCTTTTTTTAATCTCTTCCTGACATTAAAAAAAAATCTTATCTCTATTTATCAGTTTTGTATAACCAACAATGTCTCCATTGAATTTTTACCTTGGTGTTTTCTTGTGAAGGATCTGCTGACGGGAGCGGTTCGCGCTCAGGGAGAGAGCAAAGGTGGCATTTATGACTGGCCGGGGTTCAATCCAATGTCCTCTTCTCCAACTGCTTTTTCTAGCTCAAAAATTGCACCAATAAATTGGCATTTTCATTTAGGTCATCCATCGTTACCTATTCTCAATGTTATCCTTTCCAAAAATAAGCTAAACACTTGTTTAATGACAAAACAGTTTTCCTGCAATGCATGTCAATGTAACAAAAGTTACAAACTTCCATTCTCAACTTCCACTTTAGAGTCTCATACTCCTCTTGAAATAATTTTCTCTGATGTATGGACTGCTCCTATGTACTCCATTGATGGCTTTAAATATTATATTGTTTTTGTCGATCATTTTACACGTTATACATGGTTCTATCCTTTGAAATGCAAATCTGATGTCAAGCCTACATTCATACGTTTTAAAGCCATTGTTGAAAATTATTTCAAGCATAAAATCATCACCTTCTATTCCGATAATGGAGGTGAATTTACAGCTCTCAAAGATTTTTTTCCAAATACATGGCATATCTCATCGTACTTTCCCACCACACACACCTGAACATAATGGTATCTCTGAACGCAAACACTGACACATAGTGGAAACTGGTCTTCCACTTCTCACTCATGCCTCATTACCTTAAAAATTTTGGTCGTTTGCGTTTTCCACTGCCATTTATTTAATTAATGGGATGCCTTCACCTTCATTAAAATATTTTTCTCCATTTGAACTTATCTTTAAACAATCTCCTAATTATGTTAAACTTCGCATTTTCAGGTGCTTGTGTTATCCATGGCTACGTCCATATTCGGTTCATAAACTAGATGTCCAGTCTAAACCATGCATATTTCTTGGATACTCCTTATCTCAAAGTGCTTACATCTGTTTTGATCCTTAATCTTCCAAATTCTTTTCTTCTCGTCATGTTCAGTTTGTTGAGGCTACTTTTCCATATCCTAGTTTACTATCATCACAGTCTGTATCAGACTCTTCCTCTCTACAATCATGGATACCTCCTATTCTTTCTATAGTAGCACCTATGCCTGTGCCTCCCTCGTTCACGCCACCTGCAATTCCACCTTCTGCAGCAGCTCCATTACAACAGCCAACAACAGCCCTCCTACCATGCCACCCACACAACCTTCCTCTGTTTTGCCCACCTCACCGTCCCCTCTGATCATTAATCCTTCCCCTGCTCCACCTGTTGCACCTTCTCATTCCAAGACCACCAGATCAAAAAATAATATCCACAAACCTATCCGCAAACTCACCTTCCATACACATCTCCCCTCAACTGATATTCAATAGCCCATATCTGTTACCAATGCTTTAAAGGAAGCAAAATGGCATCAAGCCATGCAAGATGAGTTTAATGCTCTCATCCAAAATAAAACCTGGGATTTGGTTTCTCCTCAATATGCCTCTAACTTAGTCGGTTGTAAATGGATTTTCAGGGTGAAGCGCAATTCTGATGGCAGTGTTTCTCGCTATAAAGCACGCTTGGTGGCCAAAGGTTTTCACCAGCGACCGGGGCTTGACTATACCGAAACCTTTAGTCCAGTTGTCAAGCCAACCACAGTTCGTCTTGTTCTGTCCATTGCAATAGGTAATGGGTGGCGGCTGAGACAATTGGATGTCAACAATGCTTTTCTTCAGGGACATCTGCAAGAAGACGTATACATGGTTCAACCGCCTGTATTTGTAGACAAAGAACACCCACATTTCGTCTGCAAACTGTGTAAAGCCATTTATGGGCTAAAGCAAGCACCACGTGCATCGTACCATGAACTTCGCTCCTTTCTGATTGATAACGACTTCACAAATTCAATGAATGATACGTCTTTATTCATTCTTAAACATCATGGACACCTTCTATATTTATTGGTATATGTGGATGACATTATCATCACCGGTGATGATGGACATACAGTCGACCTCCTTGTTCAAAACTTAGCCAAACGGTTCTCACTGAAGGATGTGAGGTCTCTAACTTATTTCCTTGGTGTGGAAACTCAATCTCATCCTCACGAGTTGGTGCTCTCTCAGCACAGATATATTCAGGATCTCTTGCATCGTACCAACATGAGTAACTCACGTCCTGTGGCTACTCCACTGCCACCAGGTCCTCCTCCCACTCTTGCAATGGGTGAGTTGCTTCTTAATCCATCTGAATATCGAGCCAATGTTGGAAGTCTTCAATATCTGTCACTCACCCGACCGGATTTATCTTTTGCTGTGAACAAGTTGTCACAGTTTATGCACAAACCGACTGAAGAACATTGGAAACTTGTCAAACGACTACTGCGTTATCTCTCAGGCACCAGTAACGTAGGACTTCTTCTGCATCATCAATCACCTACTCACTTGCATGCTTTTTCAGATGCACATTGAGGGGGAAACAAGGATGACTTCTCCTCCACCAGTGCCTACATTCTATACCTTGGTCGGAATCCTGTCTCATGGTCATCCAAGAAACAACAAACCATTGCTCGATCATCAACGGAGGTCGAATATCGCTCTGTGGCTGACACAGCCTCAGAAATCAGCTGGGTATGTTCATTATTGAATGAACTTTAATATTCGGTTAATCAAGTTCCTGTGATTTATTGTGATAATATTAGTGCAACACAACTAAGTTCAAATCCAGTTTTTCATTCAAGGATGAAACATGTCTCTATTGATTTCCATTTTATCCGCGAAAGAGTTCAGTCTAGAGCTCTTCGGGTTTGTCATGTCTCCTCTGATGATCAACTCGCTGATGCATTAACAAAATCTCTTTCCCGTTATCGGTTTGGGTTTCTCAAGGACAAGATTGGACTTACTCAAGGCCGTCCATCTTGAGGAGGGATGTCAGCCAGCAACATTTATAGTGCTGGTCTTTAAGACTACTGATGCTGTTAGGACTCTAGTGTTTAAATTTGAATTAATTTTCTGTTATCAGGTTGTTAGGAAAGCTTATCCTGTGTTCTTGTTCATTCTTCATGGTTGTATATATATCCTCGGTGAGTTAATAAGAAATAACTTTTCCAAGGTATTCTAATGTTTATAATCTTTTCTTCTTTCCGATTACCAAGCCCAGTCAAATGCATCGATCATCGAGGAACCAAATGTCCGATGGCATCCTCCTCCCAAAAACTGCTTTAAAATCAATGCCGATGTTGATATTTCTTTGAAAGGGCGGACTTGGTGCGGATATTATTAGAAATAGTTCACGTGAACTAACGTTGACTGCTAGGAATGTTGCTAGTAGAATTACGGTACCGGAGGTGGCTAAAGCAATGCCAGCAAGGTATGGTGGCATCTCTTTAGAAAGAGACATGGGGCACGACAAGGTTGAATTGAAGCTAGATAGAGTTTTCTTGTTACAATGGCCATCAACAAAGCTGGACCCTTCTCCAGGTCTGTTGCTCAAGATATTAGGATTTAGCTTCTTTTTTTTCTTTCGTTTTCTTGCTCTCTTGTAAAGAGAAATGCCGACATGGAAGCGCGCTCTCTAAGCAAACTAGCCTTATCTCTCGCTTATGAAAGGTGTTGATCGAGGAATGCCCACCTGAACTATGCGCTTTTATAATCGTTTATTCTGAGTTTTCTTCTTCATAAAAACTCATTTCCATTCTTTCATTTTCTTGAACTCGTGTAAAGAGAAATGCCAGCACACTCTCTTAGCAAACAAGCCTCATCTATCTCTTGGGAGGTGGTGTTGCTTGAGGAATGCCCACCCGAACAATGTGATTTAATAAAAGTTTGATCCTAACATCATGTTTATTTTTATGTTTCAAAAGCATTTTTGAAAATTTTAAATTTTTTTTATTTTTTTACTTCACATTAATTATTTTGTGTATTTTCAGATCATTTTAATGTGTTGAAGTTAAAAATAACTTTTTAAAAATAAAAAATATTATTTTAATATATTTTCAAATAAAAAACATTTTGAAAAATAACCGCAACCACACTCTCAAACACCCCAATATTCCTCTTAATAAAAACTCATTTTCATTCTCAACACACATTTCTATGGATGATTGGTTTTAGTTATCAAGCACACCAATGATCTTTCAGCTAAATGATATTCTTGCACATACAAAAATCCCATCTTTCTCAATTCAATTTTAATAAAAATTAGAACGCTTCCATATACATTCATATACATGAAAAACTTTCAAAAACTCAATATATTAATTCTAATTAGAAGGTGCTTTGTAAACCACTAATATGAGCTTTACACGAGTGGAAGTACAAATGGAGTATTTAATTATTGCCTCATTATTTTCTTAATATTTCCCTAATGAAAAATGATTTCATTAGATTTTTCTTATAGTAATGTTGTTAACATATTTTCACTGAGAAATATTCTATTTCACTTGAGAAATTATTACGAGCATAAAATTCTTAGTCATCTCTTCAAACTCTTAATTTAATTTACATATCATCACATCAAATTATTTGAATGCTGACCAGCTCGTTGCCTCCTCGCATTATTATGGAGCTCTGGTCCTAGCCATGGATGCAGCAATATGACAGTTCTTAACGATATTATAAGCATAGAATACTTTATATATTATACAACATCATCATAAGTTGTGCTTGAACATCTTTAATTGCAAATTACTATGTAATATGTTGCTTTCGCATTCATGCCCTAGCTATACATGCACCATGTCAAAGTGCACAATGATGCTGTTTGATTTGCTATCCAAATGGGCAACAAAGCAGGTTTAAAATCTATAAATGACACATCAATCAACTTGATAAATTACTGAATAATCTTTAGTTTAACTAACTAAATAATAAAGTATTCTAAATAACTAAATGGTTTTATTTGATAACAAAACAAAAGTTGAATGAGAAATGGTTAACCTCATAAAAAATAAAAATAAAATCTTAAGCTCAATTACCAGCAAATCAAACGCTCAAAAACATATTGAAAAAAACAAACAAAAAAACCTTACTCAAGTCGACATGCCAAATTTGCGGGCAAATTGTGAGGTCAATATATACCTATACATAAAAAATTGAATAAAACAAACAAGGTCACCTCTCAAGTAAACTAAATAATGAAAGGCGAGACTAAAGAAAATTGATTAAAGAAAAAGTAAAAAAAACCGAGTCAACCCGAGTTAATTAAACTAACTCATAACCCTGGATATGAGATCAGAATAACCTCATAGAATGTCCAATAATCAAATGTCAAATGATGAAATTAAAAAAAAATAAACAAAGAACCTTAAAAAAAAAGGATTAAAGTCAAATCATGCTAATATCTGAAACTCGTGACTCGGGTCATAAGACTAGATTACTCCATAAAAGGCAAATAAAAAAAATCACGAAGCAAAATTCTCAATCATCCAAAATTAAAAAACAAAATAAATCAAGAAAATGAAAAAAAATAGCAATCAAAATAATGAATATCAAATATTTTATATAAAACAATTGAATGGTGTTGAAACTAAAACACAATCCCAATTTTATAAGTCATTTGAAATAAATAAAAATTATAATAAAAAGAACATAGACCAAAGTTGAAGGAAAAACAAATGGAATGGCTACTTTGAAAAATTGGAGGGATAGACATGGAAATCAAAAGAGAGAGAGAGAAATAAAGGAAAATAAAAGAAAAGAATGTCGACACCAAACTAGAGGTCCATTGGCCACATACACCACCCATGGATGGAGATGCCACCAAGATGTTTCAAATGCTGCCCTGAAAACAATCATGTATTCACCAGAAAATGCTTCACACGCCATCTAAATGGAGCGAGTGTCTCCCACACACTAACACATGCAACTTGATTATAACTATATGAAAACACTCATTTATGTCAGCTTAATAATTTCTTTATCTTAAAGGATAATTCTATCATTTTACTATGCTTAAAAAAGGAAAAAGAAGAAGAAGAAGCCATCAAATTCCAGTTCAATATTATTTCCTTTTAGGAATAATTAAGTAATTTTACTATACTAAAAATTATGAAAAGACCGATTTTTCCAATCAACTTGGTAATGATCAATGGATCATATGGAAAAGATGATATTACCCTCATCAACAAAGCCATTGGTTTTATGTTGAGAAAGGCAAAAATGTAAAAATATTATTCTAATCCATAATGTTTTGTGTTTTGGTACCTTGCATTGAATCACTAACCTCTTTTAATTTCTTTTAAACTATTTTTTTTTTTGTTAACTAAGGTATATATATATGAAGGGAAGAATGTTACATATAATTTACTTAATTTAAGATATATAAAACTTTATTATAATATTGATACTAAAGATGATGATAATTCTTATTATAATACTAAATTAAAATTATTGTTATTTTATTGCTAAATAATAATTATAGTTTTCATAGGGACATCTTAGTGAATTAAATGTAAGAATTAAAATAGAAGTCACGATCTAATTTCATGGTAAATAGAAACTCTAACTAGTCTTTAGATTTCTAGATAAGGGGTTAATTATGTAATAGAAAAGATACTCATCGTCCTATACATCCTACCTAAGATATGTTGCATTATTGCTTATTATTTTATGACAAAGATACTTATTGTGCTTTACTAAGATTTTCCTAAACTAGTGCTAATCTAAGATATTGATTTAGAAACATGCCTTGCAATAAGGTCAAATTCTCACTTTTAGAATAAGAGCGTTGGAACCAATAAGATGGTAGCGATCAATTTGAACTGTTGCCCGTTCTATTTAATTGTACTAAAAAAGGATCCAAAGACCTCTACTCACACTCATAGGATCTTGATGGGACAATATTGATTCAGCCTAGGTTCTCTCATGAGATAATGTTCTAACATATGAAAAATAATGTTCACACATTGATAAAAATAAAAAGAATGACATATTTATAAGTAAATACACACACACCTAAACACATGTTGTAGCCTTGAAGGCGACTCCGTTGGTAAGATAATGATTTGTTGTATGATAGAAAAGTGAATCAAAAGGGATTTTTCAACTCATAAATCATGTTCACATTAAAAAAAAATACATACATATATATAATTTGTTTTTAAAAAATTGATTTTCTTGATTTTTAAAGGATATGATCCATTTAAGAATCGTATTATCTTTAACTTGAATAAAATCACACCAAGTAAATTAAAAATATTTTTTTTACAAAAAAAATAACAAAATATCAACATCTAATTGATAGGACTCGTTTGAGGATCTTTAATGGGTCACAAATTCAATAAAAACAACTACTCAAACCTTTATACATATGTGTGAAAATACTCCTATCATTTGTTTAAAATATTGAAAACAAAAAGGTTAAAAAACATTTACACTCAAATCACATTCATACATGTTTAAAATTAAAGGGTTATTTTTTTATAAATTATGGAAAACGTAATAATAATAATATATAAAGATTCTCCTGCAACTTGGTGATTACACCATAAGAAAGGCAAATTATCTCAGAGAACGAGAGAAAGACACAGTAATTATTTTAATTAATGTATACACAGGAGGTATAAAGTACGTAATGTTATAAATATTTCTTTTTCTCCATTCCCATACGATCTTCTTCCCTGTTTCCCATGAAATGTACTGTCACCCTCCATTAGTCAACCCAAATGAACGAACGTACGTTTTATTTCAAAAGAAAATCTAAAAAACTTTACTGGATTTAATACAAAAGGCTGCATTATTTCTGTTCATTTGATTTTTGGATGGCGTTGTAAGTCAAAGCATCCGATGAGCCGCCCGCATTACTTGACTGTGCAAATACGCATCTTGCCTGGCCTCACGTTACGTTATGATTGACGGCAACTCCCGGCAGTGTGTATTCTCCATGCTTTGCAGTTGTTTCTATCTGTTAATTTCGTTTCGATTGCTATTTTATCTTTTTAATTGAAATAAAATATTATAATTTTAAAGTGTTTTAACATTTCGTTTCAGGGTTGTACTATTTATATATATATATATATAAATTTAACAAACATAATTCAAATTCAAGATAAATTAATTATAAATTATGCAATACAAACATAATGTCAAACAAATATAATTTCAAAAATTTAAAATATTTCTAAATAGTCAAGATTAAATAGATCTTTAACTTAAAGTAATTCAACTTAAAAAAATATCAAAATATTATGAAAATAAAATGTTTTAACATAAATATTTTAAATATAAAGTTAGATCAATGTTATCAAGGCTAATGGAATCTAAAACATCCCTTATTTTGCTCAAATTCCTACAAAGTATAAACATGAAAAAAACATGAATATAAACCATATATATTAGTGATAAATCTAATTTTAAAAAATTAATATCATTATTAATGAAAATAGTAATAATAATTTTTAATATTATTATTAATTAATATCATTGTTATTGAAATAGTAATGAAAAATAGCTTTTTATACTTGAGTGGTTTAATTAATGAAATTGAACAAGGTTCAATTTGATTCAAATTCAATGGCTTTTCAAGAGCGGAACGGAATATGTGGAATGAAACAGGAACTTTTCGGTCGAAATTTAGCCGAAAAATCCGGAACGAACCGAGATTTAAAATGAGATTAAAATTGTTCCGTTTTGTTCTATTTTTTGAATTGGTATGGAAGGTTTCGACCATTTCGAACGAAATAAAACAGAATTAACAACCTTGGTTTTTATTTCTCCTCCCCTCATGAACAACTGAAAATCCCTTATATATATATAAAGGAATGGAAAATAATTCCAAGTATTTTCCAAGAAGAATGCTCCCTTTGTTTGTGGTTTCGTTTTCTTATATATAAAAAATATTGAGATCGAAGTTTTTTGAGAAAAAAAGAAA
>Ga0325410_1001820_pt1 | contig 23665 bp, 6 predicted proteins | sample PopdelMetagenome_16_FD_206182 | JGI IMG/M metagenome (GOLD analysis project Ga0325410, IMG submission 206182) | Populus deltoides microbial communities from Bellville, Georgia, United States - Xylem-PdIQD-R3 | ecosystem: Host-associated > Plants > Phyllosphere > Stem > Wood/Secondary xylem...
TTAGTTTGTAATGAATATTATTTAACTTTGTTTTTTTTTATGTTTAATAAAAATTTTATTTGCATAATTGGTTTGTATAACAATTAATTTATATAGTTTTATATTATATATCCTAAATAATTTTTTTAAAACAAATTAAGAAAAAAACTATTACCAATGATTTTACCGACGAATTAATTCGGTCGGTATTTTAAACGTTCACCGACAGACTTACCGACAGAATTAATCCGTCGGCATTTGACAGTAGCTTCCACTAGTACCGATGAATTTACAGATGGACATATTCAGTCGGTATTTCATACATTCACCGACCGATGTACCGACGGATATTTTCTGTCGGTAATTACAATGTCACCGACGGAATGAAAATCCGTTGGTATATTTCAAGCGGGAATCTTTTTTTTGGCGCGCACATTCCGTCTGTAAAACCGTCGGTAAATGTTTTTTTGTTTTTCCGACTGATATACCGACGGAATGGGAAATCACCGACGAAGGTAAAGCCGACGGACTTATTCCGTCGGTGATGACGTCGGTAAAAAAATCACCGACGAACTTCTAATCATACACCGACGGAATTTTTCCGTTAGTAAAACTGTGAAATCTTGTAGTGAATTGAGTTTTCATGTTTTGATATTTTTTTAATTATTTTTCCATTTATTATACATTCAGAACTTAAGAAAATATTATTTTCATTCAACAATTTTTTATTCATATCCATTTTGAATATATGTCACACAACTAGACAACTTTAGCAATCCAAAGGATCTCAATATTAATAAAATATACAGTAAAAAAAAACTCAATTAATCATAATGGGAATAGAGTAATAAATAGAGATATTCACACACAATTAATCTGCATTTCAATACTAATAGAATATAGAGTAAAAAAAGCTCAATTAATCCTATCAATCATCATAATCCCATTGCTCAAATTTAGTTATTTGAAACTATGTATATTTGTATTGAGTTTTAAATAGTTTAATATTTTCATTAATTAAAACATTGCGTAGAGTGCACTTTGTTTTTATTTATGGGCGTGTTTGCTTTAAAAAGTATAAAATTGATATTATTTTTAGTATTGTTTTAATTTTTTTAATATGTAGATGTTGAAAAAAATATTAATATATTTTTTAATAAAAAAAATATTTTAAAAAAAGTTTGGAGAGTTTATTTTGTTTTTGTTGTTGGGGTTCCAAGCCTCCTATTAATGACCCTTGCATGTTTCAGTAGCCGTTGGTGATTCTTTTAACTATAAATTATGTCAGTTATTCGATTTTTTTTTTATTGATATTCTTTTTGATTGGTTATATTTGGCATCTGTTGAATCCTAGGTTTCTTAGCTAACTGATGTGTTGTTTTTAGTTTTTTCTTTAGGTAATTATCTCTTAGTATTTTTTATGAATAAAAGCATGTTCCTTCGTGCTTCCGATTTGTACATGTATATATATATATGACTTGCCAACCTCTCAGCGGTTAAATTTGATATATTATATTTTTACATTTGAAAATATATATATATATATAAACGGCGAAGGAATTGTTAAAATGAGCCGCAACATGAACAGGTGACAAAACTCATGAACCACGTTGGTTCTTTTTTTTTATTATTATTATTGATTGTCCTTATTTAATAATGAAAAAGATAAGAATATAATACTTGTAATTTCTCTATCAAGCATGTCGGCTGCAATTTTTCAACTTGTTATCATCAATTTCCCACCATCACTTAATTTCTTTATCTAAGCCATTAATTTCTGTACATCTGTGACAAGATAGCACATGCCCCATTACCTTTCCCTTTCTCTCTTTGTGTTTTAGTTTTTTTTTTTTCCATGATTATAGGGCCGCGTTAACGAATGTTCTTTTGTTGATTTTAAAAATTAAAATAAACCTATTTTTGAATAAAAAAAATTAGAATTAATCAGGTGAGATTCTGCTCAAGTTTATCAACTTAATCAAGAATTGACAACCAGATAATTTGAATATTTTCACCGAGTCAAAGTTCAATTATTTAAAAAATAAATAAAAACATGGCTTGGACAAGATTTCAAGCCAATAAATCAAGTAAAGTTTAATAATTATATTTTTTTATTATAGTGATTAACAATATTAAAGAAAAATAAAATAATGATGGTTAAGCAAGGGTGAAAGATCATTTTTGTGCAATTTTTTGTTTGAAAATTGTATATTATTTATTTGAATATTCATGTGAAATTAATGGCATTTGATATTCTTGTGGTTGTACTGCCAAGTGCATTGAATTGGAGGGGAAATAACAAATGATTGGTTTTTTAGGAAAAATTAATGGGCTATATAATAATTATTATTTTTGTCTTAATGATATTTACATATAAGTCTGTCAACAAAAATTGAGTAGTATTATTTATTTTATTTTATTTTCAAATGTATTTCTGATTAAAAATAAAATGAAGTCCATGGTTTGTTCACCAACTTTGAACACATTTAAATTTGTCTCAAGCTATTGTGAACATAAATATTTGTATAAATTTGAGATTAATTGTAAAAATATATAAGTTTATTTTATATTTTGTTGAGTAATCAACATAAATGCATTGAAAAACTTTTTCACAAACATTTTCAACCAGCTTATTACTAATATATATATATATATTTTGATAAGAAAATTCATGCCAAAACTGTATATAATCGCCCTATTAGTTTATATCATGATGAGCTTGAACTTGTAAAAAATCATGAGCTATTTTTAAACTTTGATAAAAATGAGTATTTTCATTAAAACAACAGAAAAAAGTGAGATTAAAAAAAATACTATACTTATTAAGTTTTTCATTACATATTAAGAAATATATTATTGTGAATTGTAATAGTAAAAATGATAATTTTGCTCTTTCAAAAAAAAAAAAAAACTATCAAACTTGCCCTTAAAGATAATATGATTTTTTTTTTCATAACTCATTAGTTATTTATGAATTGAGCGAGGGAAATAAAGTTTTTTTATTTTTAGTATAGTAAAATGATTTAAATATCTTTAAAAAAAAAATTAATTAATTAAACTAGTATCTAAAGGCTTTTCAGATATTTTAACTCTTCTAAACACAACAAAATAATTCAATTAACCTTAAAAGCAAAGAAATATGAACTAGTTTCCATAGGCTTTATCATACTTTCATTATGGTTTAGGATTTAACAGGTTGTAAGTTTGGAAGATTAACTCAACTTTGAGAAATTCGCTCGAGTTTGCTTTTTTCTTCTTCTTCTTTCTATTTTTAAGCTTATGTTTTTAAGTCTCATGCTTTAACATTTATTTAATCAGAGATTGAACTTTATTTTTTTATTTTTTTTCTATATGATCTTTCATTACTTTTGAAAAACAACTTAGGTTATCTCAATTTTTTTAATTTATCTTTTTTATTAAATTTATCTTTTTAAAATAATTTTTTAATTAAATTAAGTCAATTAATTAAATATAAGTTTTAGAACCTCACCTCAAGATATTTTAATTGATTTGCTAAGGAAATATATGGTTAAAATTATTACGTGCTTATCCAAAACAAACTAATTAAAATAATAGCTTTATTATTTATTAATTTGGATTTGAAGTAATTATATTTATTATATTATCTATAAACAACTAAATTAACTTTAAGTGAACAAAGATACAAACGAAAATTCAATAAGGATTAAGATGGTGTTAAGTTATTCAATAAGGCATTAAATTTTAACAAATTATTCAACAAGTTTAGTATAATAATTATAGTTATTAAACTCAATTTAGATATTAATAATCACAAGCTGTAAGTTACATCCAAGTCCATATGATATGAGTTGGATTAGTTCATCAAAGAAAAAAAAAATCAAAACCACATAGATTTTTTTTAAAAAAATTACACCAATTATTTTTTTTAAAATAAACATTTCACATAAGATCAATAATTAACTCATTTTTGACCTCTCAGTCTTATTATAACAAAAACTAAAAGTACTTAGATTTTTATTATATATTTTTCACAATAAAACTACTATTTTATCTTTAGTAGACAGAATTATTTAGCTTTGTTTTAGAGGAGACAAGTCTTTTCAATAGAGTACATTAATCATTACAGGAATGAATAGGATAAATAATCTTTTAGTATTTTTATTACATAATTATTATATTTAACAGTAAAAAAACATTAAACTTTGATCAATATAATTTTTAGTTTTTAACTTAATTTTAAAATAATTAAATTACATCATTTTCATTAGAATTTAAAAAGTTTTGCCTTTGATTTAAAGATTATTTTATCTTTTATATTTGATTATTTGATTGTTTTTAAATATCATTAAAAATAATATAATAAATTTATATATAAAAAAAGCTAGAAGTGTGTGAATAATATTTATTAAGATTAAACAACCGATATAACATTATATTTATTCCGTAGCTAAAACCTTGTTTTCAAGGCTATGTCTGAGTTTACAAGATTTATTAAAGTTTGCTTGAGTTTTTTTATGATTTTTTTTTTAAAAATTATTCATTTAATGTGAGTATTGATTTCAATTTAAAACCTATATTATTAGATTGCATTTGATTAATATTTTAAGATAAGATATAATTATATGTTATACCGTGACATAAATTTTTAATCTCTCACTCGTTTTCTTCTGTTTCGTCTTTAATTATCAGCCATTAGTAAAAGGCAATGGACCGTTTAACAAAGGAGAAAAATGATGTACCTTCCAAAACTGCCCTCATTAAAAGCAGGCCCCCAAAATCCCCATTCCACCTTGTTTCCTGATAACTAAACGACAAACCACATAAGATTGCAGAAGAACTTAACCCCATGCTGAATCCCTAATTTGCCCCTCTATGTCCAGAAATATTATTTGCCTTTCTAAGTTGGAAGATAATTACAAAAAGTTCATGTTCGCGATAGAAACTGTTTTTTTTTTTTAAAAAAAATTAAAATTATTTTTATATATTAATATTTAAAATAAATTTTAAAAATTAAAAATAAATATTATTTTAATATATTTTTAAGCAAAATCACTTTAAAAATTAATCATTACTATAGTGCTAAACAATCACAAAATCATCATGATTAATTAAAATACATAATTTTATATATGCTAGTTATATTGAAGATAATATATATATATATATATTATCTTCAATATATATATACTCTCAAGTATATCAATATAATAATTATTTTTTAAATTGATTTATTCAACTTATTTAATTACTTGCATTTAAAAATGTTGTTTATTGTAAATGAATTTGTTTATTTACTGTAAATGAGAAATATCCATCTAAATATATTTTATATGAAAAGGTAAATAAATTGTAAGAAATTCTTACCTTCGTATGATTATAAATCAAAGAAGAAAAAAATAAAGTAAACAAAAAACACCAAAACCCTCGTGAAAGTTTGGATAAGCTACAGGGGCATTAGAGTCATTCAATAAACCTCACCTTACTCAAGAACCTAAACCTCCAAACCCCCCCTCCCTCTCTCCTTTATAAAGAGAAACTCACTGAGTCAACATTTCTAGTGGTAGAAACTAACTCAAAAACCCAACCAAACACAAACAAAACAAAACCCAGTTTTTTTAGAGACACGAAAACATGGCTACACACTTACCTGATGATTTCAAGTGTCCAATTTCACTAGAAATCATGTCCGACCCGGTTATTCTCTCTTCGGGTCATACCTTTGACCGCTCCTCAATTCAACGGTGGCTCGACTCCGGCCACCGTAGTTGTCCAATCACCAAACTCCCCTTGCCTGAACACCCTCGTCTTATACCCAACCACGCGTTGAGAAGCCTGATTTCCAGCTTTACAATCCAAAAATCACAACCAGACCCGAACCCGTATCGGAATCCGAACCCATCGAAGAAACACCAAACCCAGTTCTTAATCTCCGCTCTCGTTTCCCCATCTTCGACTCTGGAGTCTAGTCTCAACTCGCTGAGTCAACTCACTAGACTCACGAAGCTTGACCCGTGTATCCGCCGCCAAATCACTGAGTCTGGTGCAGTCTCAACGATTCTAAACTGTGTCGACTCGACCGAGTCAGAGATCCAAGAGAAAGCACTGGCCCTCCTCCTTAATCTCTCTCTTGACGATGATAACAAGGTGGGCCTTGTAGCTGAAGGTGTAATTGGTCGGGTCATAAATGTTATCCGGGTCGGGTCGCCAAGTTCCCGGGCCATTGGTTGCACAATGTTGACAAGTTTGGCTGTTGTGGAAGTCAACAAAGCCACAATTGGAGCGTACCCGAATGGGATAAAAACGCTTATTTGGGTTCTATATAATGGAAAAGGGCGTGAAGTGAGAGAAGCAGCCACTGCGTTGTATGCGATTTGTTCATTTGTTGATAATAGAAAGCGTGCTGTGGAGTGTGGAGCTGTGCCAATTTTGATAAAAATTGGTGGGATGGGGCTTGAAAGAGCGGTGGAAGTGTTGAGTTTGTTGGTGAAATGCAAGGAAGGGAGGGAGGAAATAAGGAAGGTTAATGGGTGTTTGGAAGTTTTGGTTAAGGTTATTAGGAATGGGAGCGAAAGAGGGGTGCAGTGTGCGCTTTTTACATTGAACTGTTTGTGTAGTTTCGCAGAGGAAATGCGTGTAGAGGCCAAAAAAGATGGGGTGTTGGAGATTTGTGTTGGGTTTTTGGATGATGAGAATGAAAAAATTAGAAGGAATGCAGCTAATTTGGTGCAAAATTTAAGCTGTAGGGGGTAGCATGAAGAGATTATAGATGGAGGGTGAAGAGTGTTGGAGGGATGGAGGTGAATTTTGGGGTTTGTTTTGGGGGCATGGATTTATTTGGGTTGTTGGATAGTTTTGTGTACAAAGAAAAGGATCAGAGATTTGATAGGGAATATGATATATGTTTTTTTTTTTTTAATAAGTCAAATCTCTGAAATTTAATGGTTGTAGTTGCAAAGGTTTCAAATTGGAAATTTTTTGTCTCCAATCCGCTTTTAATTTTTAACCTTTTTTCTTTCGCTGAAAGGTTTTTTTTTTGGAAAAGGAGTATCTGATTCGGTACTGATATGGCAACTGTTTCTGTTCTGTCAAATACTGGGATTGAAGATAGTTGGAATGCAAAAGGAAACAATGGAATACTGTTAGTTTGTTCTAATGTATTAAATTCAAATCCTTTTATCTGGAATGAGTGTTTTAGATGGTAGCTATGCTGGTTGTTCGTTATAATATGTTAAATTGGATCCTTTTAAGCTTGAATGAGTGATTTAGATGGTAGCTATTCTGGCTCAGTTCAATGTTAATCGGATTTATTTAATCTTGAATGGTTGATTTAGATGGTATTAGTTAGTATATAAAACTTTAAACTCGTTGACCATGTTCAACAATTCGCCTCATCATTGCTGTCATTCCTTCCTACTGTGTCTCCTATTACTTGCTCTATTTTCCTGATTGTACGCTTCAATTTATTCTCTTCTCTGACGTTGCTTGGGTTGCTATTGGTTTTTCACTGAGACTGCAAGTTTGTGGGATTGGGATGAACTCTAGCTTGTATGATAAAATTATTCATTCATGTAGAAAATGACATGCGTTGGTATACTAAGAGTTTGCTCAATACCATAGGTCTTGTGTTACTTTGTTTAATGTATTGTGTAGGTATGAATCTATAGAAAGATTTGATAAGTTGTGATAAAGTTTTAGCTGTGATGTTCGATGTCTTGATTTACAATAGCTCTCTTAGTGATTTTGTTGATTTCTAAGATAGATGTTAAAGTTTTCATGCATTTTTCTTGTGTTCCTAAAGATTTCTGGTTGTTGTAACTTGGTTTTCTCTAAGTCCAAATGTTTTGGTAGAAATGCGGTTATCTGTTGCTCTGTTGTTCACTGACCACTGCCATGCTGTGTTCTAAAGGTTGTTGCTCCAGCATTTCATTCTAGAATTGCTTGTGTCGTCGGGGGAAGTAGTGTTGTGCTTTTCTCTAATATTGGTCAGCAACTGTTCTTGAATGTTCTTTTTTGTCTCACAACTGGTGGTTTAGTTTCCCAGAGCTTGTTTCTTAAGAGTTGCATGCTTTACTCTCCTTATAATGTGCGATGTACCCTGTTATCTTGGCCAATCAAAGCTATGTATATATATACTCTTGCATTCACGACAGGCTATCTTAGTGTAGTCAGCCTGAAAGTAAAAAAAATTATGGTTGAAAGTGCATTCAACGCCAAAATTAAACCGCGGAAGGTGGTCTGGCTGGATCATCTCTGTCGGTTCTGGGATTTATTCTTTCTCAGGTCGGGAGTCAGGATAGCATTTGGCAGTATATGGTCTCCTAGGCTCAAATGCAGATGAACTCAAGGACCTGTATGTTCTCTTCCCATGTTCAATGCAGAAAGCTATGGTATTTTGGCTGGTAAGTCGCAGTTTTGTTTGTGAATCAGACCTGAAACATTTTGGTGAAGTTGGTATTAGTAGGTTGATTGCGGTTTTGATTCCGTTCAAGTCATAAGAAGAAGCAGTAAAGCATCTTAAACTATTACATTTATGAAACCTAGGAAACTTCTTGGTAGCCAATTTTGACTTGTTTTGGCAATATGTTGCAGTGACAAGAGGCTGTTTTGAGTAGACAGCCGGCATAGAACATTGAACAAGTGATTTGTGTCTTTGCGTGTGAAAAGCTGATGGTGGATTGGATTTCTTTTTGAATACAAGATGAGAAGCTTTTCTTGTTTTCGTGGTTAATATTTAGGCATGCGTGGATTAAAGTAATAGGTAAAAGAAGCATCAAGCCGAAGTGAATGTCTCCTCCAACAAGTAAAGTTTAATGCTTTTACTTTGTCCATCTCTCTCCATTGGTGGAATATAAGATAAGGGCCATGGTGTGCTAATCAAAAAACTCCGAATACTATTGTTTTGTCCTAACTTTTCTCTGTCATTGTTAATCTTCTCTTTTTTTTCTGCCTTGTTCTTGTCCTTACCTGACAAAGACATTCCCCTGACAAAGACATTCCCCAACGAACTACACTGTTAAGACCGATGAAAAAAATAGCAGATTGGATCACAGAAGGGCTTCCCATGGGATTGGAGATTTGAGTGGCCGGTGTCCCCTCAACAGGATGAACTACATGATGGTTAGGTGTTTACTGCCCTTTTTGTGTCAGGAGACATAGGACACATGTTATACAGTGAGGATCTGCTGAACTGACACATTGTTTGTGATCTGGAGAATACTAATTAATATGTTGGTATTTTATATTTTTTTCAATAAAATATTTTTCCAATTGCAGATTATTTTTCTGGAAACAAACACCCCTTAAGTTACTTTTCTTTCAATGTTTGGCTATTTTAACCGAAAATCATTACTAGTGTTTGATATGCGACATCCTCGTTAAATGATAGATCATTTTCCTCTCTCCTTCTTGACAAACAGTGAAAAACTTCTGATCTCTCTAATAAAATCACTATATTTCTCTAACAAAATTACTATTTAAACTGATTTCTTGCATGGATTCGTGTTTGAGCATGGTTGTTTATACTAGGTCACATGTTATGTCCTCAAAGCAACCAATAGCAAATTAGTTATGTCCCTTCTTTTGGTATCCACATGATAAATTAACCCCATAAATTAATTAAACCACACAAACCCTAATTACATTTCCACTGATCACATCACAAAAAACCATTTTTTACCTCCAGATACTCATAAATATCAGATGCCTATGGTGCACACATTTGAGGATCTTCAGGTCTCCCATCAATATCCCCTTTGAAAATACCCTCTTTCCTTTAATTTTTCAAGGTCTAAAGAATGTTTTAAGTTTTCTTGGAAGTTGTTTTACTTGACCAATATTTTCAAAACTCACCAAACAGAGAGGAAAATAATTTTTGGAAGGCAAAAAAGTCAAACTTTCTCTCTGTCTCAAACCGATTTCTCTTCAAAGAAAGGAAGGAAAAAGATAGGCTAAAGAACTTGCTGTTAGTAAGCATATCCACTTTAAATAAATAAAAAAAGAGAACTGAAAGGTATAAAGTTGAGGAAGATATGAAATTTAATATAATAGCCAAGCTTTTAGGTCCACCAATCTTGTAAAGTTCTTAACAACTCTAAAAAGCACCAAGTTAAAAAACTCGAGTTGTTAATCCTTTAGCAGCAAATAGCATTTATCAGAAAGTGACCCCGGCAAGGTTGACAGCCGTGAGCCTACCATACAGTGACGTTCTTGGTTCTAGGATTACTCTGTTCTGGCCTAGAGTTATGTTTTTCTTTTATCTTCTCTCTAGTGCTTTAGGCATTAGATCCGTGCATAATATCAAAAAAACATAAAATTAAACATAACAAAAAAAAAACTATATAACATTGTTATTAAATCACGTTTAACAGGTCAATTTGAAATGTTATGATCTAACTCGTTGCTTAGTTTAAGTTTAAAATTAAATGTATAGAAGTTGACTCGAAATGACTTAATCAACTTGAACAGTCCAAAAATAACCCAACCGATTGGTAAAAAAAATATGAAGAGAAAATTGAAAAAATTAATAAGAATGACAAAAAATCTTTCGATCCAACTTCTTACCTAATCCAAGTTCAAAATTAAACCAAGTAGAAGTTTATTCAATATTACCAAGCCAACTTAATCAATTTAAAGATAACCCGAACGATTGCTAAAAAAATATAAGAATTAAATTGAAAAAAAATAAAATTAAAAGAAAAATAAAAAGAAAAGAAGGGACTTAATTGGAAAAAAAGAAGAAGCTTTATTGTTAATATAAAACAGTGAAGCTTCAAGATGTATTCCAAGTTTTTTAGTTGTTTTAGGTAATAGATCTTGATCTAATTGGTTATGCTATTGGGGTCTGTCCAACACTTTTAGGCACCTGTTGACCATTACCTCTTCTTTTAATAAAAATAAGCTAATTATAAAAACCAAAAAGGCTATACTTTGGTGATCTTACTATTTTCTAGTGTTATAAGATTTGATCGACTCAGTAAATAAACCTGATAACCTGTTGATTCAGATTAATAAAATAACTTGGGTATTTTTTTTATTAAAATAATATCATTTTAAGTTTTTTTTGTTTTGTTTTAAGTTAAAGCTTATATCAACTCGGGTCTACTCGCTTATCCATGACTCGGATCTTGAACCGATCCACCTCCAAATCAATTCTTAAATCTATGATATTTTGTTCTTTCAAGTCTTGCAAATTTTCACCAATTTGTTTTGCTGTCTGTTCGTTCTTTTTAGATAGTTTTTCCTGCGCACGTTTTCTGTTGCAAAATTGCAGCTCACTAACAACGATGGGCTACTTTTAATACGGCCTGGAATCAGATGCCCAATGCCCATCCATTCTCTTTGGACCTCTGTCAACTTTAGTCATCTGCATGAGTCGTAACCCAGCGGCTTTACAAGAATTTGTTTTTGCAAAGTCCAAATTTGACAAAAAGAGGACGACGTCATGGCAAATCCAAAGAGAAAAAAAAAGGCTTTACATAGTTGTTGGACATGGTTCAGTTACAGGTTGTGGGTTGGTTTGGTAAACCCAAAACAACTAAATTTTTTTTAAAAATTTTTTAAAATTAAAATAATTTTATTTTAGACAAAAAATAAAAAATTCTTAGAATTAACCTGATAAAATCTCACTTAAATTTATCAAGTCAACCAAATCATGAGTTGACTTGCGGAGTTATATAGATTAATTTTATTTGTTTAATTCACAACAACTACACTTTAAATTTAAATGGGAGGTACTAGGTATTATTAGATGGATCCATTTATTTAGGTTTACTTTGATAATTCAAAAAATAAAAATAAGACAATCGTAGAACTATCTTTTGATTATTTATCAAGATTATGGTTTTCTTTAGGCTTATAATAACAATTTGGAGAACGAATCCACTTCCTACATAAACCAACATCTCATTATGTCATAATATCGTACATTGGGATTCAAATGATTATTCAGTTTATGCAAATATGCAAAGAAACTGAGAATTTGAACCGAGATTTGCTTTTCAAATATCAATTTACGGGGAAAGATCTTAAAATTAAACCCTAACTCCTCGTTTTTTGGCACATAGAGCTAAACTTGGATGAGTATATATATGCTACCTTGTATCTTCGATAATCAATTGGGTAAAAAAATATCCCACCTTCTTTCCTCCACCTTGACTGTGCCATACTCGGATACTCCCCTGTTTGATGGATCCTTGAAAAGGGTAAAGAGAGTTCCACATGAAGTTCTAGGAGGATCGATCAGTATGGCCAGAGCATGCAAACCAACTATGGTGTGTGTGAGTGGTGAATCCAAAAAATTAAGGGCAAGAAAACTTCCATGATGCTATGCTCTCAAGGGCCAACAAATACAATTACAGCCACCCAAAAAAGCAAGATTTAAAGCCATGATGGTGGAGTAGAAGGCTCGAGTTTTTTTAAGATAAAAGACATTTGGTCCCCCCTCCCCCGTTGAAGTAAGCAAATGCTCAAGTGGATATGATGGGAGGGGCCATGCTTTTGAAGCATTCGTGGAGCTAAAGCCATCTCTCTTTACTCAATCCGGGAGTGGGTCCAAACTAAACCAAGCTGTGCATTACAAAAAGTTACTTGTGGATGAACGTGTCGCAGGATTGACATGGTAAAGCGGTTGAAAGTTTTTTTTTTTTTTTTTACTCAAAGCTCTTTTAATTGAAAAGTTACTAAAAAGATTTCTGAGTGTTTTTTTAATTTTTTTAAAATTAAAATATCAAAAAAACTGAAAACTGAAACTATTTATTTTGAAATAAAGAATAAAATACATTATATTTTTTATACAATATATTAAAAGAGGTCAACTTTTTTTTTATTGTTCGCTCACAAAATACTGTGAATTAGAGCAGTGTTTTTTCTAATTTTTAATTTGATCCTTAAACTTTTATCTTGCATGATTTGATATTTTTGAGCCAAAATTAATAGCCCTAATTGCATATCTTTTAAGGAGGGAGGATTTAATTGAAAGTAAAGGGACTAAAGTGAAAAATACAGGTAGAATAGGGGACGTGCTTGAAGTTTGTTGTGGAAGTTCATTTTCATTCCCCATCCTTTTGAGATACTAGGTTACTGGTCCCTATAGTTTTTACAAATTCTATTTTGATACTAAACTTTATTTTTGTTATTTTTCAATCTTTTTTTTTGGAAAAGAGAGGGAGTCACCGCATTCCGCCATAGAGAGAGAAAGTTGTCATTGGTGATGATTCCAACCACCAGAATAGTCGTTCTTTATGTCAGATGGTTCCATATGATAAGGGTGGTTACAGTTAAGTTTTTTTTTAACCTTGAAAACACTTAAACAAATCTAGACTTGGGGAGATTTTTTCTTTAATTTCGGGTTTTGGACCAAATATTTTTTTTTTGTGTGTTTTTAGAGTCAATGAATTGGTTTCACAAGGTTCTAAGGGTGTTTCCTTAGGTGTTTTGGGTAAAAAATAGATTGAAAATGAGTTTTTGGGTGAAAAAAAAGAACCTTGTTTTTTCGGCCATAGCAGTGGCCAGATTCTGGGATTAGTGGACGACGCGTCATTTTTTTTAATTGATATAGATGGATATTTTTTTTATTGATGCCTCATTTTATATGAATTTTTAAAAATAATTTTTTGATATATGATTTAATTAATACCTATTCTCTGTGATTTGTTTCACTTATTTAACCTTTTTTAGATTGCGATTATTTTTTTTGTCATAGGGGATCCGTTTGATTTTTAAAGAGGTTGGTATGATTCATCTGTGAGTTTTTTTTTAAAAAAATTATATAGATTGAATTTGTTTTTTTTAAATTAATTTTTTATAAGATTTTTAATATGTGCAACCTTGCATAGTATTTTTTTCTTTTATTTTATTCATGCAATTTAAAAAGATAACAAGGATTAGAATATTTTTTATTGCCTCATATTTTTATCATATTTTAAATTAATCAAAATTTAACCTGGTTATCAAATTTATCTTACTCTAAAAACATAAGCGTCTCTTGAACTTTTTTCTTTTCGGTTAAAAAATATTGGAACTCAGATGTTTTATGAATAGTGTACAAATAAGATCATTGAGATATATATATTGAAAAACATTCATCATTTGTATTGAATCGTTGTTGTTTCCCCTCTTTATTTGTTGTCGATATTTTATTTTCTAATCATGTTATTAAATTAACCGAGTTTATTAACCTCATCCAACTCAAGGATCACAGTCTTAGATTGTTTTTCTTTTAAAAAAATATTTACATCGTTTTGATATCTTTTCTACGATGAAAAAAATAGGTGGGCCTACAACATAGCATGAGCCACCTAACTAGTGATAATAGTAAATAAGAAAATATATACTGTATTGTTTTTAAATTAGGTCTAATTTAACAGGTTGATCCGACAAATCCGAGATCCAAAACTTGATTAAAAGTACGATTTTAGTTAAATTAAACCAAACATCGATTTGGTAAAATCTAATTGACATGACCAAGATTTTAGTATTTTGGTTGACCCAACCAAACCCAATATGGTAAACCCTAAAGTTACATCTAAAAGGTTGAAAATTTTTTGATTTGATAAATTTAAAAGTACAAAAATTCTTAACTTCATGAATAATCTTTTCTGGAAATAATCTACACAAACTTATTTATACTAGTTTTAAACCTAAATCCTTATAATAAAATGAATCTTTACATCTAGAATATTTCAATTATCATTAGGATTTATAAACTAAATAAGAAAAACAAAAAAAATGAATAAAAACTTCTAAACCTAATTTAAACATAATCTTGATCTGAATTGATGTTAGCTTGCTAATCCAAAAAAACTAGGTCTATAAAAGATATTTATAAAATTTCATTCCAACAAAAATCACATAATAACTACTGCCTCACATTAAATTAAAGAAAAAACTAAAAGAGATTAATGTTTTATTGTGGCTAAGAAATATTATAGTTATGATTTTTCCCTCCATGATAACAACTAATAAAGTGAATATTGGGGGTAAAATGGTTTTTTTACAAGATTTATCTGATATTATCAAATAGGATGGGGGTAGATCTGTCTTTTAATATTTTTGCACAGTAAAATGACTTATTTACCCTTGAAAGAAAAATTTAACTGAAATATATGAGCTTTTTAGTTTTTTTATTTTTAAAAAACAATAAAAGGACTTAATACCTCTAGATGCAAATTTTGTTGAAACTGGTTTTCAACGGTTTTTTCATATTTTCATCCTAATTCCTTTTGATATAATCAAGTACATTGTGACACAATTTAATATTGTAATAAATATTATTAAAAAAAGATTGCAAGCATCAACGTATGAATATTGTCTAACCACTTTAGGTAATACTTGCGGCATGCATTACACAGCGACCAAACATTGGCTTCTGGGCTCCGTTCGTTTCTCCAATGCTTTCCCAAGAATTAGATAGTTGAGTTGATGTCCATCTTATCTCCATTCTTCCATGGACCTAATTTATTTCTCTAGCACTATCGTCCCTTGGAAATTGGAATACATCATGGTAGAATATGTGAATTTTTTTTCTTTTGATTTCAAGACCATGGGGGGTTGCTATCGTACGTGCAAGATAATGTTCGAGTTAAATAAAATGGATTTTAAAGAGTGAATACTAAGGAGCCATGTAGACAAAAGATGACATAATTATAGCGTTTTTTTTTTCTTTTTTTTGCTTTATAGTTATAATCACAATGGATGGATTGAGTAAAAGGGATGAAATTGAGGGGGTAATGGAGTGGTGTTAATTAAGAAGAGAAGCACGCTTGAAGACAAAGGGCATTGATGATGCTATGTTTAGTAAAAGGGATGAACATTGTTTCAACAGCTAGTCGCATGATCACATGTGCCCTCTCACTAAAACAACATTATCTAATGTTATTTAATCATGTTAAGTCATCTTATGTCTAATTAGTGTTACTTAACCACGTTGTTAAGGATTTGAGATCTTCCATGCATTAATGAACATTTGCCAATCGGCAGATTGTTTTGAGCAAGAAAACTTCATTCAAAAATGTTTGATTTGAACTACATAAATATTTTTAATTAAAACTCATTTTATAAAAGGTCTACAAGAGGTATTTTAAAAAAGTACGAATAAAAAATGGTAACATGAGACTTCAATGAATGACTTTCTTAATTATATGAAAAGTCAAACAAAGAGAGCATATCGAACAAGCTCTTGAGGCCAAGTGATGAGAAAACTTTTCTTATTTTAAAGAATAATATAAATATATCTTAAAATTTTATTGAATAATTTAAATTTTTAGGTTAAGATAATTATTTGATATGGTATCAGAGTTTTGATAATTAATGAATTGAGATCCGTTGATCACGTAAAAGATTGTGCAGCAACTAAAAATCAGGCCAAACCTCAGCAAGCGGAAAAGACATAACAACAATATATCTTGAACCTTTAGTTTCGGTTCTGTTAAATGCCTTGATTTACATCTTCATATTCTACTTTTGAATTTTGTATAGCAAATTAGTAGGAGTGATTTACTTACAGTTATATTATAAATATTTAGACTTTGTATAAAACAAACATAATGGAAAAATAAGAAAACTATTCTACCTCATCTGTCTCTGTTAAATTCTACAATAATTAAATAATTACAAGTTCAAATCTCAACATTTTTATTATTTGATAAAAATTAAACATAATTTAGTGTGAACCTGTGTATATATATTTCAAGTCTAAAGAGCTTTTATTTAAAAGGATGTATTAAAAAATAATATAAATTATATCTTAAAACCTTACTAAACAGCTTAAACTTTTAGATTGAAATAATTCTTTTACAAGGAATAATGTTTCTTCTTCTTCTGGGTTTGATATGCGTGAAGCATGTGTGCAAGCAAATTGTTAGAAAATGGGTTAATTATATTTGACGTCCCTTTATTGCTAGAAAATGCTAACCTTTTAGCTTGAGAGAACAACTAAGCTGAGGATTTCGTTAATCATATCAGTAACAGAAGAAATAAACTAATTAAGAACTAATAATAGAAAGACACCAAACATAATAAATCAATACAGTGCAAATGGTAATTAATAAAAGGTTATGCCTATCTCATGAAGTTGATAGTTTATACCTTTTGCCCTTTTACATTGTTCGGTGCCTTAAATTTCTTAGCTAATGAGTTCTCAAAGGATAGGATACTCGTTAATTAATGCAAATAAGCTTTGTTTCCACCAATAATATGCCCTTGATCGATCACCCTACCTAATTATTATCAACTTCTAGACTTAGTTTTTTTTTTTTTTTTCCTTCAAGAAAAGGGAATGGAGAGGTTTTCAGTTTATCTTATAGTGCAAGTCGATTTGGTAGCAGATTCCTGTTAGTTAATGATCATCTTGTTTTTTTATTTCTTGGTGTTTGTACCTCATAACTACACCACTACCTGCATGTTTAAATCATGACCCTCCATCACATGATTTGAAAGGCCATCCTTTTTAATTACATGCAAATAAATATTATTTTTTATATGAATAAAAATAGTTGAGTTGCTAGAATTAGGGAAGAAATTATTTTATAAAAATTAATATTGTGAGAATAGTTAGGATTGATTTGGAAAAATTACTTGAGTGTTTTGACTAATTAACGTGTGTTTAAGGATTGAAAATGGTGTTACGAAAGTTCTTATTATATTTTTCTTTAGCGTTTTAATGTTGAAATTTGAGTTTTAAAAGTAAAAAAACTGTTTTTTGAGTTTTTAATCACCAGAGATGATTGAAAATTATTGTAGGGGATGATACATTATCTTGCTAGGTAGATAATTTGTCATCCTTATCTTGCTAGGTGATTGAAAATTATTGTAGAGGATGATACATTATCTTGCTAGGTAGATAATTTGTCATCCACTATTTATTTTAAAATCAGGTATGCAAGCCTAAACTTTCAAACCTAGGCGTGCATGAACTTTTAATTCTTATAAATATTAATTTTAATTATTATAAAATTAAATAAATATAGAATTTGAAAATGAATGCATGACATTGATAGAGTATAATGGTTAGTAGAATTGTGAAAAGAGAACCAAAGTCATATTTCCACAAGTTAGAAAGATCCTATTCAATTGCATATTTTTGGTTAGTACAAGTTTATGAAAATTTATTTTTTAATTTATTTTCATTCAAAAACATCTAATAACCACCTTAAAAGTCTTTTTAAATGATCTACTAACCTGAAAATAACTCAAAATCACTATAGAAAACTAAAATCATTATAAAAAACTAAAAGTAACTGAACCTCAAAAATCAAAACAAGACTAGATTTTTTTTTCATACATGTTTACAACGAAAACCCACCATCAAATTTATCTTATTGAATGAAACCTGTTGAAGTCAAGTTTGATAATTTTTGTTGCCAGTATTGCAACAACCAACTATTTTCTCTTTTTGTTCACCGTTCTCCAACTATTTTCTTTCGCTTTTTTTTTAATTTAAAGACTAAAAAATAAAAATAAATAAATTTTTGAACTAAAATAAAATTATCGTGAATTTAGGGCGAGCTATGCTTTTTCTTCATGCTTTAATTTGAAGCTTAATTTCATATAATTAAATTATAAAAATAATATAATTAAAAGAAAAAAGATGAACATTAAAAAAGAATGGAGTAGGAGGTTTATATGAACACCGGCTGAACTTCAACTTTTTAGGTTTATTGTTAACATCTTGTGAACTATTTGAAATGGGTATTTCTTATATTATTTTAATGTATGAAGATGAATAAATTATTTTAATATTAACCCTAAAATTTGAATTTGAAAAATGAAAAAAAAAATCATCATTTCCTTCCTTTGACAAAGCAAAATAAAAACTTCACTTTCTATATCATCAGAAATAGTTGAAATAAAAACTTAAGATATATTCTAAAAATATGATTATTATATAAAAAAGGTGGTATTTAAGATACCTTCTTCCATGGGAATAATAAAATATGAATATAGTGTTTCATTAATTGAGAAAATTACACACTGAAATTGTGATGTTGATTTCCTGTTACAAATTAATTAATCAATTCATGAAGTACAAAAGGGAAATCAATACTAATAAAACAAAAATCTAATTATTTTGTAATATGGAGATATGACTTTGACCAATGATAATAAATAACCCAAATCTCAAATTACAAGATGGACTTAAAAAAAAAAAAAAAATTATGACATTTCTAACGATACAATTAGTGACGAATCAAAAGTGTCAACTAAGACAACAAATATAAATAAAGGATCCCTTCCAGCGATTCTCCATACCATTCCTTCCCTGTCAACAACGCGTTTCCTTCATAGTTCAAGACAGAAAGACTCTATCAATGGCTGTAAAAATCTATATTATGTAAGCATTACTATGATCTCTTCTTATCATCTTCTTTTTGGGTTCTCGTTTTTATTGTGTTTCTTTGTGTGTTTTATGATCATGATTCTTGCCGTGCATTAACGTCTGACTGATCATTTCTTGATTGCTGTTGTGATGTTCTTGTCTCTTTTCATTGTTTCTAATGAATCTCTGATTGTTCTTGATAACCAGTTGTTTTTTTTTTCTTGATGTTATATGGCTCCTGGAAGGCAGTTTTCTTGAATGTTTTAAGAGATCCAGAATTTTATCTTTGGTATCTGGGTTGAATGAAATTTGATGAAAGTTTGATCAGGGTATTAAATTTATTTCAAGAATCAAATTCATCCATGGATGATGGCGTTTCTTGTAGGATAAGTTCATGGATTTGTTTTACATTTAGCACTAAATTACGGACGAGTCTCATACGCCATTATCACCTGTGTTTTGAAAATATCTTGTTGATCTTGGCTACAATGCTAAGAAGGTGTGATAGGCTATAAGACTTGATGATATGTGTTTCAAGTACAGAGGCTCTGGCGTTCTTTCCTTTTCATCAATCTCAATCAATGAAACAAGAAATGTAAGCAATAAGACTGGTAAAACTGTGAATACATCAGTCATGATTAGGTATTAGCCAAGAAAAATAGTTCCTAAGCTGGACCTACCTTTTGAAATTATAATTCAGATCAGAGAGGAATGCTTGCCTTTTTCTTATAAAGAATTTGGTTACTTGATTCACTTATTGAAATTTGAATCTAGTTCTTGGCATTTAATTTTATATGCATAATTAACTAATACAAATGGGTTTCGTTTTCATGGCCTGGAAGACACTATATGAGCTCTTCAATGATCTTCTGCTTGAAATTTTATTTTGAAAAGAAATGCTAGTACGATATGAGATTAAAATTAATAATAGGTTTAATAGTTTTGTTGATCTTATAAATTTATGCACTTAAAATTGTCCCCCTGGTGATGGTTCAGTCCTATCATCCACCGAAATTGATGTTTAATGGTTGGTTACACCACTCCTATGACCTAAGAGCTTTTTGGAATTTTTTTTCTTTCTTGATGTAGGCCTCCGTATAGTGCATGCTATAGTTTCCCTACAAAGCTTCCTGTCTCCATCATGCATTGAGATAACTTATCTATGAATTAATTGCCTTTACGCAAATCTCCTTTTCCCTTTTACCATTTTGTAGGGAAGATCATATCAATGATGACTGAGAGAACTTTCTTTTATTTTGAAAAAAAAGAAAAGGGAAATGTACAGTTTCGTTCTGTTTGCTTTTCGTGTTCTTTAGAATAGCCACACTGATCATGCAAATGTAATTTTTTTGATTTCTTCGGCAGTTACTACTCCATGTATGGACATGTTGCACGGTTAGCTGAAGAAATTAAGAAAGGAGTTGATTCTGTGGAAGGAGTAGAAGTTAAGCTATGGCAGGTATTTGTTTAATTTTGTTCAAAATGTTGACCATTTGAACTCTCGAGTCTTAGGCTGAGATAAATAAATGTCATTGAGAAGCATATTTGACTTGTCATGTATCCCCTGACACTCTAGTTATCGTCAAACGAGTTAGCATCATTGCATTCGAGGGAAGACTTCTAGCAATTTCACAAAAAAATTGAAGACTAACATAAGAACGCATACTGAATAAGAGTATTTTTTTCTGTTGAAGTGTTCTGACTGCAGTAATGTCATTAATCTTTTAGACAGACAGGCTTCCTTATATGTTACCTCCTTGCTAAGGTCATATGCTTCATTGGGCATAGCTGACTGTACGGCCATGGATCGGTCGAAAATGGGAGCTACAAACACTTAATTTTTTGAATTGTGCTCTGCGAAAGGGATATACAGAATTTTAATGTATCTAGTTTTCTACCCCAGAAGTTATAATTTGAGTTCCTGATAATCTTGGCACATTGACAGGTACCTGAAACACTGCCAGAAGAAGTTCTTGGAAAGATGGGTGCACCACCAAAGAGTGATGTCCCAATTATTACACCCAGTGATCTTGCTGAGGCTGATGGGTTTCTTCTTGGTTTCCCCACTAGATTTGGAATGATGGCCGCACAATTTAAAGCTTTTATGGATTCAACTGGTGGCCTATGGGGCACACAACAGCTTGCAGGCAAGCCTGCTGGAATTTTTTACAGCACTGCATCGCAGGGAGGTGGACAGGAGACAACCGCGTAAGTACCATTTGAAAACGTTGGACTTCGGTTCTGTTTTTCTTCCAAGTTCATAATTCTTGTTGTTTACTTTATGAATTCTGAAATAAATGTATTTGTTTTTCTTTTCACTACGCAGTTTGACTGCTATCACCCAGCTCGTTCACCATGGAATGATCTTTGTGCCAATTGGATACACATTTGGAGCCGGCATGTTTGAAATTGAGAAGGTGAAGGGTGGCAGTCCATATGGTGCAGGTACCTATGCTGGGGATGGCACCAGACAGCCTACTGAGCTGGAGCTAGGACAAGCTCTCCACCAGGGGAAGTACTTTGCTGGCATTGCAAAGAAATTCAAGGGAACTGCTTAATTTAACTCCAGCAATTGTATTCCCTTCCTAGAAATTTCAGTCTTATGTTCACCTGATGAATAATGTGCTTCTTCTGGTTATATTTGGCGCAAACTTATGTTTTATTCCTTTATAACTAAGGCTTCTTGTAGCGATGAAATCTTTTTCATGCATTTAGTGTGAGAATTCATTTTGAAGCTTCACTTCCGTTGCTTATCTCTAATTACAGAAGTATTTCCATTGATCATAAGCAACAAGTAGGAGCTTACCCTACTACAAAAGGAAAAATTCTAATCAGATTACATAAAGTCACACCAATCCCCATTCTCTACATATGGTAGAAAGATTAGGATTCAAAACAGCTTCTTGAAGATGCTTGGAATTGTACAGTCTACAATGGACTAACATCCAAATCCATTTCACTGATGCATGAAGAGAGATATCAGCAGTTCCATGGACCTTCACATTTCTCTGCTTCCATATACCATTTATGGTAGCATTCCAAGCTATTCTTGTAATCACAGACTAAAGGTTCTCTTCTACAACAATTTTTTCGCCCACTGAAACTCTAATATCCAGTCACCAGTAGGCCTAGAAAACCCATATTTAAGCAAAATATAACCCCAAACTGATTTACAGTATAAGCTTTGAGAAAATAGGTGATCACGAACCTCATTAGCAGCACCACAAAGAAGGCAATCAGAAATAATATTTCTCCTCATAAGAAACTGTCACGCCCTTGTAGATAACTTGTTAAGAATAACAGGCCAAGATTAAAGCTTATACCAATTAACTTTTATACCTGATCAATTCCCAAGATTGTAAAAACACAATTAGAACACAGCCTGCCAAATCACACTATCATTAACAGAAGGATCAGGCTGCACAGCACTGCATATAGACATCTGGATTTCTATCATGCCATCAGATCCAGAATTGAGCCAACCAGTTACCATCTTTAATCACAGCTTCCAATAATCTTGCTGCAGAAGGAGTACCAGAAGTATGAATAAGTCTGGAGGGTGCTGAATGTATTGGTCCAATCAAATCAAGTAGATTTCATGTGCTTCTAGAGGAGAGTGATGAATATATTAGGTGTGGTTGTAATTTCAATTCTCAAGTATAATACATTCACCATTGATGCTTGAGTTTAATGCACCTATAAAATATAAAAATAAAGAGTCAAATTTATATTTCTAATTCAAAAATAGACCTCATAGGATATTGGTCAGAACAATTTTTCACTAGTGCTACACTTAATTTTATTTCATTAGACTATTGTAGAATGTCAGTGAGCTGAGTGGTTCAATCTGGTCTTGTCTCTGTAATGGCCTCACATTTATGAAGAAGATTATTAATTTCTTTCACTTCTAGATTTTCTTTGACAATTTATTATCTATTATTACTGTGTGGTCTTTTCATTTGTTTTTGCCTTTCTGCAATTCTTTTGTTGTTTTGGGCCTTTATTCCTTATTTTTACACCAATTCTGTAATGGCCTCACATTTATGAAGAAGATTTAGCTGGTTTTGTGGCTGGCTGGCTAAAATAAAATCTCATTTGTAGCTGACTCCATCCATAAATGTGCTCGCCAAAACTATCCAACATAATAAACGTAACTGCTAGTATAAAAATTCAAAATTTAAAGTCCAATACATCATTAATAATTGTCATATTCATTAATAAAGTACAATACAATTGAAAACGGTAGAATAAAACATGAAAAGGGGGAAATGACAAAATAGGTAGATACATTCTGATGTTGTATTTGCTCATATTCTTGCTTTGAAGAAGATCCTGATAGGAATAGGCATACTACTCATGATCGACCAGGTACTAATCAATTCATGATGGGCT
>Ga0325410_1001824_pt1 | contig 23652 bp, 9 predicted proteins | sample PopdelMetagenome_16_FD_206182 | JGI IMG/M metagenome (GOLD analysis project Ga0325410, IMG submission 206182) | Populus deltoides microbial communities from Bellville, Georgia, United States - Xylem-PdIQD-R3 | ecosystem: Host-associated > Plants > Phyllosphere > Stem > Wood/Secondary xylem...
TTTTTTTTAAAAAAATTTTTTTCCTTGTATCTATCTATTTTTTTAGAGTAAATATAATTAATTAATCTATAAATACCATAAAATTTCTTTCATACCACCCGCGTTGAAGAGATTATATAGTTATATAATGAGACAATCAAAGAAATAAGATCAAAAAAATAATCTAACCTGCATCTTTAACTTTTAATTAGATAATCGTATTTTTTGTTATGCTGGACAATAATAACTGGACTAGATAAATAATTATTTTATTTTATATTTTCTGTGCATTGAACTGAATTACACAATTTGTCTTGGTAGACAATGAACAAGATAAAATAATATAATGTAATAGTACTGACCTGTTATCTAATGTTTGAAATGTATATTATAACATATATTGTTTTCTAAATCAAGACCCCAAGGTATTCAAATATAAGGTAAAATATGAAAAAACTTATTTTATCTTTAATATGTATTATTCTTAAACTTACATATTTTAAAAAATAATTAGATGTTATATTTTTCATTTTAGTATTTTAATTTTTATTAAATGTTGAAATTAATAATATTATAATTAATTATAAAAACACAATAAATAGCCTAACACGTAAATCCGAATTGGCCTTACGGGTTGATCTGAGATTACGGGTTGACCTGAGATTTGACAGATCTAAAGCCTAGACCAGTTTAAGTTTAAGAGAAAATAAAGAAAAGAATGATCAGATCTAACTTGAGCAAAAACTCAGGTCGACTTTCAAGTTGGATTTTAAAACTATAATAATGGCAAGCAGTTTTATCCTCACGTTGACTTGGTTTACAATCAACCTGACCTGTGACTCAAGTCTTGTCTTGAATTAATTTCCAAGTCAAGTTTTAAAATTATGATAATAATTACTTTTATTCTTATGTTGACTCGAAAAAAATAGATTGACTCTCCCATTTCTTGACCCAAAACTTATCCCTAATTAAGCCTGAGTCAAGTCATCACTCATCAATCAAATTTATTCGTCAATAATAGAAGTTTGAGTTTAAGAAAATAGAGGAAAGATTGATCCAAGATAAAAATTAATTTTTATATTATCTACAAATGCATCAAACAATTCCATCGTACCCAACACTACCTTATTTTTCTCCCTGCTGACCAGATAATATTCACTCGTCTTGATTACTTCCTTTAACAGATGCCAAAAGGAAAAGAAAAGAAAAGAAAAGAGGTTTGCTTCCACTCTCCGGAGGAATTTGTTTTTATCCTATTCCATACTTGTAGGCCCTATATGTGCAGTCAAATCCAACATTTCCTACGGACCAATACTCCTGATAGTCAAGGAAATAATGCATGCTTGGCAATAGACACCATCAAACACAAATTAAAATGATGCAGATGCAAGGGTGGTAAATCTGGCCACAGCATTGATGCAGGGAGGGAGCACCGAGCATGTCATCAATGCCGGAGCAATTTTGGGGTCAAGGGCACCAAATCCTGCAAGAACAACAGCGAGGACTTGTTGTATTTGCCGGTCCACACCCCTATTGGAGTTGAAACAGGCATCAACTTCTGAGGAACCTCAATTGCAAAACCTAACCACAAGAACCAGCCCAACTCAAATCCATTCAGAATAACCAAGACCAGACTAGATTCCAACCAGGAAAAAGCAATCCATTTCCAGAAATCTTCACAATGCATACATAGAAGAAAAAAACAGCAACGCTGCATTCATCGATGACCTATTAATACAGAAGCCACATACGAAAGCAAAGAGCAATGCACATCTTCCACTACCTTCATCTAAAGTTGCTAAACTTCGATGTAATTCCTAGGCACACTTGACATGATACCACAATTAACAATAAACCTAGCTCAATGTTTAAGGGAAGAAAAACCAAAAAGAAAATCTAGAGGATATCATCGTAAGCAATAATTTCTCTGCCTTTGAAAGGCACGTCTAACACAGAAGGACCGTCACTGCTACTACTTGTTGGGTTCACTACGGCTGAAGCAAGCTTATTACCTCTCCCGTGTCTGCTTAAAGGTATCCCACCCCTCAAGAGTTTGGAGGATGATGATGATGATGGTGACCCACTGTCCCTCTTACCTCCAGCTCCAACTCCTTCTCTCCATTGCACAAGCGGATCAGTTGCCCGTAACACTTGGACCTGAAAAAAACCCTAATTCAATAATCCAAAATTGAAACTAACCAATAAATGTGAACTAGGGCAAATTCTACAACACCTTCCATTTACCAATGCAATTCTCAAATTTTTTTGTGAAAGTTTAACCGAATAATAAATAAATAAATAAGATTGTAACCTTTTTAGAGTTTATAGCGATGCCAAAGGAAGAGTCAAGAGAAGCGGTGATGGCTGCCTCGGCCGAGTCCTTTGAACGATAAGTGATGTAACCAATAGCATCGCGATCGATCCGGGTGCGGGAGATTTCGCCGTAGATTGCGAATCGCGACTTCAGATCAAGGACTGAGCAGTCCGGAGGTAGATCCACCACAACCACAGCAGGCGGCGGTGGAGGCTTCGTAGATGGCTTGATGTCGTTGGGTTGGGATTGCGGAGGAGGAGGAGGAGGAGGAGGAGGACGCCGTCGTTTAGGGTAGGGAGCAGGTCGGTCGTAGCGCGTGAAGTTGGATCTGTCTCTTTTGCGACTCATCATAATCCGGTGGTTCAGTTCGAGGGAGACACGCACGTGATGTCAAGAGAATGAACTCTTGAACAGGTACGCTTCTAACTGGATTGCAACGTTACCGTTTCTAGTTGGTACGGCAAATTAAGTAAAAACCCTTGCATTCGACTGGCGAAAACAATTTTACACCGAAAAGATGATGTCTAATTTCTCCAAAAGAAAATGTAATTATTATATATTAATAGTAAGATGCTACTGAGGGCGTTTAGCGTGATTCCGGGTTGTTGCCCGTGCGCTGTTGGAGACACTATTCAGCAGTCTTATCAAGTTCTACTTTGAAATTGTGATTCAGCTGTTTCTTTATAAAAATAAGTGTTTTTAGTTTTAAATTAATTTTTTCAGTTTTTTTTTTATTTGTTATGATGTGTTGATGTCAAAAATAAAATTTAAAAATATTCAAAAAATATTATTTTGATATATTTTCAAATAAAAAATATTTTGAGAAGTAATATCTACCACGCTTTCAAATAGATCCTAAACTCACCTTGGTTTGGTGGGTAAATATAATGACTAATGTGACTTAGGCCCTTATTATCAATGTGCTTCAAAGAAAATTAAGTGGGAGTTGATCGGTGTGTAAACCAGCTGATTTGTTGGGTGCACCTATAATTTAATTAATCTAATTTGATTTAAAAAAAATTCAAAAATAATGTCAATTAAAATTTTTTTTATATAAGATAATGAATAAAATTATAGAGGATATTTTTTTTTATCGAAATTGTCTTTTTTGATTCATGTAGTATTCTTTTTATTTTGACGGCAAAACAATTTTTTGTATACATAGTTCATTGAATAAAAAGCAACAATAATCAGAAAAAATAAGGCTTGATATTTCATTGCAGTCCAAGGCATATTGTACTGTAGATTGTAAGAGTATAATGATGATTTTGCCGTTCTCATAGAAAATAAAAGAACTTGTTATTTGGGGTAATAAGATCTTTTCTGTATAATCTACTGGTCATTATCAGAGTGACAAGGGACAATTTTCATGTTTTTTTAGCACAATATAGTTACTAAATTACCATTAAAAAAAATTTATTTAACTAGTGTTTAGAGGCTTTTTTGAATTTCCACGGTTTAAAGTATAGTCAAATAATTAAATTATCCTTAAAAGCAAAATTTATTTAGCTAGTGTCCCGGGGATTTTTCATATTTTCATCATAGTTTGTTTTGTTATAATCAAGTGTTTTGAGGGGTAATTTTGTATTTTAATAAATATAAAATAAAATTAAAAAACCAAAAGTGATTGACGTGTGTGACACGATAGCAAGACATCAGCATCCGTGATGGCAATGAGAGCGGCGCACCAAGCTCTGTCAAATGGTGAGGTGCATGTCAGCAGATGACAAACAATGTGGCTTTGATGAACTATTTTTCTTTCCTCTTCTTTTCTCTTTCCTTGTCTTGAATTCCACACTTGCATTTCTAAAAATCAAATGTGTCATATAAATTTATATTGTATTAATTTTGGTTTTTATTTTTTTGATTGTAATTTGTTTTGGTTTTAATGCCTTTTGAAGTTGAATTTGTTTTTCATTTTCATTCCTAGGCATTTGATTTCAAATTTTTTTTATCAAATTGGTCCCCATCATTTTGATTGTTTTTTTGTTGTTTTTTATCACTTTTTTATTTTTTTTTTTGCTTTTTCAATTTCATCCCTCATTGTTTTATTTAATTTATTTTTTACACCAAAATTAGTCTTTATTCTTTTCATTGCTATTTGTTTTGTTTTTCTAATCCTTTTCTTGATTGATCATTTTTTCAATTTCATTTCTTGATATTTGGATGATTAAGAATTTTGCTTCGTGGTTTTTTCATGTTTGCCTTCTACGTGGTAATGTCAATCTCATAACCCGAATCACAAGTTTTGAAGGTTAGCCCAATTTGACTTCAATCTTTTTTAGGTTTTTTTTTTATTTCATCGATATTAGGTTATTGGGCTTTCAACTTCGTTACCTTTTCACTTTCCATTCTTTGAAGTTATCCAAATCTCATGTACTAAGTTGCAGGTTAGTCGAGTTAATCCGGGTTGATTCAAGTATTTTTTATGTTTTTTTAATTAATCTTCTCGGTTTTGCCTTTCATCATTTAGTTCAATTGGGAGTTGACCTCTATTGTTTTATTCAAATTCTTTTATATACGGTTATGATGGTCTCATGATCAGACTGTAAATTTAGCATGCTGACTTGAGCTGAGTTTTTTTTATCTTTTTTTAAATTTTTTTTTTCCGGTTCATCTGTTAACGTTTGATTGGTTAGTAATTGAGTTTTAAATAAAAACTCATCTAATAAAAAAAAAACCTGAAATAATGTCTCAATATTTCATAAATGATTGAAGGCAAAAAAAAGTGATTCATGTGATGAAATCATGTAAAAAAATCTATATAAAAAAAGAAAGTTTATTTTCATTAAATATTCATGAGAAAATTTTTATTTTATTTTTTTGTCACATCATGTATATAATAACTGAGAAATAATGTTAACATTCCTATAAAAAAAAGTTTAATATTATTAGAGAACTATAATAAAATTCACCAATAACTTAAATATAATTTTAAGTGTTTTATTGATAGTGCATTTCAATCAAAATATAAAATTAAAATCTTAGGGGAAAAAGCCATATAAATAGCGCAAGTAATTGGGACAAAGAAGTTGGGCTAGAGAACCTAGTCCCCCTCAAAAAAGACGGCCTGGCGTGCGTGAGCTTGCAAGACTAGACCTGCATACTTGGCTTTTTTTTTTTTCTTATGTTTAGTTGCTCACTCTTTTATTTTATTTTTTTAAAATAAAGCAAACGATGTGTATTTATTGGACCAAAATTTGGCTACCATAGAGATGCCTGAAAAAGTCGGGCCATAGTTTTTTTTAATAAAAAATCTATTTAACTTAAAGACACCTAGAAAATACACTATGAAACTCAATAACAAATTTATAACCTCAAAACTCTCCTTAATCTATCCAAAAAACACAAAATTAAGTAAAAAAAACCATTCCTTAATTACGACTACCTCTTATAGCAAGATGAAAATTAAAAAAACACCTTAATGAAATTCCTCTGATTAGGAGAAACTTAGTACCACTAAGATTAACTATTTTGGTGGTCGAAATGTGGTCAACCAACCTATTTCTCTCTTCTTCCTTATTTTCTAATTACTTTCTCAGTTCTCTTAAATTTTGGAGACTAAAACATAAAATAAATAAAGTTCATGATTGAAACGTGAAATCCTCGAAAAACAAGAACCAAAACAAAAAAAAACAAATTAAGGACCAAAGTGAACAATTTTTTGCCTCATAAACAATAAAAAAGTCAAAATAAGAGAAAAGGTTAGCCTCTATATTTCTTTTTCAAATCTTTCATTTTTTTCATCGACAAAACCAAACACTATTATGCAAATTTGATTATACCAATCAAATACGAAATATGTTTTTACAATGCAAACACGATTTACCACTATTTGAAAGAAATCTTCACTTAAAACTGTTGTTACCTATTTTTGGGCCCTGACATAAAAAACAACATTGAAAATACAAAACAAATTGAAAAGATGTTGGAAGAAAAAAAAATATATCAGTGAGAAGAATATACCAGAACACCTAGGAAATTGCCAAAGACTGGTTGAGAAAGATCAAAATATACAAAATTAAAAAATTTAACAGCGTATTTCGACTGATGAAGGCCCTATTTGCAAGAAAAATTTAATTTGAAGAGGAAAATTCAAAATGGGATATTTAAGGATTCAATGAGATTTTCTCTTGGTTTAATTGAATTTTATTAAGGGCTTAATTGCAAGAAAAAATGATTTTTGAAGTGAATTTAGGCTTTAATTGGAAGAAATTAAAGTCCAGGGGTTGGATTGTAATTTTTAAGAGTTAATTTGATCAAATCAGGGGCTTAATTGCATAAATATTGAAGTTTGATGGGCAATTAAGGACTTGATTGAAAAAAATCCAAAACCAAGGACTAAACTAAAAAAAGGTGTGTTAATATAAGGGCTGAAATTGATCAAATCATGGGGAATAAATTGAAGAAATAAGAAGTTTATTGATTTATTGAAGGTTAAAATGCACAAATTCATAACCAAGAACTAAAATTAAAAGAGCGGTCAACTTTGGGGCTAGCAATTGAGTTTGGAAATGGTCAATTTACATGAAATTAAAAGTTATGAGGCAATTATAGGAAATTTAAAGAAATTGGAAGAACAAAGACTCAATTGAAAATTTTCAATCTCAAATTAAAACCCTAAACGACTTGTCGTTCAGACTTAATGAAGAGAAGGTGAGTTACACGTTGTTTGTCACCAGGGGCTTCCTTGTTTCGACAGTTTTGATTGATTGAATTAACAACTTTAAACGAATAGATGTGTAGTTACAGACCTCTAAATTAAGTAATGTTGGATCCAAATGAAAGTTGTACTCCCTTCTACCACCTTCCGGTGGTATCAGGTGACGATAAAGTCATAATTGCTCTAACAAAGCCTAAAAAATAGGCAACTTAGTCAGCCCTGACAATGAAACCATTATGCAAAAACATATTTGCTTTTCATGTGTTCACATACAAAAGCTCCTTAATGGGTTCTTATCAAGGGTTTACAATACTTCTCTCAAGATCAAGAGGTCAGAAATGGATTCAAGACCTTCAAAAACCCTAGCAAATACCTATAAATACCCCTTTAAGATTAAAAAAATGGAAGCTGAAAAAAAAGAAAAAAAAAGGAAAATATTAACATGTAACATAAGTGTAGAAGGTCTAGGAGCCTAACAAAAGGATTTCTAAGTTTTGAAAATGTGAGTAAGTTTGTGATTGACAAAATTTTCTAAAGGAAAACAAATATAAAGTAGTTGTTCTAGGTATTCTTTTATGATCCAAAAGAAGTCCTTATGACCTACTTTATATATATATAATGTTCAATATTCTTGATGTTCTTGGTGTTCTTCATCTTTTTTATGTGTTTGACATGTTTTGTTCAATAATTTTTGAGTTTGTGGTTTTTACGTGTTTAATATTTTTTTTGGCTTTAGTTTTGTTTTTGGGTTGTTTTTGGATCAAAGCAGGATTTTTGGTTCGGTTTATGATCGACTAAATATTTTAGGTCAACTCGGTCGGGTCAAAGATTTAAAGCTCTATTTGGTTTGCCATAATTTTTATTAAAGGGTTTTTAGGTTTAAGGGTGTGTTTAGCAAACACCCCGTTAAAGCTATTTTTGGTAGTTTTATTACAAAGAAAAATGAGTTTTTGCCAAACAAAACCTTAAAAAAGTAAAAAATAAAAAAAATTCTTTTTTTTATATTGCTAAAAATCCTAAAGTCATTTAAGCATTTTTTTTAAATCTAAAATACTTTGACATGTTTTTAAAAAAATATTGCATGGATTTTGGCCGACATTTAAAAAATACCAAAAACATTCTTATTATATTTCTTCTAATATGCAAGATTATGAACTTAAATGTAAGATATATTCCTGATATTAAATAAAAATTGAAAAAATATATTTTGTTTCTTTTAATATATGTGATTATGAACTTATATGTAGGACATATTGCTGATATTAAATAAATAGACAAATTATTTTATTTTTTATGTTGGCATTAGAACAATTAAGTTTTTAACCTGATAAGATAAGGACTTCCATACAGAGAAGGATTTTTCTTAAACCTTAGATTGATCAACGGTTAGAAAACACAATATTTTCTTAGTTTATATCAAACAAATAAATAAAACATCTTACTTCAAGTAAGGCGTACTAGGAGTGCTAATACCTTTTATTTACACAATCAATCTCTTTACCCAGACTTTGAGACTAGCTAAGGTTTCTAGTGATCAAAATACTAGATGACGACTCATATTTCCTTTTTTTAATGATAAAGGACAAGAATTCCTTATCATTTTCACCCACATCATTCCCGATCTAGAAGGATGATCGTCGCGACGTCACACACGTGCGACATGATGATTACTCCACTAGAAACCCATGGATTAAGTTTTTTTTGTTTGTCTGATTATTGTGTTTGATTTTTTCTTGTATATTTTTATGCTTTAAATTTTTACTGCTTTTTGTACATGTTTTATTATCAACATGCATTCTTTTTATGCTTTAATTTTTTTATATATATATCACACATGTATTTGTATATTGGATATAGATGAATGTCTTATGCATCACTTATTTTAATTTTTGAAAGCACACATAAACTTCTAGGTTAGGTAGGGAATTAACAATTTGCCCTATAACTATTAGTCAAGGTTTAGTTGCATGAACACCTAACTCATATCTAAGTGCTTTCTTGGTAATGATCGGCATACATGCCTTAACCATTTCTCGTAATGCCTCCATCATGGTTTTGTTCTTAGTGACGCGAGTCCACTTCTGAGCCTGACGTCCCAAAACACGTACAACAGGTCAGCGACCAGCACTACTTATAAAGCCTTGGCTCTGGACTCTCACTTTCAATGTGGGATATCACACATACTGTCTTTACAAAGACCGTCACTGAGTATATCTAAAACCCTTTTAAGACCAAGTAGAAGGCATATTCATGCTCACTTAATGAATAAAACTTGTCTTTAGTTTGTATGTGCTACCTATAATTTGTATCAAGGTACGCCTGATCATGCTAATCTTGTATTGTAGGATTCTGAACTGAAATCATGACTTCCGTAAAGTATCCATCTTTTCAAGAATTTAGGCAAGAATCTAAGCTGACACAAGTAGCTAAGAGAGACTATCCAATAATCGATGCTAGTGGATTGCCATGCATTACTAAGATAAATCACATGGTGCATGGTCTGGAGAAATCCCTACCCATTATAAGGTATGCCGACAAGACTTTTTTTGAGAGGCAATATAGGAGGATTTCACAACTAATGAGGCTTCCAGTACAAGTAACGATTGTAAAAGGCCCTACTGAATTTTTGAGATCCCAATTATAGGTGTTTTATTTTCAAGAACATCGAATAACACCTACTTTGGATGAGTATGAAAGGATCTTAGATTTTCCAAATAAATGCCATAAAATCTACTTCAGACAAAAATTTAAAGACACATCATCGAAGGTAGTCAATTTATTATGCTTGGAAAAAATCAGCCAGTATAGGGTAGCTGATGAAAGATTTAATATAATGTTGTTTTAGTTTTTGTTTAACTTAAGTAATGCATGTTAATGCAAGAATGTTCATCTTGGGTAGGCATATTCATGCACGAAATGAGTTCAGAAAACCAATTTTGAATCTATATTGCATGAACATGTAGGTTGTTTTAAGATAATAGCTTTTTTTGGATTTGGTACCCCATGCTTGATTCTAATATTTTTTTTATGGTTTTTTTTTTTAAATTCAAACATATTTGTGTATAATATTGTGACTTATTGGTATAAAGAAAGCATATTTTAAAAGATAAAAATGCTTATTTCTAGGCTTGACAATGGCTGTCTTTGCTGGTTTTTGGGCAATGTTCTTTGTGTTCTTAGGAAGAACATTGCCTTTGCCTCATGATTTGGGCCATTTTTTATCCATATATTTGTGTTGACAAACATAAAGATAATAATGTTAGTGGTGATAGTCGTTATGAATTAGTAAAATTGTTAACTTATTTTTTTATGTTATGGTGGTAATGATGACGATCGTAATTGAAATATGGAGATAATGATATTAATTATATATATTAAGTTAATAATTACATGAAAATGTATTTAAGAAAATAAGTAGAAATATTTTTCGCTAATCAATTTTAAGTATTTGTTTCATATTAGAAAATTGTAAAAGAAACACACCCTTATAAAGATCTTCCATTTTTCTTTTTTAAAAAATTATTTATTATTATAGACTCCCAAAAAATATTGTTATTGAAAATATTTAATATATAAAACATGCATAATGTAATGATATATATATATATATATACACAATAAACTATGTCTAGTATTTCAGAATTATATGTAAAGACAATACAATAAAAAGGAAGAATTTATAAATTTTTTACTTCAAACTGTATCTTTTTCTATATATAAACTATTTAATTCAAATTGTATAAATTTCTTATTGATTTTAAAAAAAATATAACCATTGTTGTTACTTATTTTTTGACCTCACAAAAAAATCAATAAAAAAATAGAAAAAAGAAAATACAAAAGGATACAAATGAAGAAAGCCCAGATTATTGGCCAAGTTGGTGATAAAGGATCAAAATGACAATTGAAAAAATTGACGATCCAATTTTGATTGACAAAAGACCCATTTGATGAAAATATTTTTAATTGAGGTAAAGAAATACAATTTGGATGAGTAATGACTCAAAGAGAATTTAGAAAGGCTTAATCAATTTTATTGAGGACTTGATTGCAAGAAAAATAAGTTTTATGGAGTCAATTTGAGTTTAATTGAAAGAAATTGAAGTTTGGGGGACTGAAATTGATGAGAAGTTTAATTGGTCAAATCAGGGGCTTAATTGTAAAAAATCTAAAATTTGATAGCCAATTAGGGGTTTGATTGAAAAAATCAAAACCAATAACCAAATCGTAAAAGGATCAAGACTTTAAGGGCTGAAATTGAGTAAAGTAAGGTCCAAATTGAACAAAATTTAAAGTTTGATGATCAATTAAAGGTCCAAATGCACAATCAGAAATGAAGGACTAAGATGTAAATGACGCTAAACTCAGGGTTGTTGATTGAGTTTGAGAGGGGTGAAATTGCATGAAATTAAGAGTTTGAGAGACAATTAAGGGTGCAATTAAAAGCAATTAGAAGAACAACGACTAAAATAAAATCTGTTAGATTCTAAATTGAAAACTCTAATTTCTAGGGATTTAACCCAAACGATGCGTCGTTTAGTCTCTATTTATCTTCTTCCTTGGCAGCTCATGATGATCAGGTTGGCATCTTCCAAAAGCTTATTGTGGAGTTCTAGACCACCAAATGACATGTGATTTTTTGCAAATGGAAAAGGAACATCCCCTCTACAACCTCATTTCCATGAAATTAGACGTTTACATCCTAATTCTTTCATAGAAATCTCCAACATCTTGTCCCTAATCAGCCATTATTCAATTTTTAGATTCTTGGCTGATCGAGTTGGGACCTTTAAGCGAGTGAATGTGGAGTTACATGCCTCCAAATCGAATAAGGTTGAATCAAAACAAAACATATGTGCCCCCTTTACCAATTTCAGGTGGTCTTCAACAACGATGATGTTAGAATTGCTCAAACGAAGCCTCGAAAATGACCAACTGAGTTAGCCTTGACTGAGATATTTATTGGTGCAAAACCACCTAACCTTTTCATGTGTTCACACTTCAAAACTCTCAGAGGGTTCTTATCAAGGGATATGAATTGTTCCCCTAAGATTAGAAGGTGGAGAATGCATATCTTTATCTCCAAGCGAAAGAAAACTACCTAGGCCAAAACCACCATTGTAAAAACAATGGAAGGACATAGGTTTCAATTGTGAAATTTTGTCTAAAACTCTCTCATTTTGATCAAAGGGCTCAACTTGATCAATCTTTGATGAAATCCATAAAAAACCCTAGAAAAAACATATAAATACCCTTGGAAATTCAAGCTAAATGAGGGGAAGGATAAGAAGAAAAAATAGGGAGAAAATACTGAGAAAATACCCTAATTGTGAAAATTTATAACCCTAGCATAAGGGTTTTTTCATCTTTAAAAGGACAACAAGTTTGTAGAAATAAAACTTTACGAAGAAAAGCAAAGAAAGGCAGTAGCTATTCTAGGGGTTTAAAGGTATATTTCTTAACCTAAAAATGGAGTCCATGTGGTCTGTTTGATTTGATTTTGATTGTCATTTGGTTTGTGTTTATGTTTAGAAGTATGAAAATGTGTTTGGAATGTTTGAAATGTAAAGAGGTGCTTGTTTTTTTGTTGTTGTAGTTTTTGATTCTATGGTTTGATGTTGTTCTCTTAAGCATTTAGGATGTGTTTAATTCTTTTTTATGTAATAAAAGCCTTCTAGTTAAGCTAGTTTTTGATAAAATAATGTTTTTGTTTTCTTAGTTTTGTTAATACATTGATAAGCCATTTATCAATCTTGGGTTTATAAGGCTTTGGTCATGAACAAGATATGTTTTGAAAATCATTTTTGAATTCAAATTGCATGGATAAGCTTGTTGTTTTTATTTGCCAGTTTTGGAAAATAATAGGATTTCACGCATGTTTTTCATGATTTATTTTTTATATGATAATAACCACTTTTATTCTTAGGCTAAAACTCAGATCAACCCATGACCCGAGCTTTGCTCCAGATTAACTATCAATTTGCGTTTTAAAACTATGATAACAACAATTTTTATCCTTACATGTATTATTAGTTAAATAATTTTGAAATTAATTTTTTTTACAATTATTTTTTTAAAATATAAAAAAATAAATGTATTTTTTCTCAAGAGGTAAATTCTCTTTGCACCTTCTATTTTAGAAATATATAAATTAACTTCAAAATTATTTTAAAAAAAACTAATTTATTTTTATATTTTTTTAATTAAACATATTTCTATCATAGTTATTAAACCTGGACCAGTCAGGGGCCCCGTTCGACTCAGTGACTAGACTGGTCCGGGTAAGGCAAAAGACCTGGATGAGAAAAAACTTGGCAAAACCCGGTTGACCCATGACCTGGGCGACCCGACAAAACCCGGTTGAGACCCATTTTTTTTTTAAATATGTTTTTTCTCCTAGCGAAAAATCCTTTTTTTTTATATTTTTTACTTTCTGGTTGGTTATTAATCCTTTTCAAAATTCATTATATAAATACTAGAAGAATGTTTTGTTTTTTTATTGTGGGATTTAAAGTTCTTTAATATATATACTTGATGTTCATAAGAAAAAAATTATTTTTTCAATGTGGGATTTGAAGCCCTTTAGTATAAATACTTTATGTTCACAAGAAAAAAATTATGTTTTTTCAATGTGGGATAAAAAACCTTTTTGGTTTAAATACTTCATCTTAAAAGGATAACATACTAATATAGTATTTTTTCAATGTGAGATAAAAAATCTTTTGAAATAATTTTTTAAACTTCATTATTTATAACTAGCTTATATTCACATGGATTGTTTCTTAATTTTTTCATATGAAATATTAAAAATTCAAATATTTTTTTTAAATTTTTCCGAGTTGATTCAAGTTGACCCAGGTCAACCCCGTAATCCAAGACCCGACTTCTTGACCAGATCAATTCCTGGATCGATTCTGATAACTATGATTTCTATATCCATTGTATTTTTTTTTATCTTACATGATAATAATCCTACCATAGTTATTAGACCCAACCCGGGGGTTGACCCGACCAAGGAGTCGGGTCCCGAGTTACATGGGTTGACTCGGGTCAACCCGAATCAACTCGCAAAAATTAAAAAAATATTTGATGAATATTTCATATGAAAAAATTAAAAAACAATTCATATGAATATATACTACACATGTTATAAATAATGAAATTTAAAAAATTATTTCAAAAGGTTTTTTTATCCCACAGTGAAAAGATATTATGTTATAATGTTATCCTTTTAAGTTTAAGTATTTAAATAAAAAAAGAATTAAACATAACTTTTTTCTTGTGAACATAGAGTATATATACTAAAAAACTTTAACTCTCATATTGAAAAAATATTTTTTTTCTTGTAAATATAGAGTACATATACTAAAAATTTTAAATTCTATATTAAAAAATTAAAATATCTTTCTAGTATTTATATAATGAATTTAAAAAAAATTAATATCCCACTAAAAAAATATAAAAAAATTAAATCTTTAGTTATAAAAAAAAAATATTAAAAAAATAATTAAATACCAACTAGATTTTATCAAATCACTCGAATGACGAGTTAACCTAACATGTTTTACCAGGTTTTTATTGGCTTCATCTGAGTTTAATAACTATGAACATACTCAGAGTCCTAACGAAACCTTGCCAATTATTTATTAACCCCTTTTCCTTAATTTTCAGCAAGAAAAAAAATTAAAAATCCCAAACATTTGCAGCAACTCTCCCTCTGCTCTGTTCTGTCCAATGGCAGCTTCTGCGTCACTATTATCACTGTCTTCAATATGTTTTGGAGAAAATCGTTTCAAAATCATATCTGGCCAAGTGACGACAAAGCTCTCCATTGTTACTCACAAGAAACAACCTCTTCTGAAGTCAAAGCCATCATTCTTAGCATTTCATCGTTTGGACGGTCTTCGTTTTCTTTCATCATCTACTTCAACTAGAGCTTCTTCAAATGGGTTTTTCGATACAACCCAAGACAAGGAGATTTTTCCGTCCTTTGAGCCAAAGCCTGCCAAATTTCTCTTTTGGGTCGCGTTTTGGGCGTCTCTTTCTCTTGTTTGGTTTGCAGCTTCTGGGGATGCTAATGCAGCTGTCGATTCCATCAAAGCCTCCGGCTTTGGTCTAAAGATTGCTACTGCGTTTCGTAGACTTGGCTGGCCTGATGAAGCTGTGGTCTTTGCTCTTGCTACACTTCCCGTGCTTGAGCTCCGTGGGGCTATTCCTGTTGGTTATTGGATGCAACTCAAGCCTATAATGCTCACTATCTTATCTGTTGTTGGGTTAGTTGTTTATTTTTTTTCCCCATCATCATGGATGCTGATAGATAGAGGTATTTAAAAGTAAAAAAAATGTGTTTCTTTTCTTTCTACACTCACCTTAAACCCATTTGAAAAAATAATGCTGTTCGAAGTATAATTAGAGACACATTAATTGAGTTTCATGAATAATTAATTTATTTTGATCATTTTGATTCTTTTGTATTTCTTTTTGTTAAGTTTGGCTGATGAAATTCGTAATTTATTTATATGCGATTAATTATGTTGTCATACATACGTGTTCGTCAAAAGCACAATCTCTTTCAGAAAAAAAGAAATCAAGTCCAGATAATTAATGCCATTAGCGGCTTTATTTGCAGGAACATGGCTCCTGTGCCTTTCATCATACTTTACTTGAAGCCATTTGCTTCTTTCCTTGCTGGAAGGAACCAGTCAGCATCTCGGTTCCTTGACATGCTATTTGAGAATGCCAAAGAGAAATCTGGTCCTGTGAAAGAGTTTCAATGGCTTGGCCTAATGCTTTTCGTGGCTGTTCCTTTCCCTGGAACAGGAGCATGGACTGGAGCCATCATAGCTTCGATTCTTGATATGCCTTTCTGGTCAGCTGTATCGGCAAATTTCTGCGGTGTTGTGTTGGCTGGCCTCCTGGTAAACTTGTTGGTGAACCTAGGTCTCAAGTATGCAACTATTACTGGTATCATCCTCTTCTTTATATCAACTTTTATGTGGAGTATCCTCCGACATATTAGCAAGTCTTCGAGCTTGTAAAGCTTGTCGAACTGATGGACCAGTTTATATATACATTTCATTCAATAGTTAGACAACAATTCTGCTTATCTATGTCTATGTTGTGTCAGTTGGGACATGCCAAGATCTTACCTCCCTTGTTTCAATATTTGATTTTATTTTGGGGGTTGCTTTCTCTTATTCTCCTGCTTCATAGAGATCTAATGTTCTCAAACTGAGAGTGAAAACTATGTGGAACTTCTTCTTTTTTCTCGATCGTTATGGAGCTAATTAAATCTCAGGTAGGGAGATTGTAGTTTTCTTGAGGTTATGATCGCCAGTTATTTGTTTAGAAAGAATTATTGCATGAGGTCAACGTGCCTAATTTTGTTGGAAATTACATTTTCTCGTTTTTAATGAAGGGCACTGAGGAATACACTAAGTATGAGCACTTGACGATTTTTCCTAGTAACTAGTGGTTTGTGCAGTAGTAGTAGACTGCTTGGTTTGCTACCTGTTTTAAGTGCTGACCTGTGTGAAAACGAACAACCTTAGTCTTCGATTTAATGTAAGGATCGTCATCAAATCTTTGACATTTAAGCAAGGAAATGACCAATTCTCTTTGTTTTGACGTGCAATCTTGTTTTTCTGGGTTAATATTATCATAAGCGTGTGAAAACAGTTTTATTGTCCCTTTCTTCACTATTCGCTGGATTCTGTGGTGAAGTTTGTCATAATTTGTCATCTTCATGTGATTTTGGCCTTATTTATTTTTCTGGCAGATGGATTTTCTTTGGTCTTTTATTAGCAGTTGATGAATTGGCTGAAAACCTTTTAAAGTCTTTCCAAGACTGTTATGGGCTGGAAGGTGTAGGAGGTTGTGCTTGGACAACCTAAACACCTGCAAAGCAAGTCTCCTAGAAGGGTTAAAGACCTCGATGACTAAGTTAGTTTAGGTAGGAGCCTTGTGAGACTATGCATGTGTGTATTTAGATTTAGATGTAGAGAATATTTATTAAGTTTGAGAAAAAGAAGAAGATGAAGCCTTTCTCTCTAAGAAAGATCCCTTACCATAAGGTTCAAAGCTACTCATATTGCTTTGAATCCGGGAGTGTTGTCATGTTGAGTTTTATAGACATCTTGGGTTTAATATGACAATGAGTGCTTTGGACTTGTTGGGTCATCAAGGTTTCTATCCACCCAAATCGATGACCTTCGTTTCAGGAAAGTATTGGGCCGCATGATGCTCAAGCTCAAATGAAAAACCAGAATAATGCTAGTTCTATTTGAACCCATGTGAGTTTTACACTTAAGGCCTGCATTTTCTACGAGTTTAATTTTAAGCATTGGAACATAGATTGTGTTTAAGGGATATAAACCTCGAGCCTATTAGTGTTGGATATTGTAGTATGTCCGATGCAGAACAAAAGAAAGAAAAGAAGAAGCCAAGAAGAAGAAGCCAAAGAAAGATAAGAAAAAGAAAGAGAAAAGAAGAATAAAGGTTGGAAAAGTCTCCAACTTTGTAAATTTTTATTCAATTAATTAAAACTTATCGAAATGTCAAGAAAATTACATATAAATAATGAAAACCTGATCATGATAAAATTGGACTTAAAATCTACTAACTAATAAAATCTAATAAAACAAAATAAACTAAGTAAAATAATAAAAATAAATAAAATTTAATAACTTAGACTTGGATGAGCTCAATCTTCCAATCCAATAACACAAAGGTTTAGGCTATTCTCAGTCATTATAGATCATATAGACGTGTAAACAAAGTCTTAGGACTGATGTCTCCATCAACTCTCCTGGGGTTGGAAGAACTTGACCCTATCGAGTATAGGTCAAGATGATTCCAATAATACTCTCAAAGATTATGATCAAGTTGTTGTAATGTCTCTTTGATAATCAAAGTACAGTCTGAATTTGATCATCTAGCTCATGTACTAAGATTCACTGAAGTTCACCATCCTTGATAAATACAATTTGTGTATTCAAAGTAGCATCAATATGTTCTTTTTATTCTAATGATTAGTATGATATGGTAGGGATATCAAAAGGAGCATTAGAGATAGACTGTTGTATTTTATATATAACAAGGTCTTTCATGTCAAAAGTTAAGTTAATATCGAAGTTTAGTGGTAGTTTAATAACATAACTATTTGATTCAATCATTTGTAATACTTTGAATAATATATCACTACTCACTTGTAATTTATGACTAGTTTCTGAAGGATACCGTTCATGTTTAATCTGTATCATAAAATAATCTCCAACATTAAGTATATCATGACACTTATGTAAATCAACTTGAAATTTGTATTGTTTATTACCTGCTTGAATATGTTTTATGATCTTGACATGCAAATTATGAACTTTATATGCAAAAAAACTCAATTGAATAACATTTTAAAGCGAGGAGACAAGAGAAAGATCTACTTGCATCTTAGGTTTGTGACTATGAACCTCACATGATTGGGAGTGTTGAATGAAACACACATTTTTTAAATCTTAGATGGATATAACCTTGTGAATCATGACTTTTCTTATCCTTCTTATCATGAACAAAGGGTAAGGATTTAGGGAGCTTAATAAATTGCTCAAGACTTATAACATATTGGATGTTAAGCATAGGGGACAAAACATAAGGAGCTTAAAAGGTTGTTCAAAATTTATGACATGCTAGATGTCAAGCATATAATTCGAGGAATTAGAAAGTTTAAGATGACTAATATCATGACTCTTTTAAGACTATACTTACCTCTTCGGGCAATTCCACTAAAGAGTATCCTAAAACATCTTCCTCTACCATACAAGCAGAATTACTATGTTCTTTATTAATCTTATTTTCAGACTCATGTGGACTTATAATGTTGTGATGGTGTTCACGGTACGGTTTGGGCTACAAAATATAACTGAACCAAAAGTTGGTATTCTTTGAAAAAATGACCCGAATCGAACCAAAAACTGGTTCGAACCGAAAACTGGTTTGAACCGAAAACTGGTTCAAACCGAAACCTTGACATTTAGCATACTAAACCTCTGAATTTAACCTAGACATTTCATTAACGACTCATTTTTCCTTCTCTTCTTTATAAATCTGGGCACTATTAAAATTAGGTATGCATAGTAGAGCACATAATAAAGAATCATTATTTTTAAATTGAGACCTAAAAGGGGTCATAAGAGAGTTTTGGTGTTTTGTCAATTGACTCTTTATAAACAACTTATAATTTTGCACTATACTATAAGCTTAGTCAAGAGTTAAAGCATCTATTAGCCTAATCTCTTTTCTGAAATCATCATTCAAACCTTTACAAATCTACGCAAAGTTATGATTTTATTTTCCCTTATGGAACATCTCATCATGTAATCATTAAATTGTGTTATATACTTATGGACAAATTTGTTCCCTTGCCTAAGATTATTCAAATGATTTAAAAGCTTTTCTCTATAAGATTGAGATATGTAATTCTCTTATAGTTTTGTGATTATTAAAGAGGACTAGATGCTCAATATAAAATCTAATAATTTGAATTTGGATGATCCTAATCTTATAACATAAGAGTTAGGCTAATACCTACCAGTAAAAGGTGATGGTAGTGGAGGCACAAAAACCTATTTCATTTATTGCTATTGAAATGGCAAACTATAAAAAAAAAATCTACTTATGACCGTGCTCTAAATAACCAGATCTCTAAAAAGTTTTACATAGCCATTCATCTGTTAAAGGATCCATGAGCTATAGTTTAGCATAATTTATTATTAATGCCAAGTTTCTTAGCAAGTTGTATAATCCCCTTTGGTTCAAGCATATTCTCCACCTCAAAGTTCTTCTCAAGAAATTGAACTTGAGCAGCTGTAAGCTGCCTTTTCTTTTCAGGTTGTTTAAGGCCCGTATCATAATCATTATCGCTACATTCTTTTTTGACACGTGTTTGGAAAAATGGCGTACCTACAATGCCTCCTCCTCTAACATCCTCAAAATTAACAATGAATTTTGCACCTGGAACAAATGGTAGCAAACATTGCTAGAAAATTACATAGTACCATCAACAATTTATTAGTAGTATTTGATATCACTTCCAGAATGTTTTTGATAGTGGCTTTGAAGCCTCAAAGTGCTTCCAAAGAAGGATGCTAATAATGAACATGGCCTCAAATTGTTTCAATATGTAAGTGAGACTAGTTGTAAAAAGCCGATGGATGTATAACAAGACTTTTTCTAAGGGTAAATTGGCAGGAGACAAACCATCTGAGATGTCCAAACAGTAAGTACTACACATAAATTAATGTCATTATTACTAAACTCTTAAGTGAAAATTCTACGCAAAAGCTTCAAACTTTTCTTAATAGAATGGTGAAGTAGCAAAAACACTATGTTCTTGAAAGACACGTGATAATCTTCTAAAATAGAAGTTACTTAGGAATATGGTTTTTTTCTTTGTGGTTGGATAACAGATTTAATTATGTTTTTACTATCTGATTCATTCTTCAAAGGTGCTATTTGGTAGATTCACTCCGAGAAGCTTAAGTTAGTATTTCTGTAGAGAGAAAGTATAATAAATATGCAAAAAACATAAAATTTTAAAAACAAGATTGTTTGTTCTTGTTTTGATATGAAATGAATACTCATAAAAGAAAATGGTGTGGTTGAGGCGATGTTTATACCCCCTGAATCTTGTATTTTTGCTTGAATGAGAGGGCTGAAAAGTCATTCCACCATGATAAAATTAATAAGAGATAAATATCCCTTGCATAAATATTAATAAAGGATAAATATCTTTTATACTTGTATTAATAAGATGAAAATTTAGTAGGTTATAAGAGACTTTCATACACCTAGAGTTATAGATGAAATATGATCCAGGTTAAAAAGCCTTTGCTAGTATAAAAATCTCAGGTGGATAAGCATTTAGACCATAAGTTTAGGCTCAAAAGATTGAGCTCGAGTCACGTAGCCCGAGTCTAGGGGGCTCTAGGACAAATGCCTAACGCTTGAGCCCAAATCTATTTTTGAACTCTCCAGGGTATAGGCCATCATTAAAAGACCTGGACTAATAAAAAATTATTTAAAAAATACTGAAAAATCCTAAAACATTAAAATAGACTAAAATCTCAATCATGAAAGAAAAAGAACACTAAAACATGAACCAAGAGTAAAAATTGCATAAACAAAAAGTGAAACTTAATAATAATAATAATAATAATAATAGAAAAATAAATAAAACAATGATTCTAACAAGACGGAAAACATAAAACAGACCATAGCTTATCAAATGGAAGATTAAAATAGCAAAAACATTTACCTTTAAGAGTGGTAAAAGAGGTGGGAATCTAGAGAGATTCACATTGGGAAGGGAACCCATCATTTCGAAGCAAAATGGTCATTTTAGAACTACCACTGGCTTTAGCAAAGCTAAGCCTATAATTTAATCTTCCATGTTCTCTTTTTTATTGTTTAAACAATCAATAATATTTTAAATAAATAAAATAATATTTTAATATATTTTTAAATAAAAAATAATTAAAAAATATCCATCATTACAATATTAAAAGATATCAGAAAACAACTCTAACGGTTTAAAAAATTGAAAACTTTTAGAGAAAGAGGTTCTTCTTCTATATGAAAAAGTGCATGATGAAATTAATAATGAGCTAGTTGGAGGGACAAGGTCAATTTGCTTTTCTTCTTAGGAGATTGATGACTGAGAATTTAATTACTGTAATATCCTTAGGTAGCGTAATTTATTCCCCCCTCCATATAAAAAGAAATAAATGATAACCCTAAAACCATAATTTTTATAATCGTGTGAGAGGCAAGATTTTTATGATGGAATGACCCATGGTTTACGTGTATATATTATGTGTAATAATGATTGCTAGTTTACAATTTAATGATTTGATTACATGTGGCTTCCTATGGTTACAAAACAAGTGAATTTCTTATTAAATTTCTTGATATCAATTTTTATTCCATTATTTTTCTTGAAGGAAATCCATTCGAATAATTCATAAATGTTGTGCTCAAATTAAAGTTACAATGAAAATGTTAAAATAATTTTATAGAGTTAGTTTTGTCGCACCTCGATGTACATCTATTACGGAAGTCAAATATAAATCATCGAAAATTGAAAATCACCACCTAGTAATTAGATAAAAATATATAAGGTTTGCACTAGTTTTAGAGATTAGTCATGCTTAAAAAAAAAACGATGTCATCCTTATAACACCCTTTCTCGTGAAAGGTTATCATTATTATGTGTTTTCTTTCAAATTTATCTTTTTGATTGAAGTCAATTATCCTAATTATTTTTCATTTTTTGATTGTTTTATGAAAAATTTTGACGTTGGTCTTTAGACACATTAGAAAATAACATTAGTCCTAAAAAAAATATTAGACTCGCCAAAGATATTGATGTTAAGTCCTAAAAAGGAATTTTTGTTGAAATTGCTAAAATTTAGCGTAATTCGTATTTGATTTTAAAATCTAGATATTGATCCCTTTAAAAAGAGACGTGTCATTCTGGTTATTTACAAAAATGAACACTAGACCCATAAGAATAGTAAAATTAAGATAGGGCTTTGGCCTATTTAATGTAATTAATTTTCTAAAAACAGACTTTAAAACCATTATTTTTATTTGATGGGATCATGCTCACTAGCACAAAAATTTGCATCAATAAAATAATTTTTATTTATATTACTTTTTATTTATTTTCTTACTAGACCGCGAAAGAGAAAAAAATGGGATGACAACAAGTCTAATAGTTAATGAGGTTTGCCTTTTTACTTAAAATGACAAGTTAAAATCTTATGGTCAGTAACTAGTAGAATCACTATCAGAAATTCGCTAAATAGCAACGGATTTACCAACGGAATATGTTTGTCGGTAATTTGAGGTTGAAATTACTGACGGACACTTTTCCATCCGTAATTTAGTTGGTAACTACCGACGGAATATTTTCCGTCCCTTTCCGTCGGTAGTTACCGACTGAATTACAGACAGAAAAGTTTCCGAATTAAAAAAAAGGCGGGTCGCTGACGTGGAGGTTTTGGCGGGTTATTTTTTCCGACGGAATCACTGATGGATTCAAAACGACAGCCCGTACAGTGACGTGGCTGGTTCACCGTTTAAATTGCTGACGGAATCACCGAAAGATTTGAAATGACAGATCCGTATTGTGACGTGTTGATTTGTCCATCAGAATCACCGACGGCATCACCGACGAAAACTCCATCGGAAAAAGTTAATATATGTCTGCTTTGCCGACCCTCTCCTCCCCTATTTCTCCTTCTTCTTCCTAATCCTAACTCACCCCATCTGCAAAAAACCAGCCCCCCTCCCCCCAAACAAAAATCTCCCTCATATCAGCACAACAAGTTATATTTCTTGAAGTTTTGTGGTCATGACATCCGTGTTCTGATTTACCGATGAATTTTATCAATTTTTGTAAGTAATTCTATCTTTTTAAATTTCAACTTTTAATTAAATATCAATTTTATTGTTTTTTAGTATATGTATTTTGTTAGTAGATGTACATGTTTTATTGTTATTTCTCAAACAAATTTGTAGTATATGAATGTATAATTCTATACCTGTTATGGTTTGTTTTAGATTTTGTAAGATTGTATTTGTTTGTAAATTGTTAAAACTTTATGGAACTACCGAAGTACATGTGCTGTTTTGAAATAAT
>Ga0325410_1001825_pt1 | contig 23643 bp, 10 predicted proteins | sample PopdelMetagenome_16_FD_206182 | JGI IMG/M metagenome (GOLD analysis project Ga0325410, IMG submission 206182) | Populus deltoides microbial communities from Bellville, Georgia, United States - Xylem-PdIQD-R3 | ecosystem: Host-associated > Plants > Phyllosphere > Stem > Wood/Secondary xylem...
AGAGCAATCAAAGCCGAAACAATAGTAAAAACCCAAATCTAATTTGAAGTTTTTCCCGAGAGATGTTACTTTATTAAGAAATTCAAACTTAAAATATCATGTTTAATGAATGTTTTGTTTTATCACGGGTTGCAGCCTGCAGCAGGCCATGGTTTCCTCCAAGTTTTCTAATATGCAATATTTGTCCCTAATTTTTGCTATTTTCATATAATCCATTAAGAATCAATTTTTTTTTTTTTTTATGGTTTTCTAATTGTTCCCAAGAAATTTATTCACGCCCCGTCCTTGGTTTTTACCATCTTGATCAGCATTTTGGGAGAGTCTTTTTTTTATAAATAAATATTTTTTATTTCAAATTAATTTTTCTTGATATTTTTATATTGCTTTGATATTCTAATATTAAAAATAAAATTAAAAATATATAAAAAAATACTTTTTAATATATTTTAAAATAAAAATTATTTTAAAAATATTCACCATGCCAAATATTACCTTAATGATAATAATCTCTCAAAACACATGCTTGGTTAATTTTTTATTTTTAATAAATTCGCTAAGTAACCAAAAAGTTGCGTATAGCGACAAGAATCTCAATTTTCTAAAATACGAACGAAAACCCAACGCTTCTGTCATACTTCCCCACACACACCAATCAACCGTGCACTACACTCTCCCAGATCCAAATGGCAATTTCGTAAAAACACACCTCCTTACTCCTGACCTACGAAGATTAAGTCGTCAAAATGACAGGACTGTGCATTCTCTCTTCTTTCGGCGCAGGTGGGTTATTATTATCAATTCACCTATTTTATATCAGACTCCTGAATTACCCTTAAAATCTCATTAATTACACAAAAACCCAAACTTTCATCCTAATACGTGTCACATTAACACTTAAAAAATACACAGAATAGCCAATCAGACCCGTGGGTGCAACTGCATAGACGTGGCAGTCACCAGGCCCCACTCAGCCATCGTATCGACGTCCATTATTGCCTGAAGCATAAGATTCTTCCGTGTAAGTTTATACACGGAAAACCCAAATTGTTAATTACGGAATACCCATATTAACTCTGATCCTTAGCTCTTCTCTATTCTCAATCCGTAGCGAAGAGATGGAAAGCAAGGGCTGTTTCTGTAAATATGATTACATTGGGAGGATAAATAAAAATAATAAAAAAACAGGTGTATAATGGAATAAATTAACGGTGAACGGAGAAAAAACCGGCCGGTTAGAGGGGTCTCGTTATTTCCTATATAAAGCCATAACCACAACCTCTCTTCTCTCATATTTTGCATTCGCTTTCAAGCGTTTCTACTCTCTCCCTCTCTAGAGCCAACCTCTCTCTCTCTCTACACTATTTGTTAGATTCAAAAGCAGCTCTTAATAGGTAAAAAATAATCTCTCTCAACTTCAGCTATCCATTTTTAACTTATATTAATTTAATTTATTTTCTTAATTTACTTTTTTTTTATTATTCGAAGTGGTTTTTTATGCTCGGAACCGAAAAACAACTAGGAAATTTAAAAATAAAATTGAAATTAGAATAAAATAATAAATCGCGTGTTTGAGTAGGAGATTAATGCGAGATACAATAATGATTGATCAGCGGAGGTTAAGAGTGGTAATCGGAGTAATGATTGATTTTGATGGTGTTTTCTGGAGAGGTCAGTTCGTTTGTTTATTGAAACCCTAAAATTACTTCTAGGGTTCAGTTAGGGATTCGAGTTATTAGTGGATTTGGCAATGAAATTAGGATTTTTGGATCTGGTTTGATTTGTGATATCATTTAATCAAAAAGCAGTGAGTGAATGTTGTTTTGTTGTCCTTTTGAGGGAATGAGAGGGTTTCTGATTTGTTTGTGGTGGTTAATAGGATTTGGTTTATAATCTGGGGTTTTGATGATGATGATGATTATTATTATTATTAAATTTGTTTCAGTGAATTGACATTGTTGGGTCTTTGTTTATAACATGAATCCCTCTTTCAATGCTAGATTTTCTCTATATGAAATTTTTTATTTTGTGATACAGTCATGTAGCATACGATTTCTTTTAGTTTTGCGTGTGTTCTTAAATAGGATTGATACTACCAATTTTGTATGGTAAGGAGCTAATTGTGACCAGTATTGCTTGGTTTTCTATGTATGGAGTATGTGCTTTTAAATATAGATTTGGGTATATGTTGCCATGAGTACTGGTTACAGTAAATGATAATATAGGTGTTATTAGTAAGTTGAAAGGAACATCCTTGCTAGCTGCCTTTGTATTACCTGCTGCAGGCTTGAAGCTGCAGGTGCTTGAAGCTTTATATCGAGTTTTAATTTCTTTCTTTTGTTTACTTGAAGCTTAGATTATGTGTAGAGACCACTGGGTTTTCTTGCATTGGTGAAACTAAATGGAAGGGTTTGTGTTGGGTGCTAATTGATGGGATTAAGGACATGGCATGTGCATATTTTGCATGAGTCCTAGCATTTGACTGGGTAGTCTACTTTGATGGGTCAGAAAAGAAGGATTTGAATATGAGCATTCCATATATTAGCTAGTGATTGGGAGACCCCGATTCCTGATTGGAGGGGAAACCTTAGCACAAGTCCTTTACCATTGAATTATGCCTCATTGGCTTGATTACTTAGCTATTAGAAAGATTGTCCACTGGGGCCTTTTTTAATACGTTTACACCTGTTCTTTGTACCTGCAGGTTTTCTGTATTGTATATTAAATTGCCTGCTGCTTTTGCTTTCTTATTTATTTTATGGGAATTGGATTTGCAGATATCCAATGATTGTTCAACTCCTTTGACCAACTTGTCAAGGGGCTCTTTTATGTCTTTAAGGCTGATATTCTTTGATAAGAAGAAAATAGATACTCAAGCAATTAGAGATTCTCGTGTGGAAGATTCAGTTTGTATGCATATACATATGAAATGGGTTCCCGAGGAAGGCCAGTATTTGATCTTAATGAACCCCCAACTGAGGATGATGAGATTGATCATGCTGTATGTCTGCAGCCACACAAGGCACTTCCTTCTGCAAATTCCCACCCTTCTGACATGTTTATAGCATCAATGGGTCCCCAAGGAATAAAAAACAACCATGCCTTTTCACACGCATCATCTATATCCGGTTTTCAGCCTTTTATTCGACCCAGGGTTGCTTTTTGCCCTGAAGTGGGTTTTGAACAGAAGATGGCTGGGGAACAGAATCCCAAGTTAGCATCACCATCAAAAACAATTACTGATGATGATAAGAAAGAAGCACAATCTCTAGCTTCTGGTTCTGGATCTGGTTCTGCAGAAATTAAAGTTGTGGAAAGAGAGGAAGGTGAGTGGTCTGACGCAGAGGGCACTGCTAATGTGTGTGCTGGCAATAGCATGCATGAAAAGGGCAAAGCTTCTCAATTTCAAGGAATGTCTGAAGTAGAAGGTACTTCTGTTATGGTTTCCATGAATGTTTCTAGCAGTGTTAAGGTTATTGATAACACTAAGGCTGAAAGCTGTGACCGTGTTTCACCTGGTCTGGATCAAGGTCAGAATGATTATAAAAATAATGGTAGTCGAAATTCAAATGGAAATGCTAATGATGATGTGTGTATGGATGGTCAGGAAGAAATTGCCTCAGTCTCAAAACAACGTGAAGTTAGAGGTATTGAAGCAAGTCATGCTCTTAAGTTTTCAACTAATCCCGGGAAGAGGAAGATAGACCAACACAAAGAAGCAATGCTGGGTAAAAAGCGTAATAGGCAGACCATGTTGATTAATATAGATGAAGTCAAGCAAGCTGGAATTATGAAAAGTTCAACACCAAGAAGGCAGCCAAACGTCACGCGTACTGTGAAGGAGGTTCGTACTGTTCCTCAACCTGCTGAACGTTCTGGAGAAAGGCCTGGTCATCCTTTAAAGGATCAGAAACAAGCTGATCTGCCATGTAATGATGGTGGCTTTTCTGTGGAGTCTTGTCCACCCAAATCTGAAAGTAATGGTGATATAAATTCTGCACAGCCAGCTAAGAATAGGAAAGTGAATGGTGAATCTGATTTTTCTGTAGACATGTACCTGCCACCTATTCAGAAACAGAGTACATGGAAACAGCCTGCTGAGAGTTCGTGGAAGCATCCAGCTGATTTAAGACAGCCAAAAAACTCACAATTCTCTAACAGGAAGCCTGCTCTTATCAACCAAGGTTCCATGGATTCAAAGTTGGGAAACAAGAAATACCTTCCTGTGAAAAAGTCGACTGTAGCCAGTACACCCTATCAGGACACATCAGTGGAACGTCTTATACGGGAGGTGACTAATGAAAAATTTTGGCATCACCCAGGTATTAAACAAAACATATACATGTCTCAGTTTGTATATGTCTATATGCATTATATGGGACCATTTTTTGGTTTTTGGGCTGAAAAGATAGAACGTAGTGCCTGTATACTGCATCTGTTCCAAATCCTTAAGAGGAGGGGGTGGGACAGATTGGAGATGTATCAGAAGAGTTTGATAGTCAGCAACTCATAAAAGTTGGACAAACCAGTCTCGTCACTTATTTTGTTTCCTATATTTTTTGACCAATTGGATGTTTTGGTTTGTGCATTTCATATCCTCTATCATTTTATCTCTACATTTTAATAGGGAACTGTGGATCAGCTAGGGTTTTTTTGTGCCTGTCCTTAATAAGTAAAAGCTGTTTGCTACATGCATCTCAAGCTTGAAAGATGTTTACTTGCCAATTTACATGCTCTAGGAGGTGGTTAAAATGTGATGCAGTGTTTTTTCTGATTCTACGTAGTTACTTGAAATTTAACCACCTTGTATGTATGCATTAAGAAAATATGTGGATGTCGAATCTTTCTGTATGTTTCTTTGAGAGCTTTGTTCTTTCCTTTGCCTTTTTGGTCCCTGCATTTTTTGAATCTTATTTTGTTTTATTATTGTGTGCACCAGAGGACTCTGAGCTCCAATGTGTTCCGGGTCGCTTTGAGTCTGTGGAAGAATATGTAAGAGTATTTGAGCCTCTTCTTTTTGAGGAATGCCGAGCTCAACTTTACAGCACATGGGAGGAGTCAGCTGAAACTAATGCACACATTATGGTTCGTATAAAGAGCATTGAAAGGCGGGAAAGAGGTATTGAGTTGAATTATTACTGTAGCGGTGTATATCTATGCTCTGTTTTGTTGACTGATTGAAGAAATCTCTTTTGTGGCCATAGGATGGTATGATGTCATTGTTCTTCCAGCAAATGAGTGCAAGTGGACATTCAAGGAGGGTGATGTTGCAGTTCTCTCAACTCCAAGGCCTGGAACAGGTTTGTTATGACTGTACCACTTTTGCGATTCTGCTTCATTGCATATCAATCAAAGTGTGTTTTGGCTTTCTAATATGCAAATATAATTTTCATCATGTGAAGCAGTAAGATCCAAGAGGAACAACACCTCGTCATCAAACGAAGATGATGAGGAGCCTGATATCAATGGACGTGTGGCTGGTACTGTTAGAAGACACATCCCTTTGGATTCTCGTGATCCTCCTGGTGCAATCCTTCATTTTTTTGTTGGGGACTCTTATGATCCTCACAGGTTATTACCTCAATCTTAATTTGTTCCTTGGCGCTTATGCCTGCTTCAAATGTCTTTAAGTCACCAGAATTCCTGATCTTGTCAGACTTTTGTTCTCTTTATTTCATACTGATGGTTTGCTTGCTTATTCTATAATTTGTTTTCACCAGCAAGGTTGATGAGGATCATATTTTGAGGAAACTTCAACCCAGAGGCACCTGGTATTTGACTGTCCTTGGTTCTCTTGCAACCACCCAGCGTGAGTATGTTGCGCTGCATGCATTTTGCCGTCTCAATTTACAGGTAACAGCCAGATACTTGTTAATTTCTAAGTTTAGTCTTTTTTCACATATTTGAAACTAAATGTTCTATACCATCCTGGTAGATGCAAGCTGCAATCCTAAAGCCCAGTTCAGATCACTTCCCAAAATATGAGCAGCAGACCCCAGCCATGCCTGAATGCTTCACACAGAATTTTGTTGACCATTTACGGAGGACATTCAATGAGCCACAGCTGGCTGCAATCCAATGGGCTGCCACACATACTGCTGCTGGTACAAGTAGTGGGGTAACTAAGAGGCAAGAACCATGGCCCTTTACTCTTGTACAAGGGCCTCCAGGGACAGGTAAGACGCATACTGTCTGGGGAATGCTAAATGTCATCCATCTGGTTCAGTATCAGCATTACTATACTTCTTTGCTTAAGAAACTGGCACCCCAGAGCTATAAACAAGCCAACGAAAGCAATTCTGACAATATTGCTTTGGGGTCAATTGATGAAGTTCTTCATAACATGGACCAGAATCTCTTCCGCTCCCTTTCAAAACTCTGTCCAAAGCCCAGGATGTTAGTTTGTGCTCCTTCTAATGCTGCAACTGATGAACTTCTTGCACGTGTTCTTGATCGCGGATTTATTGATGGTGAGATGAAAGTTTACCGGCCTGATGTGGCCAGAGTTGGGGTTGATTCGCAATCACGTGCTGCTCAGGCAGTTTCTGTTGAGCGGAGAACTGAGCAACTTTTAATCAAGAGCCGTGAAGAAATTTCAAAATGGATGCAAGAATTAAAAATCCAGGAAGCTTATTTCTCAGGACAAATTGCTGATCTTCAAAATAAGCTTAATTTTGCAGCCGTGGATGGTCGTTCCCAAGGATCTGTTGGTGTTGATCCTGATGTTCTTATGGCTAGGGACCAAAACCGAGATGCATTACTTCAGAACCTTGCGGCTGTTGTTGAAAGCAGGGATAAAGTTCTAGTTGAAATCTCTCGCCTTCTCATCTTAGAACCCAGGTTTCGTGCTGGTAGCAATTTTAATCTGGAAGAAGCCCGAGCTAGTCTTGAGGCAAGTTTTGCCAATGAGGCTGAGATTGTGTTCACTACTGTCTCAAGCAGTGGTCGCAAGTTGTTCTCTCGTCTTACTCATGGTTTTGATATGGTAGTTATTGATGAGGCTGCTCAAGCCAGCGAAGTTGCTGTTCTTCCTCCACTTGCACTTGGTGCTGCACGGTGTGTTCTTGTTGGCGATCCTCAGCAACTTCCTGCAACAGTTATCAGCAAGGCAGCTGGAACCTTGTTATACAGTAGAAGCCTTTTCGAAAGGTTTCAGCAAGCTGGATGCCCGACAATGTTATTATCTGTGCAATACAGGATGCATCCTCAAATCCGAGATTTCCCTTCGCGGTACTTTTACCAAGGACGTCTCACTGACAGTGAAAGTGTTGCAAATTTACCTGATGAGACATACTACAAGGACCCTTTACTTAGACCTTATCTATTCTATGATGTTACTCATGGGCGGGAGTCACACAGAGGTGGATCGGTATCTTATCAGAACATACACGAAGCACAATTCTGTCTTCAGTTGTATGAGTATCTTCAGAAATCTTTAAAATCCTTGGGCATGGGGAGAATCACGGTTGGCATAATCACTCCATATAAGCTGCAGTTAAAATGCCTCCAACAAGAGTTTTCAGCTGTTTTAAAATCTGAAGAAGGGAAAGATATCTATATTAATACCGTCGATGCTTTCCAAGGTCAGGAGCGTGATGTCATTATCATGTCTTGTGTCCGGGCCTCAAATCATGGTGTTGGTTTTGTAGCTGATATCCGCCGAATGAATGTTGCTCTTACACGTGCCAAAAGGGCTCTATGGGTATGGTTTTCTATCTTTTATTTCTTACCTGCTCTCTCTCACTTTGTTATTTGACATTTCATTTGTAAGCTTTTCATTTGTGCCATCACCCAATAGCTGCATCTCTCCAGCCACTGAACTTGATTTCCCAACAGGTCATGGGGAATGCTACTTCTCTCGTGCAATCAGATGACTGGTCTGCATTAGTTGCCGATGCTAAAGCAAGGAATTGTTACATGAATATGGACTCCCTCCCCAAAGATTTTTTTGTTTTGAAGGGGACCCTGGGCAAAGGTTCTTCCAACGTAAGGGGTTTGAGGTTAGGTGGACCAAGACATAGATCTTTTGATATGCACATGGAATCCAGATCAGGGACACCATCAGAGGATGACGAGAATTCAGGTGCATCTGTGATTTCTAGGAATGGGAGTTTTGGTCCTTTTAAGCCACCAATGGACAATTCGTTAGATGATTTTGATCAATCTGGTGATAGATCAAGAGATGCCTGGCAATATGGTATACAGAAGAAGCAAGGTTCCTCTGCAGTTGTAGGAAAGAGAGGCTCCTAGAAGTGTTGGTAGGTGTCTGAAATTTGTTTCAGAACTTTGGGGTAGCATTGCCATGTTATATTTCCCCAAATTCGCGATCCCGTCTCCTAGCTGCCAGAAAGGCCTTTTGAACCTTGGCTTGTCATTTTGATGCATGTCTGCTAAACATGATTGGGACCTAGTTCCCAACTCAGGCTGCTTATGCCAACTGCTTCTGCTGAACAAAACATGAAACAAAATGTTGTTGTGTGCCAATGGTGAATGTGTAAGTGGATAAGTCAAGATGGTTGCTTTTGCAGTATAGATCTGTTTGGTCGAATTGATTCCTGCGATATCTGCAAGGAGATGGGGGTGCTTTTGGGTAGGTTGTGGCAGATCATACCCTTAACTGACCAGCTTCCAGGTTCAAAGGTAAGAATTATTTTGTTAGATGCCATAGCATCTGGTTTAATTTAAGCTTCATGTCTGGTGATCACGTAGCTGATAGCGTATGCTTTGGATTTGCTTGAATACCAGGAATCGGTTGGTGGCATCAAGGAGCTCTTTGCATACCTGGTTACTATGAGGTGCCTCTAGTTTGCAACGGAACCTGTGCAAATTGAGGAATGCTTAGATGTCTTTTTAATTGATTTGGGGATTTGGAAGGCTTCCAGTCATGCACTCCCATCTTGAAGCTCTCGGATTGCATCTCATCGCCTTGGTTCTTTATCAATATCGGTGGTTCGACAAAGAGTTTACATTTTGAAGATGCTGTGTACATTATTTGGGAGTGCAAAATACGCTCTGAAGGGACTAAGATACTGGATGGTTAAGCCAAAGTCTTCTTTCTTCCTGTTCTTTCTTGAAGGGTAAGTAAATATATGACTGCAACAGATGGAAAAAAGAAGGAAAGTACAGGATTTGTTTAACAAAATTCCAATACTAGAGGCATTCATGACTTCAACTGACTTTGCGCATACATCTTCAGCTGTGAAATCGCATGGTATCTTGTTGTTAACATAAAAGGAAAGTAGTCAATTTTTTTATGACAATAATTTTTCCTTTAAGTTCTCATCTTTTAATTATGTGGAGCAAGTAATTCTGCAGGTGCGCTCGACGCCACCCACAGTGCTTGCAAATACTCTTTGATTACTACTTGTTTAAAAGAATAAAAATATAAAGTGCATCTAAAGTTGAGAAAAAAAACCTGTTAATGTGTCCATTTTGGCGATAAGATTGTTTTAATAATGCAAGGCATCGGTATGTGAATCCGAGCTCTAGTGTTTTTTTTTTTTTTTGTTGTCAATCATACTCTGGGCAGAAGAACTCGCATACCTGAAGATGTGATGATGAAGACGTCAGATGATGATGATGTATGATGAAGAAGAAGACTGGAGTAACAAATGAATATCTATAAACCAAGAGATAATCGTTGCGGAGTAGTTGGGAGTTATTGCTTGAAACACGTCCTCCTGGTTTTATTACACACGAGGAAAGACAATCTCTTTGTTTCCTCTGATCTCCCGCATTCATATCTTGTTGATTATGACATTGTGATGAATTTCAACGAAAACGCCGTGGGACAAAGACCAGGCTCCAAATTACAGACCTCACAAGTCCAACTAACATTTTAATTGCTCTTTGGAGGGATGCAGTTGCCATGGCGTGCGCAGCTGTTTTTCATGCTGCTAGTGAGTCGTGATCTTGCCATTTTTTGGCTTCAACGAAAGCTTCTGGTTGGAACGATATGCGCGTTGCGACGGTGCTTAAATGCAGGATTCAAGTGTTTGCTAATCAATATGCATTACCACGTTGAAAAGGATCAAATGCAGGCATGGCGTGCCTAAACAATGCCCAGGCTACAAGGGTGACAGCAGGGTATGGGAGTTCAGAAAGTAGCAGTCAGATGGAAATTGACGCATTTATTCATCTTTTTATTTATTTATGATGCCCTCTTGAACCAAAAAGCTTCTTCTTTTATTTTTATTATAAATTAAATTAAAAGACGAGGTCCTTTCACCGCTGCCATTAATGTGCTGCCTCAGTGCCTCCTGCATTTATTCACACTACAAAAGTAAAATTTTATTGTGGTCTCAATTGTTTTGTCTTAAATTTTAAATGTTAGGAGAGATAAAGTTATCTAAAAAATGAAGGGAGAGTTTTTTATTATAGTATGAATCTTGATGTTAATGGATTTGTTTTTAAAAAAGAGATTTGATGGAGATGGTTTTAATCTCTAATTATGTTATATAAAGTAGATCAAGAACTAAATTAAACCCTTTTAAAATAAATAATTATGATGGACTGAAAAAAAAGAAAACTAAATTGCAAAGATGCTTTAAAAATCATTCAATCATGTTAGATATATTTTTAAATAAGATTAGAAATTTTTATAAATATATTTTTAATTTTTTAAATAATTTTATGTAAAATATTTGAAAAAATAAGCATGAATACTCAATGAAAATAAAAAAAAATATTTTTTTCGTTTTTTTTATTTTGAATATTTATTTCTCAAAAATAGAGATTTGGATGAAGAGTTTTTTTTTTTTTTAAATTTAAATTGATTTTTAAATTGACATAAAATTAAAAAGAATATAATTTAAAAAATGATCTGGCAGCATCATGCGGGGGGAAAATAGTCAGATCTAAATAATTGTCATTATATAGTCAAGTAGCCTTTGAGTATATCTTTAGAAAAAGGTTGTCCTCTTGTGTGTGCACCATCTGACAGGTCGTCCATGCCAGGTCATGCCGTGCGTACTGCATGCAACACACTTATTTGATTAATAGCCGTTGATATTGTTGTGTCAATTATTTTTTATTTTAAAATAATATTTTTTAAAAAACATTATTTTTATAATTTAAAATAAAAAAATCTTTAATTTTTTTAAAAACATTTTTTAAAATACAAAAACAGGCAGTCAAGTGATTTAAGGTACCCTCATTTGTTTACTTTTGTTTGACACTTCAACGACTCCGATTGAGATTTATTAGTGCTCTGATTAGTGAAAACAAAAGATGATTAAATTTATGATATGTACTCGTACGCACTCTACACTGTCTCGACTCTCGAGCCGGTTTTTTTTTCTTTTTTTAATATAAAAATTAATGTTAAGAACGTGAGGAATTATTTTATCAGTGTTATTAAATCTCATTAAACAGATGAAGTTAACATTTTTCTAACTTAATTTTACATATTACTCATATTTTTAATTAAATTATATAAAAATAACCTGATTAAAATCAATTAATTTTTAGCAATTTAAAAATAAAATAGATAATTAGCAAAAACATAACTTATATTTTAAAAAAATTCAAGATAACAATTGTTTTTAAATATTAAGATGGTACCACATTTGATTGACCTCATTAATCTTGCAATCTGAGTCATGGACTCCATTTAATTTAATAACTGTTGTTTTTATAAATTATTTTTTATTTAATTACATGATAAAAAATAGATATTTTTTATCAACCCTAAAATATAGTATATATTTATTTGAGATCATGATAACCCTATAAAAAATAAATAAAAATAAAATATGAAGTCTATTTCTCAACTAATCTAATATTGAAGGATAAAAATAAAAAATAAAAAAAATTGAATGACCAAAAACTAAAATAAATAAATTGGGTTTGTTGGGTCAACCCGCCAAACCCATGTTTTGGGTAACCCAGGTCAACATGTTAAACCCGCGAACCAATTCACAAACCCCATTGAGATTAATAACTTTTTTTTTAATTATATGATAACAAAAACAGACGATCGTAAAATTGAGTACTAACTTAACACTGAGACTTTTTTTTTTAAATCGCGATAATCTCATGTAAAATAAAAATAAATAAATTATAAAATTTAGTTTTAAATCAACCCAATATCAAAAGATAAAATAAAAAAATAAAATTTTTTTTTAAAAAAAGTTAAACCCAACAAACCCAGAGCCGCGTCAACCCGTGAGTAGATCCATGGACTTTCTAAAGTTTAATAACATGTTTTTTAAAAAAATTATTTTTTTAGTTATATGATAAAAGAAATAGACAATCATAAAATTAAGTTCAATTAGAAAACAAAGAAAAAAAAAGTACCCTACCAAACTCATGAATCGAAGCAACTTGAGTTACCTTACCAAACTCGCAATCCAAGACATTAACTCCATGAAGTTGAATAACTTGAGTTTTTTTTAAAAAAATTTATTTACCTAAATATTAAATAATATAGACAATACTGTCATACTGAGATATTTTTTGAATACCAACTCAATATCAAGATATTTTTTTTTGTTATTGTGATAACTATATAAAATATATTAAAATAAATTATCAACTTTAAATTCTAATAAACATATAATACAAGGAGTAAATTAAAAATAAAAATAAATAAATAATCAAAACATAAAAGATCAAAATGTTAAAAAACAATACATAACGATATCTATTATAACTCGGGTGAGATTTAAGTGTGTTTATTTTTATGATAATTATTGTGGTTGTGATTTGAAAAAATTAATTTTATTATCACCAACCAAAAACGTTCTCTCAAAATCTGCACGCTTATTGAGCCAGGACTCAACCCCATTACCATTTACATGTGAAGCAACCCACTGGATCGCAGCCCATGAATCATCATATGTTATAGGGAGAGGGTGCTCTGGGGCTCTTCTGTATTGAACGGACACAGCAATAACATTAGCTTGGTGGGCTAAATTAGTGAGGTAGTTAAGGTACATGGAAGAGAAAGGAGACTCAAAGCAAAAGGCACCACCATGGATGTATATCAGAAGAGGGAGTTTTCGGCTTGGATCTTTGATTTTGGGGATAAAGAGACGGACAGACAGGCTGTTTTCCTATGAGACCACAGTGTCTTTGGATTGGACTCCTGTATGAGGGTCATTGGATAGTGGTACAGTCTCTGCGTCAGCTGTGATCCTCTTTACCTTGCCATTTCTGTAAACGCGAAGGGGGCGAAATCATGAAGTATTCCAGTGGAGTTTGATGAATCCATAATTTCAGAGGAGAAACATAAAGCAAAAATCTTTGAAGTGAGTAACGTGTTATTCCTTGTTTCAGAGGAAAGATCGATGAGACGAGGGAAGCACTGTGGAGGAGGAAAGCAGTGGAGGAGAACAGATCGATGAGACGGGGCTAATTTGGATGTTGGAGAACAGACATTAATTAAAAGCCACGTTTTCTGAATAGCGGCCACAACAAAAGCAAGCGAGACTTGCTTTTTTGCTGCTCCTGCGGTTGGAACTTAGATTTTTATCGAACCCATGCATCAAAATGTGTGGTTTGTAATTAACTAAATAGATAAAAATTATTGACACACCTGAACATAAAAGCTACCATATAACCAAACACAGTAAAAAATATGTTTTTAATATATTTATACTGTTTACAATATCTTTTTCAAAAAATTTAAAATTAAAAAAAAGTAAAAAAGAAAAAATATATTTTATTTTTAATGATCTAATTGTAATCGTAAAAGGGAAAGGACTAATTTAAAAATTAAAAACCCTCTCACCATGCAACCCATTTTTTTTTAATCAAATAGTCTATAATCTTAATTCAAGGATCTATTTTTCTTTGCTTTGTCTTTTAGATAGCAAATGAATGATTGTAATTTATTTTTGAAATTCAATGATTGATCTTGGTTTGCTTTGCTTTTAAGCCAAAGAAAATTTTCACCTATAAATAAGTGGTTACACACACATAAACAAAGGAGAGGCAAAAATTAGAGAGAAATTTGGGGGAAAGTCCAGAAAATAAAAAGAAAGTAATTCTCACATATTCTCTTCCTACACCCACACAATGCCAAAAACACTAAACCCATTATATCCATACCGGCTACCAACCAGATGAAAGGCAAAGGAAAAAAAATGAAAAACTAGCCAAAGACGACCACAAATCTCTTCCCCAGCCTTGAACCATCCATCATTATCAATATCTCAACAAATCATTCAACCTATACCAACCCAGAAATCCACAACTGGAATTGTCGTTCCAATCCCTCCTTTAGATCTCACAAAAGCACTCATCACATAACCGATCATCAATCCTCAGCCCTTCCACTTATTGCTTTCTCCACACACTAATACCAACAACAACCTTTAACTTCCAGCTATAGACTAAGCTTCCCCTCTCATTTGATTCCTCAAAAACTGGCACCCCACTAATAACCTCCCTCCCTCTTTATCAACTCCTTATTTTTCCAAAATCAGCTCCTACCGTGATAGCCTCATCCAGTCTTACCCACACAAAGAAAAAACTCGGCCTTCTCCTTGCCAAACCAACCCATTATCAACTCATTATTAGCATACCCACGACAAGTATAGGCCATAACCACAGCTGCATTGCGATAGTACGCAATCCATCATAGTCTCCTCCTTTCATCGTCAGTCACGATAGCGCAACCGCTTCCCCTTTCATCTCTTTTCCCTGTGACAACGTCGTTAGCCTCCTTCCATCCATAAAAATCCTCATTTGTAGATAATAGAGAGGAGTAAATCTGAAAACATAAGAATATAAGTTATACTAGAGAAAAAAAGAGGTAGACCTGAGGAAAAAAAATATTAAAACCGACAGATTTGTTTGTGTGATTTTTTTGGGTTTTGCAGGTGGCGACAACTCTCACCTTCAGCACAGGAAGAAAGAAGAGAAGAAATCACTCCTGATTCACTGGTTTTCTTTTCTTCATTAGTGGCGATGGTGCGTGAGAGATCCACTCGCTGCCACTATAACTGCAACTTAAAAACTTCCTAACATTGTTCCCAAATTCCCAATAATTTCTCCAAATTTGTTGTGAATTTTTGTAAATGTTTAATGTGTTTGGATTATTTTGAATTTTGATGATTTCTAATTTGATAATTGTGGGTGTGTGTGAGTAAAATATAGTAAAAAGTAGAGCGTGTGTGATTATTTTGTTTATTGCTTTTTTTTTTTTACTTTGTGTTAAATGAATGACAAAAAAAAGAAAAGATAAAAAAATTAATTAATTAAATGTTTTTAATTGCATATGGTCAAATCTCTAAAAAAAATATAAAAAATTATATCGTTTAGTATTTTCACATGAAAATTCAAAATATGTATTTGCATGCATTTTTGGATTTAATAACTAGTTTAATGAATCCATGAGAATTTGGTCAATATTCCAATAATAATCAATCCTTTAATTAATGAGAATTAATAGTTAATATTCTAGTATAAAACGCTAGACCTATAGGTTAGGCTGATATTTGAATATCAAGAGTTGACCAACAAATTCTTAGAGTTATTTTAAATATTTACCAATTTTAATTGGAAGTATTTTTCACCATAATATATAAATTATATAAAATATTTTTTCATAATAATTTAATTGGGTACTTGAGTCCATAATGAATTCTAAACACCTGATTTATTCATACGAATAAATTTTAATTCTAAACGATAGATAGACTACCAGTTAGGAACCCATTAGAACCTTTAAACCACATTCAAAACCACACAAAACAGCTTATCTCAGGAAGGATGTGCTAAGTGTGCTAATACCTTTCCTATCCATAATCAGTCCCTTATCCTTTGAATCTCTGATAAAACCAGTATACCTAAGTTTCTAATCGACCTTGAACCAAATAACTAGGTGTATACGTTTCTTATAGTATTGGACTAATCATAATCAGTCCCTTACGACTCTACTAAGGATGATATTATTTCTTATAATATTGGACTAAGCTTTGTGTATTAGATGTGGTTTATCTGTTTTTATGAGTTTAAATTTTTACATTTGGCTTATTTTATTTTATTTGTGCTTTTATCCCAGGTGTATATGTTTTCATACATTATTAGTTTGATATATCACTCTGGGATGAGCAGATAAAAACTTCAAGTTAGGTTGAGGAGTAACAGCTTACCCTATGACTTTCAGTCACGGTTTAATTTCGTGAAACCATCCAGCTCTTTGTTGAGTGGTTGGATTGGTAGTCATTGATATAAGTACCATTCAATTACCTACTGAACCCCTATATTGCCTTTATAAGGGTGATTACTAAAACATTGAGAGTCCTTTTTTTAGAGACTAAGTAGTAAGCTTACCCCCTGTCCCACGTAAAAAGATTAGAATATGTCTTTAGGGTGTATGCTCGCAACACATTATTTTGCATCAAGGCAAGCCTTTCTTGAAGCATTTTGACTTTAAGACTTTCAGGTGACACAATAGCCGTCACTTAGGAAATTTTTGTTGTAGAGTTTGGGCAAGAATTAAAATTTATGTTTATTATGAAATCATTATAATCACGTGTCACCTCTTGAAGGGCGATTTCTTCATATAAAAACATGCTCATACATTTGAGATGCATGTATCCTTATATGCATATATCCTTAAAAGGTTGAAACGTAGGTCACCCACTTAAGGTTTATAACACTTGACTGAGAGAAAAGATGGAAAACAAAGAAAGAGCTCAGATAAAAGCTCATTATCAAAAGAAAATTGAGAGCATCAAAGGTAAAGTCGTTAGACTCATAAATCTACTCGAATAAGTATTGGTTTTCAAGAATGGAAAAGGAACGTTTGCATAACCTCTCGTGAAAGCACCGTGAGCCCGCGTCTCTCATACATCTCAGAACTTAGGGGCAGACTTAGTAACTAGGCAACATTTTATCCTTCCAATCAACTCAAGCTCAAGTCACTATATATCCAACAATAGAAGGACCTTCTAACGATAAGTCTACATGTCCCATATACCATGATAAATGAGTCTCTCTAAAAGAGAGATTGAGAGTAGTAGAAAGGAATAATCTAATTGACCCTATATTAGCAGGTGAAGTTTGTTTGGTTCGAAAAAAAATTATAATGCCAAAGGAGTTTAGAGTGCCAGACTTCATCAAGTACATTGGACTAGAATGCCTGAACACCCATCTTCGGTTTACTACAATAAAATGGTTAAAGTGATCCATAAAGATAAAATGTTAATCTATTTCTTTCAGAATAGTCTCCCAGGGCCTGCATTGAACTGGTATATGAGACTAAATAGTACCAAGTTTAATATATAGAAGGATCTGACAGACACCTTCCAAAAGTAGTTAAATTCAACCTAGAAATAGCTCATAACAGACTAGCCTAATAGATATGGAGAAAGGAAACCAAGTGTTTGTGAGGACATATGTGCAAAAATAGCGAGATAAGGCAATACATGTCCAACCTCCATTGATAAAAACAAAAATGGTGATGTTGTTCACCACACCTTCCAATCCTTTTATTATAAGCATTTGATTGGAAGCTAAGCTCATCATTTTTATAAAGCCATGAGGATTGCTGAAAGAATTGAACAAGTTATCAAAAAAATATAAAAATTAGTGGTTCTACCATAGATTCCAGAACAATAATAAGAGATGAATAAGAAGATGGCTCTGAAAAGGAAACCTTAGTTGTGTGGTCTAGCTAGGTCTCCCTGTTTCTGGACTTATTGCCCCGACTCCATTAAATCCCATGCAGCCACCATTTCCTATGAAGTATAATTCAGATGAGAGATTTGAATATCATAGTGGGGTCTTAGGCCATTTGATTGAAAATTGTTAAAATTTTCAAGTATCAAGTTTGGAAAATGGTGAGCAAGAGGTAGGTTGAGTTTGTGAAGGATGGTTTCATCGACCATATTGTTAATGGATAATCACAAACATAACAAAGATCAATAAGCGATGATAAGACACAAATGATTGTTGGAGAAGCTAATTAGGGTGTCGCATTGTCAACAATTTTGTTATGGAATTTTGCTATTCAACATTTTTATTTTAGGATCACACCTCATCCTTTTAATGAAATATTTCTTTTCCTTGCCTCTTTGTTGTTCTGAAATCAATAGATGTTTAGTAAAATATTTTGATTAAACTTTAACATGTAAAATTAAGGTTAATCAATCCTGAAAGACTAAAAGTGTTTTGATTATAGAAATGACTCGATGTTCATTAAAATGACATGATAAAAAAATATTAAGACCAAAATTTTTTTGAACTCATACATCAATTGAACCACACATCATGTAGCTAAGTTTTAGTATGCATAATGACATGTAATGGATTTTGTAGTTATGGACTTGTGAATCATGATTCTTTGCAAGTCCAAATCATTACACTAGATGAAGTCAAAATTTATCAGTTCTAACCGACTTTGCTTGAAAAGAGAAAAGACCATCTTCGTTTATTCCTTTCACAATTCTTGAAATATATATACATTACAACCATTTTTTTGGCATGATGGAATATTTCTCTAAAAATAGAAACTCTGACATGAATCACACCCCCACACTAGGTGAAAATGAGGGATTTTTATTTGAAAAAAATAAAGACAATAGTAGAATCAATGGTGAAGGGAATGTTAAGAATGAAAGCCCAAAGATTGAGAAATAGCTAAAAATGAAAAAGCCCTAGACTAGGGGGCATCCAAGAAAACTTTGAGGAAGGTTGTGTGAAAACTAATAAGTGGAAATCACCCACACTTAAAGGCAAGTCACGGTTAAAGGTAGGAAAATTCCTATTGAGTCTAGAAGGGAAAAAGAGGTTTATAATTGAGGAAAGACATAACAAATGCCAAAAGTCGATGCCAAGGGCAAGGGTAAAAAAAAAACAAAATAAAAAAAGATATTGAATTAAAAATAGAAATAAGGAAATAACGAGGCTAATGACTGGCAGAAAACCATGACCTTTTCTTTGAATGGAAATTTAAGATAAAGAAGCATTGGGAGATAAATGATGGGCAAAAGGTTTTAGTATCCTCTTTAAGTTTGAGATTAATGATGAAAAGAGTGATATGATTAAATGCCAATAATTGATCTTGATACCACTGAAAGTTCTTGATTGATGAAAAATGAGGCACAATTATATGCGTCATTATTTGATTATGATGGAGTTTCTTGTCTAGTTTTAGGAAACGATATTTATTGATGAAATGTATAGCATGGTTATATGTCATTTATTCCACAAGGATAACAAGAGAAAGAGAGTTAATGAATAGTTAATGTTGATTCTAGGTTTTTAAAACCCTCAAACACCGTTTGAACCTGTGAATTCATTTATTTGTTAGCCATTACGTGTCTTTAAAAGCCCTTTTTAGTTAAGTAACCAATTTGAACCAATAAATGGTGCTCTAAAAACTTGAAGAGTTTTTCCATAAAAGTCGTGGTTTCATGAACTAAGTTACCAGTTATTATGCATGTTAATCAAATAGATGCTCAAAAGAGATAATTTCTCAATGGAACCTCGAGTCTTTACTCAAACATCTTGCCGTTGAAATCCATAAAAGGTTACCTCGTCATATACCATCAAATGACATACCCAAAATTAGAGGTTAAGATTGACACTAAGAACCATAGAAAAACTATCTTAATCTTGTAACGAGTCAATTTATATTTTCAAAATACAAGACAATCAAAGAATTGCATGTGTTGAATGTCGTATGTTGGGTCTTTAACCAAAGAAGCTTAATTTTCAAAATACTTTAAAAATACTGGCATCTCTCTAATTTCATTTCAACAATTAGATTTGAATAGATATGATCTTTGAAGTTTATGAGTTGATTCCTGAACAAAGAAAATTTTCAGAAAAAAAAACATTGACTGAGTTTGCAAAATCCTTGACAAAAATTGACATCGACACTTTTTGAACAGTTGAGCAGCTAGGGGGCAATACAGTAGACCCTGAGAGAGAAAAAGAGCACATTTAGATCAACTAAGGGCAATGTTGCTAAAAAATAACATATGATTAAATCAACTCTAGCAACAGTTGAGAGTAACGCTATACTTGAGAGGTATCTTCATGTTTGAAATTTTGGCTTACCATCTGAAATATGGTTATGATTTGTGAAGGATGTTATCATATGGGTGCATTTGATATATGTTGGAAAGATGCACACCACTAAGACTAACTCTGAGACAATCTGCTTGGAATCCCATTGATTCAAAATGAATTTCACCACACAAACATGGTTGGTAAAAGGGAATATCAATTATGATGACAATGCATTTCTTTTCACAATCTGGTTAGACTGACTGAGAGGAATTTATGTCTGAATGATTTGATAGTTTCATAAAAGTTGATGATAACATATTCTTGAAGAATATATTTTAATTGAAGGCAACTTCATGGATGATTGACAATCCAAGATAAGGTCGACGCTAAAAAACTTTTGGATGATTATTGGCAGACTACATATAGTTGATCAGATGGCAGTTTTAGGAGAATATGGAAAGTTAATGATGTGTTAAACTCCTTTATAATGAATCAAGCAATACCACACTTAGGGGTACGATCAGACTTGATAAACAAGAAAAGCAGTAATTGTCTTGGATGGCTCGGGATGGGCACTATATTTACATTTAAGTGAAGGACTGACATATGATAAACTCAAATGAACTCACGAGTAAAAAAATAAATAAAAATAGAGAAGGCTTTAGATAGCAAACAAAGGCACCCTATGATGATGGAGCATCAAAGAGGGAGGGCCTATATTTCAAGTTAGGTAACGAAGCATTCATGCCATCTAACACTAAGACATTGCATATATGTTTTTGATTTTTTTTTAAGAAGATCCTCATCGAAATCTAGTAAGATTTTGATGAATCAGAAAGGGCAGGTCACCCGTGAAATAGATTAATTTTTGAATTTCAAAAAAGACAGGTTACCCATGAAAATAAACCATTTTTTCTGAAAGGGCAGGTCGCCTATGACAATAGATCAATTTTTAAGTTTCAAAAAGGACAGGTTACCCGTAAAAATAGACCATTTTTTCTAAAAGGGTAGATCTCTAGTGAAAATAGATCAGTTTTTTAATTTCAGAAAGGACAGGTCCCTTGTGAAAATAGACTAGTTTTTGAATGGAAAGGTTACTCGTGAAAATAGACTAGTTTTTAAATTCAAAATGGGCAGGTCATCCCGTGAAAATAAACTAGTTTTTTCAAAATGGACAGGTCGTCCATGAAAATAAACTAGTTTTTGAAGGAGCAAGTCACCCATAATAATGAGATCATTTTCTTTTAAAAAGCAAAGTCTTTAGATGAGTGGATCACCCAGCAAACCGGGAAGACACTTTTTCTTTACAAATTTACTATGCAAAATATTGATGAGGTTTTCCTTTGTAAGCATTGTAAAGAGGGAGCATTTGTTGCTACCCAATTTTTGATAAATTTTTTTTAAAAAAAACAAAAAAAAACCCAAAAATATGTTTTTGACATATTTGCGGCGTCTTTTCCAAAGAATTTAAATTAAAAAAAAAAAGAGAAAGAAGAAAGGAAAAAAAGAAAAATGCATTTTATTTTTAGTGATCTAATTATAATTGTGGAAAAGAGAGGACCAATTTGAAAATTAAAAACTCTATCACTAAGAAACCCATCTTTTTTAATCAAATGGTCTACAATCAATTCTTTTAATTCAAGGGTTAGTTTTTCTTTGTTTTGTCTCCAAGCTAGCAAATGAATGGTTGTGATTTATTTTTAAAATTCAATGGTTGATTTTGGTTTGCTTTGCCTTCAAGCCAAATAAAATTTTCATATATAAATAAGTGGTTACATACACACACAAAAAGGGGAGAGACAGAAACTAAGGAGAAATTTGGGGGAAAGACCAAAAAATAAAAAGATAGTAATTCTCACATATTCTCTCCTTACACCCATTCACACAACACAACAAAAAAACCCTAAACCTGTTATACCCATACTGGCCGCTAGCTACATGAAAGGCAAAGAAAAAAAATAAAAAAAACTAGCCAAAGACAACCATATATCCCCTTCCAAGCTTTGGACCATCCACAACTATTAATATCTCAGCAAACCATTTAACCTATACCATCCTATAAATCCATAATTGGAACTACTGTTCCAACACCACCCCTTTCTCGGTCTCATAAAAGCATCCATCATCGAACTAGCCATTAGTCCCCAGCCCTTCTACCTACTGCCTCCTCTACACACTAACACCAACCACAAACTTCCCCTCTCCTCTGATTCCTCCAAAACTGGCACCATACCCCACCAACAGCCTCCCTCCCTCCCTCTCCATCAACTCCTTATTTGTCCAAAACCAGCTCCCACCGTGGTAGCTCTATCCAGCCTTACCCACATAAAAAAAACCTGGCCATCTCTCTGCCAAACCAACCTATAATTGACTCATTAAACCATGGACATTTTTGTCTTTTCATATGGTGCATTAGGCATTATGAGTTTGTTTGAGGGCATTTTGGTTGATTTAATATATTTAAATATAAAAAATAGGTTTTAGGTAGGGGTGTTTTGTATTTTTATACATAATAGAATTATACATGTACCCTTGGATACAAGAAATTTAATTCATTGGAGTTAGGGGTATTATGGTCTTTCAATCATTTTTTGTTAATTGTTAGTTTGGTTAATAGTAGTTACATAATTGACCATTAAAATAATATTTTTAATTTGGAAAAACTATTGGTGTTACACTGCATGTGCCAACGTGTTGGAGCCACTCATGCACTTTGTGTGGCGGCTCTAAGTGCTAAAAAAATGAGCTTTCAATGTCTCATATTATTCTCCACGTCTCCTCTTCCATTTGAAACGGTACATGGTGTCCAGATGTTGTCGGTTTATCGTCGGTAACCCTTTCCCCCCTTCATTTCTCTCTCCTAAGTCGATAAACACAGTATGGTTCTCATTGTTATTGGTATTTCAGATTCAGTCCTTTAGCTTTGATTTTTGTATTTTTTTTTCATTTTTCCTTCTGTTAAAGTTTTGTTTTTTTTCAATTTAACCCATACTTTTTAATTTGTATAGATAATGTTTTTTGATTTAGTCCTTCTACTTTTAATTTTTAATTTTTATCCTTTTTTTTTTGTCAAAGTTTTTATGGCTTTCAATTACATCATTTATAGTTTTTTTTTTCCAATGATAATAATGATTCCAATTTTAGTTCATCTTCTTTTTATTTTTTTATTGTTTTTCTTAGTATTTTTATCAAGATTTTTATAGTTTTCAATTCTATCATTCAAATCAAGTTCATGGCTTTTATTTTTTCAATAATAATAATAAATTAAATTAGTGATGATAATAAAAATAATAGTAGTGATAGTGAAAATGATAATAATAATAATGATAATAATATTGATTGTATTAATAGTTGCAATAATAATATTGATGATAGTAATAATTGTGGTTATGATGATGATGATGATGATAATAATGGTTTGTTATGATGATGAAGATATTGATGATAATAATCGTAATAGTAGACAATGATAATAATAATAAAATGATTATTATTATATTAGTGTTAAAGGTATTAGTAGTAATAAAGATAATAATAATAATGATGGTGAAAATAATAATAATGATAATAGTAATACTAATAATAACAATAATTATATGTGAAGGAGAAGAAGAATACTAAATAATGATGATGATAATAAAAACACTAATAATAATAATAATAATAATAATAATAATA
>Ga0325410_1001828_pt1 | contig 23631 bp, 21 predicted proteins | sample PopdelMetagenome_16_FD_206182 | JGI IMG/M metagenome (GOLD analysis project Ga0325410, IMG submission 206182) | Populus deltoides microbial communities from Bellville, Georgia, United States - Xylem-PdIQD-R3 | ecosystem: Host-associated > Plants > Phyllosphere > Stem > Wood/Secondary xylem...
AAAAAAATACTCAATGATTTATAGCAGTGTTTTTTATTTTTATTTTTTCAAATAGACCCATGATCTAGCCAGTTGGGTCACACCACGTTTAATAACTATGCCCAAAACCCTGCTCGTAAAATTTTGCGATTTTGGCTGCAACGAACTAAATTTATTAACAACATGAGAAAAACGAGAACGCGTACCCTTTCTCTCCCAGCTACTCCCTACCTTTAGCACTACTTGAATTAGGGTTTATGTCAAGTAATACTATTGTTTTCTCTTCATTGTCTCTTTTAGCTAATCGTCAATCTTCACAAAGGAAGAATGTCAAATTTTCCCAATCAGATCAGAGCGTCGTCGTCTCTGATTAAACGGCTCAAACAAAGAATGACGAATCCGGCGGCGCTGATGCAGGCTACTAGATCTTTCACTACATTGGAGGGTCATCGTCCTACCATTGTTCATAAACGGAGCCTTGATATTCTACACGATCCATGGTTCAACAAGGTCTCATTCAATTATCATTATTCACCCTGCCTTATCTTTCCAATTTCAATTTTTGTAACCTTTTGTTTTTAATTTTATGAAATTGAATAGGGGACAGCGTTTTCTATGACGGAACGCGACCGTCTTGATATACGGGGACTTCTTCCTCCCAATGTTATGTCTTCTGAACAGCAAATTCAACGCTTCAGTATGTTTTCCTGTCTAATTTTAGCTGCTCTAAGTTTTTTTTGTTAATTTATTTATTTAAGTGAAATGTGTATTTGGATTATTATCAGTATTATTATTCTTAGTTAATTATGAAAATGTAGATTTGTTTTGATAAATCACAGTGGTTGACTTGAAGAGGCTTGAAGTGCAAGCAAGAGACGGACCATCTGATCCAAATGCGCTGGCCAAGTGGCGGATACTTAATCGATTACATGATAGAAATGAAACTATGTACTTTAAGGTTATTTTACTTTTTCTCTAATTTTACCTTCAAGTTATTATAGTTTGTAATTTGAAATGGTTTCAGTGAAGTTATTTGATTTTCGAAATTTTATTTTCATAAATAAAGTGTGCAGGAGTTTTCTTCACTATGGATTGAATTTCTGCTGCTTTAGTCCATTTATCTGCTATATTCTTTGGACTATGAGTTTTCAATAGCTATGAATGTTCAATGTTTGATTATAGACATAAGTGGCATTTCCTGCTTTCTGTTCCGTTGTGGAAACCTGACTTCTGTTCTTGTCACACTGACTATGAGTTATACGAGCAGTGGAAATTTCATGACAAAGTCCTTTTTATGGTCAGTTCATGGTGATTGGTTGATAACTAGCTATAAGCCCTGCTAATAATGCTTATTAGAGGGAAAAAAAGGTTGATTTATCGTAAAAGGTTGGATGTGCACATGTTAGTTTTCAGTTTGCTGAAAAACTGGGGTAATATATCCCTTCTGCTTCTGTAAAAGTTCCCCTGCTCCCCATCTTTATATTTTTCTGCTTTCCTTTCTTTGTTGTTCCTCTGGTCACTGGTTTGCACACAGTGAGACATCCCATTATAATGTTAGTTGGTTGACAACCTTGGTTCAAGAGGCCTGTTTATTTGTTGAGTATCAGTTGGTCTCACCCTCCATCTTTGTAATTGATTAGGATGTGTACTGGAAAACAATTCTCTGATATGCACTGTCAGATACGATAAATTTTTGTGTATTCTTCTTGCATGTAATGAGAGGATGAATGTTGAATAATAGCTTGTGCATTAAACTGTTTGGGGCAGCTGATGACATCATGCACACTAACCTCATAGGCTTCTTTATCCAGTCAATGACATGCGAGGTCATAACTCTATTTCTTAATTTGACAGGTTCTAATTGCCAATATTGAGGAATATGCACCCATAGTCTATACCCCAACTGTTGGTCTTGCTTGCCAAAATTACAGTGGTTTGTTTAGAAGACCAAGGGGAATGTATTTCAGTGCTGAAGACCGTGGAGAAATGATGTCCATGGTGTATAACTGGCCAGCCGAGCAGGTATATTGCATTTATCAGTTGTGCTTAACATAGGACTCCTTTGTTTTCTTTGTTTCTTGAATTATTATTCCATAGGATGACAAAACTAAGAGAGGGGCAGAGGGAAGAGAAACAAAAAAGAAAGGATTATGTTATAATTGCTTGATTGTCATGCCAGGGCCTTTAGGATAGTTTGATGAAGTATATGCAACGATCTTAGACTTTAGAACATCAATTGCAGATTTTAATTACTATTCTTGTTTTCTCTCTCTTGATAACTACAGGTTGACATGATTGTTGTTACGGATGGAAGCAGGATATTGGGTCTTGGAGATCTTGGAGTTCAAGGAATTGGTATTGCTATTGGAAAGCTAGATCTGTATGTCGCTGCTGCAGGGATAAATCCTCAAAGGGTATATTCTTGTTTTACATGTTGTCTCTATTGAATAAACATTTTTTTTTGCCTGTTTATATGATAAATGTTCCAAAAAAGCAATAAATATGTTTAACACATGCAAGTTGGATGGGAAGTGGTGTCCATGTATCGGTTGTGTTCCCAATACCAACCTGATACCTTTTGATTTGTGCCCACCTTCTAATAAACTGTCTTTATGGGTGAGGAGTCTGAAACAGAAGGTTCTTGCACATAGTTATCAAAGTATAGATGGCACTTGTATGACATGGCAAATCTTTGACCAGAAGTTGTGCCAAATGGATGATGCAAGTTTTCATCACTGCATGCAGTGTCAATTCTTCAATTTCTAGTAATCATCCATGTATCAGGAATAAATAATCTGAGAAATGTGGCACAAAGCATTTATACTATAGATATTGTGTATCACTACCTTGTGGCATTTGGATTTATATTATGCTGTATTTAATTTCTTTAGGACCTAATATTATATTCACCTTGATGACTTGATTGCATTTTTTTCCTTTTCTTCCAATTTCTTCTTCGCTTTTTTTTTTTTCCTGAAAATGTTCTGACTGCTTATAGACACTTCTACCTTGATCACGCAAAATTTATGAAATTTGAGAGCAAGTGCGTCTTCTAGTTAATTTGCAATGGCTCTATTTGCATCATTCCTATCTTTTATTTTAGAGATTTATAATTCTTCTGTTTTACTGGATGGAATTTCAATGAATTATATTTACAATCATTAAATTCTAGTGTCTCAATACAAAGTGAAATATTGCATGATTTCTTTTCTTATAGGTTCATACTTGTCTGCTAATGAATTCTTGAGGTGTATAATTATTCTGGTCATTTTTTACTTGACCATGTCTAGACTCGGTCATACTTAATTTCATCTCTAACCTTTTACCTGAGTGAATTAGGCAATTTTTTTATATTAAACTTTGCTGTGGTTTTGCTTGTACTAGGTGCTTCCTGTCATGATTGATGTTGGAACTAACAATGAGAAATTGCTCAAAGACCCCTTGTGTAAGTGAATTTCTCTATCTTTTAGGACATCACAAGAAATAACATCTTTATTTATAAAAAGAGCTGTTCACCAATTGTGACATTGTCACACGTATTATCACTACAGTTATTAGAATTTTGTTAGCATTTGTTAGATATGTTTAATTTGTTTCAATGACAAGGGGACACTTGTATTATTCTTTGTGAATAGATCTGGGATTGCAAGAACACCGTCTTGACGGTGATGAGTACATTGCAGTCATTGATGAATTCATGGAGGCAGTGTTTACTCGCTGGCCACATGTGATTGTGCAGGTAACGTCAATTTTTTTTATTTACAATTAATCTAGTCAGACACTGATAGATTCTCTCTCTCTCTCTCTCTCTCATCATGATTTTTGTGAACTACTAATGCACTATGATAATTCAGTTTGAAGATTTCCAGAGTAAGTGGGCATTCAAGTTGTTGCAGCGATATAGGAATGCCTACAGAATGTTCAACGATGATGTCCAGGTAATTAAGTATGTGATTTAATAATATAGCACCTTATCGTTCTCCTAATGTGTATTGCAAGGGGTGATGTGAATGTACAGTTACATTGCACTTTTAGGTTATAGGCTTGATGTTGTTGCTTGTTGATGGTTTATCTTTGCTGATGTAGAAAGCAACACTACATGTTTGGTTGGTCTTTGCTAATATAGGAAATATATACGTCAATTTTGCTGCCTTGGAACCCCCAGTCTATAAGAAGGCCCTAAGTTATTAATTGAGAATGTTTTAGGTTAATGGTAATTTGGAAGTAAGAAATAGATCAAATAGAAAGAGCATAGGATTTGATGAGAGGCACATATGCAAGAAAGTAATAACACACAGTAGGTCCTGCTCTCCAAAGCAAAGAGCCTATTTTTGCTCTTCAGCAAGAAAATTGAGATTGAAAATAAAAAGGGCTATAGGAAATAATTATAATCTGCAAAGTTTTTATTCCCTTAATAAACAATTTGCATGACATTAAACATCAAGGTAGATAATTGCTAAGGTAACTATCATTTTAGTATTCGTGAAGAGCATGAAAGTGAATTTTTAGAATGTTTGGGAAGGAGCTTAGAAGATGATTAAGTTATTTTTTTATTTGAAATTAAAGCAAATGTTAAATGGCTTGCATTAGTGGATCCCAATAGCAAGGTGCAAGTAAAAGTGAAGAAAATGGATTATAAGCTTGAGGAAGAGAGAGTGCCAAAAAAAAAAAAACACCTTTGTTTTCCCTCCTTGGAAAGCCTAACCACCCTGCCTTCATACAAGGCTTTTGGGATTAACTGTTACTCTCCTTAACAATCCCCCTTTCCTAAAATTCAACTGAAAAATGGAACAACTATAGCACCGCCCATTCCCTTTGTTTACCTTCATGACAAAACCCCATAAAGATGGTTGTGATGATTGCCCAATGAGTTTGCAACACTAAGTCCACTGAAAGAACATGCATGTTCTTCCATGACTATGGTTTGAGTGCTTGTTTCCCTTGTCTGTATCATACTTGTTCAATGCATGGGTTGAACCTTTTTGCCTTTATTTTGTCACCAGTGCTTGTAAATTTGCACATTACCTTTATTGAATTTTTATTTTGTTGATTGAATTGTCATGAATGAATGGTTTGCAGAATTAATGAATCAAATGTTGTATTTTATACGCATACAAATTTTCATAGTTTCAACAATTCAACATTTGATCCGCTTGCATGATTTAATTCCAATGCATGGCACAGGGAACAGCAGGAGTTGCTATAGCTGGTCTTTTAGGAGCTGTAAGAGCACAAGGAAGGCCAATGATTGATTTCCCCAAGCAAAAGATTGTTGTTGCTGGTGCTGGAAGGTAATGTTTGTCCTTCCTTGTCAATGCACAAGTATAAAATTCTTTGGGGTAGACTGGAGATGAAATGTTCAATGTTTTTATCATTTTAATACTTGATTTACACCCAGAAAGTCTAGATTGTTTTTAATAGTAATCTGATTTTCATAATTTGCACTCCATTGATTTGTTGTATGAAAGCATAGATCCTTAAAAACTGCCTTCCTCTTCTTTGCAATAAAAAAAAATCGAGATATGTAAAGTGTAACCAGCATAGACTAGGATTTAGAATTATCCTTGAATGAGGGAAATTAAACTCAAAGTTGATTCGGATAGTTAAGATGTTGTGAACTTGTTATGCTCTTTGAGACTTGGCTGAAGCTGGGCAATTTAGTTAAAGGGATCAGGCCAAATAAAATGATGGTGGTTGAATTTGTGAACTGGCACTAGGCACTTGCTTGTATGGTACACAATATACTAAGGCTTGTTTGCATAATTTTTGTTCATCTGCAGTGCAGGAATAGGGGTTCTCAATGCTGCCAGGAAAACCATGGCTAGAATGCTTGGAAATAATGAATCTGCTTTTGAAAGTGCAGGAAGACAGTTCTGGGTAGTTGATGCTAAGGTGAGAGATGTTACTTATTGGCCTAGAATTCTAATAATGAATCTGCTTTCTGTGTTGGCAAGGTATTGTAAAACTACTGTGATTGATCTAGAAAATCTCATGGAGGCTTCTAGGATCTCCTTTGCTTATTGTAGTTCCGCTTAGAATTTTAATAATGTTCAAGGTGGATCAACCTTCTTGATGTTAGCTTGTTATTCATAATTCAGAGGCCCTTTTCCATGATAGACATGATAATTGAATTTGTTGCTGTTTATTCCCAGGGACTTATTACAGAGGAACGTGAAAATATTGATCTGGAAGCTCTGCCATTTGCAAGGAAGGTCGAAGAAGCTAGTCGTCAAGGATTAAGGGAAGGTGCAAGTCTTGCAGAAGTGGTGCGCAGAACTCTCTTGATAGTTAATGTTGTACATGCAGCTATGGCTTGGCGGAATCATTTTGGACAAAGCTACCTTACTTTTTAAAAGATTATCGCTTGTGATTGCTGTACTCATCTTGGTTAATCTTTTGTAACTAGGTGCGAGAAGTGAAGCCTGATGTGCTTCTTGGGTTATCTGCAGTTGGGGGTTTGTTTTCGAAGGAGGTAGGAAGCCTGTCTAATATAGTGATAATTGAAACAAAATCTTATTGTACATGCATGATCCGGTAAATGGGAATTTAGTTTGAGATTTTTTTCTCATATATAAAGGATTATACAAGTGATAAACTACTGTTAATGTAAACTGGATGTTGTGGATACTTGTAGGTATTAGAAGCCCTCAAAGGTTCGACTTCGACTAGACCAGCCATCTTTGCCATGTCAAATCCCACAAAAAATGGTACAAATTTCCCTTTTTTGTTTGTTTGCTATTGGTAAGAAAGAAGGCTTGGTTATTTGTGCCATTTCTGAAATTGACCTAATGCATGTTCTTTCTTTCTGTCTTGCTTTCTCTTCCCTTTTCCTCCCTGTGCTGTACAGCTGAATGCACTCCTGAAGAAGCGTTTTCCATTGTGGGTGACAATATTATTTTTGCTAGTGGAAGTCCATTCAAAGATGTGGATCTTGGTATGCATTGCGGCATAAATGTCTTAATCCGATCTTGAATAAATGGCTCTTCAAATTAATGAAGCACCAACGCTTTGTGATTTATTCTCGTGCTTGAAAGCAATCTCTTTGCTATATTTCAACTTGAGATGGATAGTTCTTCCTTCGACATGTGAAGCATGTTTATACTCCTTCACAGAGTTTACTTGAAAATTATTAACATGTTTGGAAGAGTTTTTTAAACCTTTTGCTGCTGCAGGAAATGGTCATATTGGCCACTGCAACCAGGGAAACAACATGTATCTCTTTCCAGGGTCAGTTTTCCCAGTTAAACTTTATCAAGGGAAATTAATATAGTCATGCTTATTCCAATTTTTTTTTATAACCACTTGATGCATTTATCCATGCAGAATCGGACTTGGGACTCTACTTTCTGGGTCTAGGATCATCTCTGATGGCATGCTACAGGCTGCAGCTGAATGGTATTTCTTACATGTCTTTTCTGAATTAGGTCGACTGAAGCATTATCTACAAATTGTGAAATTACTAGTAGTTCATCATCCAAGACAGTTCAAGAATTTATAATTATTTTCAATTAAATCTGGTGGTGATGGATTTTCAATGGATTTAGATAAACCATGATATAACCAGGAAAGCAAATTAATGAAGCAGCTGGGGAGATTTATAAAGCCATCTTTTTAACAAAGCATTGGGCTCTGGTTTTTTTCGTTTAATAATGTAACTGTTGTTTGTATTTGAAGAATCAATAAAAAAACGATGCTTCCTTTTTTGGCAATAAAGTTTTGCTATTGACTATCTAACTGCTAGTTGGAAATTACAGCTTAGCTGCGTATATGACAGAAGAGGAGGTTCTAAAAGGGATCATATACCCTTCGACATCTAGGTACATAATCAGGCTCTTTTATCTCTTGAATTTTCTATTCAGTGAGCTGAAAAGGCTTTGCCATCAAAAGGTGTTATGCATGTTCTTGACTTCATAGCTTCATACATATTTGCAGAATACGAGATATAACAAAGGAAGTAGCTGCAGCTGTGGTGAAGGAAGCCATAGAAGAGGATCTTGCAGAAGGATACCGTGAAATGGACGCTAGAGAGCTCCGAAAACTCAGCCAGGTGCGCTTGCTATTTGTTTGAAAACCTTTTATTTTAGCATTAGCGCGATACTTGAATTCAAAATTGATCATCTCGTTTACATCCATATGGATGATCTAGTTATTAAATTAAGAGTGTGTGTGTGTTACCTAAACTGTATTTTGGGACTTAAGTCTGGTAGCCATATTAATTTTTGCACGTGAATGGCATAGAAAGATCCATACAGCCAACCCCAACTAGTTTGGGATTGAGGCTTAGTTGTTTCTGAATATCGAAATGGCATGGATGTCTGATATACAGGACAGCATTAGTTTCTGATTGGTTACTAAAGTATTTAATCATATTTTCACACTTATTCCCATTATCTGCAGTGGAATGTGAATGAGTGAAAGGTCAACTTGTCTTTGAAATGAGTGTAGGTGTGTTGTAGTCTATATGAGAAAGTCAGAATGATTAATTTGTAACGGATGCATTTTGGAAGCTTAATTCTGTTTTCATCTTGGCTGCCACAAGCAGTTGAGAATTCCTGGGCAACTCATTCCACCCTAATTTTATACTAAAGAAACTGAACCTAAATATCTTTGGAGAAAGCTTTTGTCATCAGCTCTGCTGATCTTTTGGTGATATGGACTGCATGGTGGCTCCTGATTTTTTTCCTTTCTCGTGCGAGGCCAATTCTGGGAGGCTTTTATTTGACACTCACATGATTTTAACAGGAGGAAATTGAAGAATATGTCAAGAACAACATGTGGAGTCCAGATTACCCAACACTGGTCTATAAGAAAGATTGAAACCTGACCGCCTGAAATCTGAGATACATGAACCAAATTTGTCAGTCGGAGAAAAGTGATGTTCAAATGTCGTCATGATTTTTTCGCTGCAGCTTGGTAAGAGCATTTTTGTATGCTAAATAGGTATCTACTCCATTAAATTGTTTATTAGTGGGCTCTTGTTATGGGTCTACATATCAGTTTTCTCTAATCTCCTTCGTCATGACATTTCGTGCCCTTTAGCTCCCAACCTGTACAAGCAAGCCAGCTGAAATCTCTTGAAATGGATGTAAATTTGAGCTTGTTCAATTACGCGATTCTTGTAAGAGCATGCCTCAGTGGTGGCTTGTATTGTATGCTCGGGGGGCTCAAGCAACTGTAAATTATTATGTTTTATTTTGTCATGCATGTGCTGCAAATAATTGAATGCTCTCAGATCATTGCGTCTGCAGATGAAACTTTGATCTTTGCATGCTTGTCTTGTGGTTCCTTGTTTGACACTGTTTCTTTATTTCGTTCATTTCCCCCCCTTAATTAACTATCCTATAAAACGACAAAGAAGTGACCGAATATCTGGCGCCTGTCCCAATCATGTCGGTTATAATGGTAGAATTTGAGAGATTGTTTTTTTTTAAACTAAATTAGGATGATGGGTAATTGTAGGATAAATTGGTCAATTAATATACAAAACAAAATTATAAAACTGAATTGTAATGATTAGTTAAATTTATTGATCCTAAGAAAAATTATAAAACTGTTAAAATCTAGGTATGAACATTTTAAAAATTAAACGGTAGAAGTAGTGATTTTATTAATTGATTCTAGTTTTGTCTGATTAGATATTTTTTTGGGTATGTATCTATTCTATTGGTTTATTAATGTATCTGCCAGATTATCTTTATAATCTATGGATCAAATTTTTATCTAGTTATAGTAGATGTACAATAAATTGTAAGTTCGAGTATATTATTAACATTGAAAAATAAAAAATAATTATTGTGTGAATAATATTTTTTTGAGATTTTAATTTGAGTTTGTTTTTTAGTCTACAAATTAAAAAGAAAAAAGATATATATTTTAATTCATAAAACATATTTGGAAGTAAAAATTTATAAAATTATAATTTTTATATAAAACGATAGATTGGTTTATATAAGTGACTCAATCAACTGACTGATTGAGTTAGATGATTGACAATAAAGTTAAATGTTAAGTTGTCGCGTTTTAGAAGTGCTATATGTTTAAATGTTGTTATTTTAAAGTGTGATATTTATCTTATTGCATTTAGAAATAATAACATTTCATGAACATTAAAAGATATTTCATAAAGGTTTTATAAAATAATATTATTTTGCTAAAATCTTTAATTTACTGTGAAAATCAATGCGTTATTATCATAGTCACTGGATATTAACTACGATCTCATTGGACGTGCAAACTGTGTATTATTGGTTTATATCTTGTTAAAGGGGTAACAAAGTAAAATGCTGGCATCTTTTTTATTCTTATTTCACGAAAGAAGAACAGGGAAAAACATAAACTCATTTGCTTGGGTACATTCATTCAACGAGTAATCTCTGATAATGGCAATAATTTTTTTTTTTTAAATCATTTTAAGTTTGACCCAGTCATGAGCTGATACGATTCAGCTGAGAACATTCAAAAGGGTGGAATATAAAAATGATCTTTTTGTAATAGTTAATTCTTATAGACTGGTAATGATATACACTAGAAATCAATGTCCGCCTGCCCGTTTTCATTTTATTAAATATTGCGTTTATAAAATAAAAATATATTTTCAGGTTCTGCCTATCAAACTGGAACGGGACGTGGATTGCTCGCAATTTAAAAGTCCAATCTCTAAGGAAAAAACCCGCCTGGCTTCGTAAAATTGCGCGAAATGTGTTATGAATATATTATTTCTAATATGAATAATCAATAAAATCTCAAGAAATTAGTTTGATGTTTAGTAATATTTACATGCTTCGATTTTTTTAATTAAAACTTATTTAACGTCAGATCACATAAAAGTGCATTCTTAAAGTTCATCAAAGAAAAAAAATTAAAATTTAAACTGATATAAAAGTATTTTAATTTATGGAATGAGAAAAAACATGAATGACCAATCCAAGACTTTAGTAGCATTTGGAATACTGTTAGGCAAAAAATTAAAATTTTATTTGTTTAAAATTATTTTTTTATATTTTGGATTGTTTTAATATGCTGATGTTAAAAATAAATTTTAAAAAATAATAAAAATATTATTTAAATATATTTTTGAACAAAAAACACTTTAAAAAACAACTACTATTATAATATCAAAAACCATCTTTATATAAATTCAAATTCAATTTCCAAACAATAAATAAATATTATTTGACCCAAATTAAAGATGAATGCTTTGTAAATAACATCCCATAAATACTCAAACAAAAAATAAAAATTATTTCACCTAAAACGAAGATGGATGCTAATGTTTAAGTTTCTATTTAAGAAAGAATGGGATAAATATTATTTTTAAATAAATATTTATTTGAGAATATATTAAAATAATATATATTTTTTAAATTTATTTTTTATATCAACAAATCATAATAATATAAAAATACATAAAAATAAATAATCTAAAAATTAAAATTATTTTTTTTAAAAAAATATATAGTTATAACGTAATGTCAAACAATACACGTTATATAATTTACAATGCGGTAAAAGACAATGGGGTCCACAATTTTCCCAACGTTCAAAATTCAAAAAATCTCAAACGCGTGAAAGAGAGAAGAAATATAGAAGGCGCCACCAAGGACGGAGCCTATAGAGTCAAGTTGGTACAGTCACGGTCACCGGGCACGCGCGCGCACTGGATTAACCCACCGACCGTAACGTTTCAAACAAAACAGGCACCTCAAAGCCAGACTTCCAGAAAAAAGAAAAACAAGGATTTAGCGTCCGTTTGAAGTCCAGAGCAACTGCTGTCCTTCTTCGCTCCTTCCTGAGCTGAAAATTCTCTCGCTGCTCTTACTTGTTCTAGAGAAACAAAATTCAGTTTATTTTAGCCTTTTTTTTTCAAAGATGACAACCATGGAGAGCTTGATAGGGCTGGTAAATAGAATCCAGAGAGCCTGTACAGTTCTCGGAGACTACGGTGGCGATGATAACGCTTTCTCTTCCCTTTGGGAAGCTCTCCCTTCTGTAGCCGTCGTTGGTGGACAGGTAACAAGACGCTCTTTCTTCTCTTATGTTTTCTTTTCAACTAAGAAATTTAGCGGCAACGTTTGAAGCTTTTCTAGTTAGAAAGACATTTGAGAGAATTTAGGGGAATCGTTGCAGAGAGAGACAAGGCGATATTTTTTGGGGATAAAATTGTGATTTGATTTTGGATTTTTGCGTGCTGAGAACATCAGAGTTCAGGAAAATCTTCAGTCTTGGAAAGCATTGTCGGTCGAGACTTTCTTCCCAGAGGATCAGGTCTGATCCTTTCTGTTTTTTCCTCTTTTATGTTTAGTTTATACAAAATGTTTGTTCTTAAAGTGTTTTTTGTGTTTTTCTCTTTTAATTCTAATTAATTGCAGGGATTGTGACAAGGAGGCCTCTGGTGCTGCAGCTACATAAGACTGAGGATGGATCACAAGAATATGCTGAATTTCTTCATCTACCGAAACAACGATTCACTGATTTTTGTATGTTTGTTATGCGCTATTACTTGTTTCATTTCTACTTATTTTCTTGTAAATTTGACAAAATTGACGCTGAACTGTTGTTTTTCCTTTATTTCTTTGTCCCCCCCTATATTTAGCTGTGGTGCGCAAGGAAATTCAGGATGAAACTGATAGAGTCACAGGGAAAACCAAACAGATTTCTCCTGTTCCTATCCATCTCAGCATCTACTCTCCAAACGGTGTGTGATTATTTCTGTCATTTTTATTTGATCTTATTGTGTGTTTGTTAATGAGCTTTTTTGTGATGTTTTTTTGCCCTAAATGCATTTTAAATAGCACTTTCCAATTGCATTACAAAACGCAGTTTAAACATTCATGCATTAATCTTGAGCTGTGGTGTTTTCTTATGTTGTTGTCTGTCTTGATTTTTGAATTTACAGTTTACTTGATTTGCTTTGTTTTGCAGTTGTCAACTTAACCCTGATTGATTTACCTGGTTTAACAAAAGTTGCTGTTGGTATGTTTTTGCTTTAATTGATCATTTTGTATTTTATCTATAAGCAATGAATGGTAACAAATGTGTTAATCTTAAGATGGACAACCTGAAAGTATTGTTCGAGACATTGAGGCCATGGTCCACAGTTATGTTGCGAAGGTAATGATGCTTTAGCATTTCATTTTTTTAACTGGGAAACGATGCATTTCTGTGCAATTATGGTCATTTGGAAGGGTTTTATTTTCTTTCAAACAGAATGTAGTCAAACTGTCGTGGTATTTTAAACATGGCTGCATGATGAACCATGCTTAATTATTCTAGTCTCTATCTTGCGTTGCATGTTTTATATCCAAGTCTTTTATGGCCCAAGGGACTGGTGGGACTTTCAAAAATAGGACGCATCCACTATATTTTGACATTTCTTGCTGGAATATAAGCGTTAAATGAAATTCCCTGGTGTGAAAATGTGTTTGAACATGTCCCTTAGCAGTTTAGGACTTTTGATTCTGCAATGAATTGCATAGATGCATGATAAAGATAAGAAATGCACAATATTCTTGTATCCATATAAGATCTTTTGTCTTGCATGTTTTATGTTCTAACCAATCATGCTAAATGTTTGCAGCCAAATTGTCTTATACTAGCAATATCTCCAGCCAATCAAGATATAGCGACTTCAGATGCTATCAAACTTTGTAGGGAAGTGGATCCCACAGGTACATATGTTCTCATATAGCTGAGTGCCTGAGCTCTGTAGGTTACTGGAAACTCTTTGTTGTTTGTTTTAATTTTCCCTGAAATATTCTTGTTCATAACTTGCACAGGAGAACGAACCTTTGGGGTGCTGACCAAGTTGGATTTGATGGACAAAGGAACCAATGCATTAGATGTAATCTCCACCTCTCTCTCTTACTAACACGCGCACTCGCAAAAAAACTTCTCTTAGTTATTATATAAAATCACTTGTTTCATAACCAAGGAATAAAAATTTTATTTGCTGTTCGGACATAAGGTTCTCGAAGGAAGATCATATCGGCTGCAGCATCCTTGGGTTGGAATTGTGAATCGATCCCAAGCCGACATCAATAAGAACGTTGACATGATCGTGGCTAGGCGCAAGGAGCGTGAATACTTTGCAACTAGTCCTGATTATGGGCATTTAGCCAATAAAATGGGTTCAGAATATCTTGCAAAACTTCTCTCAAAGGTTTGATAATTTTTTATGTTGTATTGACTCTAGCACTTCTTCCTTTAAGAAAATTAAGAGAAAAAAAAATAGGGAATCATTTTAATGAGTTACTTTGCATTCAGAATTTAGAGTCTGTAATTAGAGCTCGCATACCAAGTATCACATCCACGATTAACAATAGTATTGATGAGCTTGAATCAGAATTGGACCATCTGGGTAGGCCTATTGCTGTTGATGCAGGGGTAAGTAGCTTATTTCTTTCCCAGTCATTCCTTGCTGACATCCATTTTATTCTGAGTGTATGATTGATGTTTTGTGCTTTAGGCCCAATTATACACCATCTTGGAACTTTGTCGTGCGTTTGACAGGATATTCAAAGAGCATCTGGATGGAGGGTAATTATTTCTACTCTTTTACCTAAACTTCAAAAATATAATATTTGAATTCGAAAGTTGTATTGTAAACCTTTCCAAAAATCAATTGCTATTTTTTCAAGTTGTACACTATTGATTTTATCTACCTCTTATATATATATAGACTGTGGAGTTCAATTTTAAAGGGATAGGTATGGAAGATCCATTTTCAACTGTTCATTTTTTATTTTCAAAAAATGATAGAACTGAGTTCATAGGAGTGGTCTTGATAGTAAAAATTGCTGGTTTAGCTTGTACTGTGTAAGTGAAACATGATTAAAGAAGACCTTAATACTAGTTTAGCTCAAACAAACAATTTAAAATGTCTTCATACTTTAGACCGGCTTCAATCTCAAACTCAAATATCACTGGAATTAGGGTCATCAACCAAGAGAAAATAAATATATAAAATTCTCAAAACAATAGACATTTAGGAAATCCCTAAAATGGTCTACAAAAATTCTATGATGTATTAGGTTAATGTTTTTCAAAAAAATGGATTAAACCTTTAAAAGGAAATTTTCCTTTATTCAATGATTATGAAACCATTATACTTTTGTCCTAAACATCCATCAACCATTACAAAAAGAAACACAACTAGATCCACATATAATTAGTTTAAGTAGGTGTTAAAGTCTTTATCCAATGAAAGCCTTAATACTATGATACTTATGGTTCTTAGGGATTGTAAATTCTTAGGATTTGATGATTTGTTGTTAGGAATAATTGAGTCTAGCTTTTGTAGTGGACTAATATATTTAATTGTTACATGATGAAGTCATAAAAAAAACTTCAAAGGATTTCTTGCGCTTTCCATGACTGACAATGGATTGAGTTGTTCTGGAAGGGATGTAACCTGCAAAACAAAGTCCTATTTTGTGTGTTAGGGGATCCTATGATGCTTAAGTCAGTTTAGTGAAATAGTTTAATAGGAATGATGAACAAGGAAAAGAAAAATGATCAAATGATGCAGAAATTGTGAGCAAAAACATGTGTTTGTGTGTTGTAGGGAGTTGAGTGATCTGCTCTGTATGGTTGGGCAGTGGGGTACTTATACATCTTATCCTATGACTTACTTTAAAGATTTACCTTGGAAAGATAAAAATGAAGCGTCACTCTTTATAGTAGGGTGACAATGCTAGCGTAACTCTTCTGTAAAGGTGGCTAATATGATGTTTACAAGGATGGTAAAAGCCTAAGCCTGCCAAGATGCTTAACTTGTGAAATAAGTAGCTGATTGGTTATAGAAAACAACGTTTAATTTGGTTATGTTATTGGGCATTGGAACTTGCATGTGTGCGGTTAGTATTTTTGTATGAAAAACAAAAAATAATTGAAATTTATGTAAAAATAAAGGAGATAGAAAAGAGAAAATGTAGAGAGAGAAACTTTGGTCGAGCTATGTCTAGTTGTTTGGACCGAAGAGGTTGGTCGTTTGGGCACGAACTAAACAACTAGGGAGGCTGGTCGTTTGGGTTGCTGGTCATTTAGGCGCGTCCCAAAAATCAAATTTTTTTATATTTATATTCATCATTTGCCCCCCATTCCTTCTGCTATCTCATGGCAAAATGACTCACCCATGACATGATTAATTTATTCGTAAGATGAGTAATGTTTTCCTATACACTCGTGAAGAAATGCTCACATGGTAATGTCATGGTGCAAAGGTGGGGCAAGACGTGAAAGAGTCAAGATGTGTGGGTGGATATAAGAGTCAGGAGTCACGGGTTTGGCACTTTGCTTACATAAAGCATGGCCTTGTCGGGTAATTGCTTCGAGTTTTGCCCTGCATGATGAGTCGTGGAGTCATGGTGGCCATATGTTAAGACAATAGAAATGTGGAGCCATTCCAACAAGTTGTGCTAGTAGCAATGCATGCATTGGAGCCTTGTTTTTGCTCATTACATTACATGTCAGTTTGCATGTCTTGCTAGGAAAAGGACTTTTGTGGGCTGTTGGCTGTTGGCCATTGGCTTGTGAGGTACTCGTGAATGCATGTCTTGTCCATGGGTTTTTGCAAGGTTCAGAATCTTGGGAATGCTGGTGAAAATGCAGTCTCCTCTTCCAATGCTTTTAATGTTGCCTTCCAAGGCTGATCCCATGGATGGTTCATGCAGCATATGGAGCCCTTAAATCATGCATTGTGAATTCATGTGCATCGCTGATTTCTGGTTCCAACCTTGTCATTTTGCCATCTCAGTGCATTCACACGCTAGTGCTAATAGTGCATGCATTGGGTGCACTTGATGTACAAAGGCAATATTGGAGAGCATGTAACATGTGCATTTATAAAGAAAACCAACAAAAAACTCTGATCCTTTTTCTTCCTTTAACACAACTTTTTGGTTTGCAAATTTTTGTACTATTACATAGGAGTTGTGAACCATATAGTACCCACTTGCAAAGCTTGCATCTCTTAGAATTGTAACATTTGTAATAATCTTTTTCGGAGCTACAACTACAATTGAAACCAGGAGAAACATAAGTGTTAGCAAACCTAGGGTACTGGTCTTGTAACTTCTTGTGTCAGTATCAATGTTTCTTTGTTTGGAGCTGAACCGATCAAAAAGAGCTAGAATTAGGAGAAATAATTTTTCTTGTGATTCGTGAGTTCATTTAGCATGACAGTTCTTGCTTGAGTTTTTTCTTCACATAGTATAACTTGACTCTCATACCATGTTAGTATACCTTAATAACAAATTACATTTTATTATTGGGAGTTCATGCAATTATTAGCTATACTTGCATTCTTCTATTCGCGGGTGAGTCACCATTCCTTTTATTTTAAATTATGTTAGATGCAGCTGAGTGGTTTAGGAGAACATTATCTGTCAATAGAAATGTCATTACGAGAACATTATCTGGCAACTAAAATGCCAAATGCCATTAGAAATAGGGGTAGCCATAATCTCTTATTGTTAAGCTCTCCTGACTTGTTTAAGGGAACTAGAACTACTTGAAAAAAACACAGAACAAGATATCAAAGTGTGAGGTAGAAAGAAAATTAAATATGATCCTATTCACATTGTTGTAAAGGAAACCCTTTAGCCAAAAACATCACATTAGATCTATCTCAGCTATTGCAGGGTTAAATTACATAATTTTTTTTCGAAGGACTATTGTATCTTACGATAATCTATTTACCTCTCAATCCAGGTATGAACTCTAATTTACCCTGAAATGCATTTGTCAAAGGACCATGAGGATGACGATAAAATATGAAGAATCGGGTTGGGTTCAATCTACTCTAGGCACACCACCTCAACTTAAAACAGTTTTTGAAGACAAACACAAAAGGAGTTTCTCCAAAGTGTCTTATAAACCTCTTAAAGGACGCAAGTATTACCTAATCATAAGGGTAAAGCATACTCAACACACATCTCTTAATTAAGGAATACATTTCTCACAAAATTAGTAAAATAGAGTGTATATCTATATCTGAATATACTCATGAGAACAATTATTTCAGATGTCCCACACATTATGTTGTCATCATGATAATGAATTTTATCATGGTAACTAACTCCTAATAAATCATTATTTATTTTATCTGCAATTTGTGGTATAAAGACAACTATCATCATACAAATGAGAAAGGGAAGGTGTTGTTGGTGATGACTAATTACCCCTGGTTATGGTGACATTTTTATTATTAGATAATGTTTTCATGAACCACTCAGTTATACCTAACTACTTTAAAACAAAATAAATGGTGACTTACTCCCGGATAGAAGTATGGTTGGTAATTTTGTGAACTTCTAAGAATGAAATGCAATTTGTTGTGCTGGTACACTTTTATGGTATGCATGTCAGGTTACATCATGTGAAGAAATTAGCATAAGCAAGAAATGTTACATGAATGAACTCCTAAGAATCACGGGGAAAAATTATTTCTCTTGTTTCTAGCTCTTGTTATCTGGTATTAGTCTAGCTCTAAACAAAGAAATGTTAGCATTGCCGCAAAAAGTTATAAGACCCAGGCTTGCTAATAGTTATGTTTCTCATGGTTTTAGTTTGTAGTTGTAGCTCCAAGAAAAGCTATAACAAATATTATAATTTTGAGAGATGCAATCAGTTATTGTGTGGTTGAGCTAAAAAATCTTTCTTTTTCAATAAGAAATTTTCAGAGTGCTGTACGGTCTAGCTCAAAGTACAAGGGAGTGAAGGCTCTTATGTAATGATATGAAAATCTGAATATTGGAAAGTTGTGTTGAAGGAATAAGAAGGATTGAAGTTTTTGCTAGGTTTTCTTTATGTGTGCATATATATTTTCTGCTCTCCATGCCACATGCATTATCTTTATACATTAAGGGCGCCCAATAAATGCACTGCCAGCACCAACTCAACCTATGCATGCACTAAGCTGGAAAAATGATAATGGCAAGGAATTCGGTGTACTTGGACCATGAATGCACATGAATTCACAATGCATGTCACGGGTAAGTCCTTTTGCTATGAGATAGTAGTGCCGCGGGTAATTGATGAATATATGTATAAAATGTTATTGGTTGTTCCCGAATGACCACCATTTGCAGCCTAAATGAAGACACTTAGCCTGACCATAATTTTTCTCTCCTTTATTTTTATAAAAACTTCAATAATTTTATAATTTTCATTTAAAAATACTAACCACACACATGCAAGTTACAATGCCCACTCTATCCCCTTTTAATTGTTCAATAACTTGGTCAAATTATATGTTTTTTCTATGGCCAATAAGGATTAAGATTTCCTCTTCAGGATCAGCTGCTGCTTGTTTCACAAATTAAACATCTTGACAAAAACTTATGCTTTTACCATCCTTGTAAAAATTAGATTAGCCACCCTTACATGATGAGCTACATTAGCATTATCCCTACTATGGTGAGTTACGCCTCATCTTTATTTTTACCATGCTACGCTTTAACTTTATTTTTCCCCGGTAAATCATCAAACACAATGTATAAATACCTCCCTGCTCAACAATATGGAGTACCACTCATCTCCCTACAACACATAAACACCTGTTTTTGCTCATGGTTTCTATGCCATTGATCATTTTTCTTTTCATTCCTATTAAACTTTTTGGTTAAACTGACTTAAGTATCAAAAGGTCTCTAACACACAAAAATAAACTTTGTTTTGCTGGTTACAGCCTATCCAGAACAACCTAGTCCATTTGTAGTTGTGAAAAACCTAATCAATCCTTTAAAGTTTTTTCAGTGACTTCTTCAGTTCCCATCCAAGTTTATTAAAACCAAGATTTTTTCATCAGATGATGAATGTGTGGTATCAAGGGTATTAATATTTCTAGTGGATTGAGTTGTATTAGAAACAATTTGAGATTTTAACTGAGAAAGGCAATTTTCATTTTCTATGGAGAATTTTGATGAAATCTTATATGGTCTGAAAATTAGTCTAGAAACTAAGAAGTTTTTGAAATAATTGTTTTAGAACTAATGGAACTGAGGCTTTTTTGTTTGTCAATTGATCTCCTAGAGATTATATAAGTTTGCTGGTATAATTATTTTGTTCGAATTTGTTTTTATGGTTGAGCTCTTCATGTTATTATTTTTTTTTTTTGAAGGAGATGCAATTGATGAAGAACCTTTAAAATTGAAAATATATATATGTATTGAAATTAATATCTTCCCTGGTAATTCTTGATAACCATTTCTTGAAAGGAAATTGTGGTTCACACTCTTGTGGAGGTTGAAACTGACAAACCTGACCTTTTATGTCTAATATTCGTGATCTTTGGATATACTTTAAGAAAAGTCCTTTCTGCTAGGGATTAAGTTTCTTCTGATTTCTGAAGCCTAATGAACTTGTCGGGATCTTAAATATTGTCACTTGCCTGTTGCGGTTTGTGCCCTGGTGATATGGTTCTCTTATGGATGAACTACTGTGCACTCTGCTTTACATAAACGTGATTATACATGAACAAAATGGCTATATATTTGACAAACTAAACGTCTAAACCTGACACAAAAAAATTATAAAAATCATTTTTTACATTGGTTAGATTAACATTTTTTTATTTCTCCAACATCTTAGATAGATCAGTTAATCTCTCCCTCTCACATCTAATAAGACCTTCGGATTTTTAATTCCAGGCGACCTGGAGGTGACCGCATTTATGGAGTTTTCGATAATCAGCTCCCTGCTGCTTTGAGAAAGCTACCATTTGATCGGCATCTCTCCCTGCAGAATGTAAAGAGGGTGGTCTCAGAGGCAGATGGTTATCAGCCACATCTGATTGCTCCAGAGCAAGGTTATCGTCGTCTAATTGATAGCGCACTGAATTATTTTAGAGGCCCAGCAGAAGCCTCTGCAGATGCTGTAAGTAGTCTAAATTTCTGCATTTACCTTTATTTTAAATCTCTTTGAATTGTCCGGAAGGGATAAAATGGTTGATGGAAATTTCACCAGATCCTTAGCTGACTTGGATATTGTTATCCAGGTTCACTTTGTCTTGAAAGAGCTTGTCAGGAAGTCAATTGCAGAAACTCAGGTAAATTTTTTATTTTTACCTATTGTTTGCTTTTGCTTTTTATAAGCACCAATTTTTCTTCTATCAGCAAGAACATGAATTTTCACCATGACATGAAACAGGAATTAAGGCGTTTTCCATCTCTGCAAGCTGAATTAGCTGGTGCTGCTAACCAGGCCTTGGAAAGGTTCCGAGAGGGTAGTAAGAAGACAGCTCTTCGATTAGTAGATATGGAATCTTCATATTTAACTGTGGATTTCTTTCGAAGGCTTCCTCAGGAAGTGGATAATGGAGGAAATCCAGCTTCCTCAACTGTGGACCGATATACAGAGATGCACTTCAGGAGGATCGGGTCAAACGTGTCCTCTTATGTTGGTATGGTGTCTGAGACACTCAAGAGCTCAATTCCCAAGGCTGTGGTTCATTGCCAAGTTAGAGAAGCCAAACACTCATTGCTAAATCACTTCTACACACAAATTGGGAAGAAAGAGGTACGCTATCCCTGGAATTTTATATGCATCGTATAATCGAACTCATTTGCACGAATTCTTGTTGGAATTCAATGGTTGCTAGGAGTAATTTTCTTTCTTTTGGCCATATTTTGCTAGTTGGTCCAAGCATGTGATTGCTCTCATGGATGCTTGGAGCTATTCTTTTTTCTTTTGGCCAAGTGCAATTTTGTTACTTGTCCCAAGCATGTGATTGCTCTTTGACGGTCAATAATTTTCACTTGCATTTTAGGGTAAGCAGCTTTCACAGTTATTAGATGAAGACCCGGCATTGATGGAAAGAAGGCAGCAGTGTGCAAAGAGGCTTGAATTATACAAGGCAGCTAGGGATGAGGTTGATTCTGTATCGTGGGCTCGATAAGGTGGATCTATATTTGAAATACTTTGTATTATACTGAATCTCTTTATGAAATACTTTTTGTATTATAGCGGCTTAAATTGGCGATCCAGACTCTTGATGGGTGAAATTCTTTTTCCTGGTCGCTGATATTTTCTTACCGATGTATTTACAAGTCATGTGGATTCTAGTCTGAAAAAAAAAAAGATTCATTTTCATTTGAAATACAAAGGAGCAAGGCCCAATAAACTATAGTCTTACTTTCATTTGGTAATGGTGCTGTGCAGCCATTGATGACTAATTCTTGGTACATGCGTGATATGTGATTTGCCCCTGGATTTGTCACACCAGTCGCGTTCAGCTCTTCCAATTCTGTCCACAAATCTGGGTCATCAAAATCCTTAAACAACAAAAGTAGCTTCTGTCAATAATTGTTCAGGGTTCCTAGTACCTAACCCCACTACCGGCATCCCAGCTGCCATCCCTGAAACAGAGTCCTGGTATAACAAAAACCATAACAAAGGGGGAAACCTAACATCAAAAATTTGTTCCAGCAGCAGTTCTATGCGCAGCATGAAATGATAAGTGAAAAGGAAAACCTCGGAACACAAAAGCATGCTTATGTGAAATGTCAAGTGTTTGGAGAGCTTTCAGGTACGGGTCAGGAAATGGTTTTGCTCGGTCACATTCATTCCCAATAACAAGAATTTCAAAGGAATCTGACAGGCCTAACATAGATGCTAAAAGCTCAGCATCTGATATTGGAGCATTAGTAACAGCAGCTCTTCTCAAACCAGCAATCCTCGATCCATTTGCGCAACTTTTGCAAGCTCTTCATAGGCTGTAATTGTTCTGATACTAACCTGAACATTAATTTCCACTCCTTCAACTCCTTATAGTTGAGGCAAGATAACTTATGAACTTGTAGAAAAGAAGATCGAATTGTAAAGTTACCTTTGAAACATAGCTTCTTTATCTTCCATAAACTTTCAGGATCTTTGGATTTCCCAATCAGAAAGGAGGATGTGGCACAGATCTTCATTATGCCTACCACTAATATTTTCGATGAAAAATTCCTCGGTGATGGGAGTTCCTCCATTGAAATCAGAAGGGTCAGAATTAAGTAACCTCACGAAGCATTTCGCGAAAAGCATAAAAATGGAGAGGATATGAGTCACGCAATGTTCCATCAATGTCGAAAAGCATTGCTTCCAAAGGAGCAACAGAGGACAGAGAACATCTACTACCATCATAATACGAGAACAAAAAATTAGGCCAGAGAAATGCATGGGGACAGTATATTGAGAGAGACGTAAAAGAAACCTGTAGATTGGTCGAGTATTGGATGACGCCTGAGGAAAACATTTGAAGCAGTCTGGTGTGTAGGTTATAGTTTGATGGAGATGCGCAGAAAAGATATCATGCTTGAGCAGCGGTATATCTGGTTTTGGTTTTGCTAGGACTGAAAGAGAAGAAATAAAATGAGAGTAAAAGTTTCAGAGAGTCAGATATGCGAAAAGCATCGAATGCTAGCTAGCACTACTTGTTTCTACTTCCTATAGTTTCCAGCTCTTAACATAGTGAAAATCTTTCCCACCGGATTTTCTGCCATTGTTGTTTTTTAATTTCATTATATCTACATGATGATTATTTTGACACAAGGATTCGCAACCGGATTCATTAAAAACAGGAGCTCTAGGGGCGCCCCGGAGATTATCTTAGGCTCCAGTCAAAATTGATTTTATATTTTAATCATATATAGATTTAAATTTAATAAGTGT